>VFSW01011078.1_pt1 | contig 12706 bp, 12 predicted proteins | sample 5358111 | NCBI WGS metagenome assembly VFSW01 (sample SAMN11554181, study PRJNA540505) | mine drainage metagenome | isolation source: sediment from site ElyBrook_90M | place: USA: Ely Copper Mine, Vershire, VT | collected 2017 | reverse complement strand
CCCTATAAGAAAGGTCATCTTTATTACCTGAACAACATTCCCATCCTTGAACTTAAATATGATGGAAAAGCGCCGTATTATGATGCGGGCGTTGCTCAAGGATACCTTACTGGTCCGCAAACATGCGACATCATAGAAAAGTCCAAAGCACTATTGGATTCCGTCAATAAAGAAAACTTCCAACAGATATTTAACCCCATTTTGAAAAAAATACCGAAAGATTACCAAGATGAAATGAAAGGATTTGTCGACGGTTATAATCGTTGGAGCCAAAAAAACCACAAACCGCCACTTACTGAATTAGATCATCAAATTTTATGCTTTATATCTGAGCCAGTGAAAGATTCTGAGGAAGAAATTATAGACGTATCTATTCAAAATCAGCCTCTGCGTGGAGGATCGGAGCAAAATTTTCCTGAAGAACTGCACCCCTTAAACTGCACTGTTATCATGGCACGGGAAGGCGATGGAAATACCGTGGTTGGCCGCACGATGAATTGGAAAGGGAGAGAATTTTTAGGAAAATATTCTCTAGTTATCCATCGCAAATTTCCCGATAACAGCGCTAAACACTCTTCAGTAACTATCGGTATTCCCGGCCTCATGGGTGATTTGACAGGATGGAATGATCAAGGTCTATTTATCGATGTAAATAGACGTAGCCCAGAGCTCGAAGTTGCACACAAGATTCCCGCTATTTTTTTCAACCGCCTATGCTTAGAATCTTTCAAAAATGGTTATGAAATTCGGCAGAAAATTATTGATGACCCTATATTGGAAGATTGTGATGTCTGTGTGGTTACTAAAGATGAAACATTTACCATGCATCTACACCCCGAGCACCCGCAGCAGCCCAATTACCAATCCTTCTCAGAGCATGATCCTTTGCGCATCCTAGGAGCACCCCACAGCGTATCTACCATTATCAACAGTCTATTTATGACGAACTTCTCGCGAGAACAACCCATCAAAGAATCTGTCGTTCGCAAAGCTCTGGAGCTCCCCCGAGTGACAAACCTGTCTTCTATCCACACATTTTGCTATTCAGCACAAAAACAGACCGTCTATTTGAATTTTGGCAATCCCTTCGCCCAAAAAGAGGGTCTCTTCTATGAACTCGAATTGACACATCTTTTGAAAAAAGCAACCTCAACTCAAGAGATCGACTGATAAGGAACCACGCGCACTTCCATCTCAAGAACGGTTCCGGTTTTTTCCTTCACAACTTCTTGGACATGGTGCGCCAGAGCTAAGATTTCCTTAGCAGTAGCGCCGCCGCTGTTGATCAGAAAATTCGCATGGAGCCCCGAGACCTCAGCACCGCCGATGCGAAAACCTTTAAGACCGCATTTTTCGATGAGCGCACCTGCGGACTCCGGAGCAGGATTGCGAAAGACACAACCCGCCGACATAGCGCCGTACGGCTGCGTCTTGGTGCGGTAATCCACGATCGAGAGTTGTTTTTTGCGTGCTTCATCACTAGGCGCAAGCTCAAAGCGCGCAGCAGCGATGGCCCCTTTCATATTTTGGAAAGAAGAGTGACGATATCCCCACTTGAGACCTTCTTTAGGATAAACATGAATCTCGCCAAAAATATCGACAAATGTGACCGTGGAAAGAGTGGTAAATGTTTCGCCGCCACTCGCGCCGGCATTCATATAGATGGCGCCTCCCACGGATCCGGGGATGCCTGAAGCAAACTCGAGTCCCGACCATCCTTTGCGCGCGGTTTGCACGCCGAGAAGTGAAAAGCTATATCCAGCGCCGACATCGACGATGGGTCCATTTTGCTCCATATGGAAAATCTTGTTGAGGATCACCATTCCATCGAAGCCGCGATCATCGAAAAGTGTGTTGGAGCCTTTCCCTAGAATAAAAAATGGTATCTGACGTTGATGGCAATATTGGAGAGCTTCTGAAAGCGTTTCGATGCTGGTGACCTCGCAAAAAAATCGCGCGGGGCCGCCAATAGCAAACGTAGTTAGCTCTTTAAGGCTTCTTCCTTCTTCGATTCGCAAGATTTTTTCCAAATGACGTCCATTATAGCATTCACAAACTGGGCCGCTTCTGGAGTCGCAAACTTGCGCGTGAGGCGCACCCCCTCGCTCAAGGCAACTTTGGGGGGGATATCAGCGCAAAAAAGGAGTTCAAAGAGGCCTAATCTTAAAATATTTCTTTCAATGCGAGGGATGCGATCAAAAGCGTATTCGATAGAAGTAGAGGCGATGAGCGCATCGATTTCGGGCATTTTAGAGAGAATAGCTATGGCTTTATCTTGGGCAATGTATAACGTTTTTTTGGTTACAGCATGCTCGCGCATGAGTAAAGGAATAATATCCTCCGCCATGTTCTTATCAAAGTCTTGAACATAAAGGAGTTGAAAAACGATCTCGCGGAGCTTTTCTGCTGCCATTGCCATAGGGCCATATCATACCAAAAAGAGAGTATGATTTACAAGAGTCAGTGACAAAACTTCTTTGGTCTTGGAAAAACCGATGATTTTGGGACAGCCGAGGCCAGCCGAAACGAGGAGGCATACCCGAATAGGGTAGACGACGAGGTAAGGTTGGCCTCTGGCCCAAAAGGGCGGTTTTAACGAGGCCTAAGGAGTTTGGTCACTGACTCATAATTGGCTTCGCAGCATCCAAGCAAATTTTTCATGCACACCGAGACGCCGAGCCATGAGGTCAACAGTGGCGTGGTCTTTTTCCTCTTCGGCCATCCCCGCAATCTCCCTAGCACAGCGGATGAGAGATTCATGGTCATCGATGAGAGTTTGGAGCATTTTTTTTATGGGAAGAGCTTTGCGGTTATCTTTCACGCAGCAATTTTTCAAAAATCCAGCAAACGATCCGTCCACATGAAAGCCGAGTGTTTGGATGCGCTCCGCGATCTCATCAACAGCGCCGGCCATCTCTTCGTATTGTTTTTCAAAGAGCAGATGGATGCTAAAAAAATTGGGCCCTTTGAGATTCCAATGAAAATTCTGTGTTTTGAGATAAACGGCATAGGTATCCGCAAGCAAATGCTGCAGATCTCCGGCTAATTTTTTTCGTCCACTATCTGTGATCCCCAAGCGTATTTTCATAAAATAACTCCTTTTCTTTTTTCATAACGCAAACAGCGTTTTGACAGAAAGAGCTTTTCTTGCTACGTTGACTTTCGTGCTTGGAATTTTTCTAGATACTGAAACCAATGGGCTCAACGCCTTCAAACATCGCATCTTGCAGATTGCGTTCAAGATCGTTGACTTGACGTCGGGCAATATTATCGACTCGTATGAGGCGACGATTTTCCAACCCCCAGAGGCATGGAAAAAAAGTGACGCTGCGAGCTTAAATGTTAATGGTTTTCGCTATGAAGATATCGAGAACGGTGTGAAAGCCGATGTGGCAGCGACTGAAATCACAAATCTCTTCCAGCGCAATAATATCCACCGCGGAAAAGCTGTTTTCATCTGCCAAAATCCGTCGTTTGATCGAATTTTTTTCTCCCAGCTTGTCGATCCGGATGTTCAGGAAAGTTTTAAATGGCCCTACTACTGGCTCGATTTGGCTTCGATGTATTGGGCTGAGAGCGTGCGCAAAGGGAAAAAAAATCCCGACCATTTACCGTGGGTTACTGGATTTTCGAAAGACAAAATTGCTGCGGTTTATGAACTTCCGCCCGAAAAAATGCCCCACCGCGCGATGAACGGCGTCGATCATTTACTGCTGTGTTACCAAAAAGTGATTGGGTTCTAATGAAATATCTAACTCTGCTATGTACGATATCACTGAGCGCCGGCGAACTCGCCGTTTCGCTAACCGAAGCAGAACAAATGGCGCTGAGCCAAAATAAAGAGATCCGCATCATGGATGAAAGCGTCGGACAATATGACGCAAAAAGGCTTCAGGCCATCGTGTCATGGCTGCCCAATTTCTCTTTCGGATCGATGTATACTAAACTTCAAAAGCCGATCCGCATCAAACCGTTCCGCCACGAAACAAATCTTTTTGTGAACCAGATCCAGGTAAATCAGCCCATCTTTTCTCCCGAGCTCCTTTTTGGAATCCGCACATCCAAACTCGCAGCTCTCGGCATCGAAGCAGAGCGCACACGCGCTGTGAATGACACGCTTCTCGATGTCCGCCTGGCTTATTTTGCCGTTGTTTTGAAGGAGCGGTCTCTTGACGTTCAAAACAAGGTGATGACCGATTTAACAGATGCTGTCCAGACCGAAGAAAAGCGGGTCGAAGCAGGCAGGGCCACGAGTTTCGATGTGAACCAATCGCAAGTTGCGCTGGCTCAAGCTAATTCGACGTATCACACACTCCTATCCGATCTTAAAAATGCCAAAATCAACCTTCTCATGGCGCTGGGAATCGATCCCGAACAGCAGCAGCTCATCGAGGTCAAAGATCACGAACTTATCTTAGAGCCCTATGGCGATCTGCAGCAAAAAATCGCGCTGGCCATAGCCCATCCTGAAGCTCGAGCGCTCTACTCAGAGCAGGAGATCCAGACTTGGATTGGAAAAGGATTGAATGCTAAGCCCGAGATAAAAAAAGCCGATATTTTCGTTAAGGCAGCTGATGCTGAAACAAAGAACCGTAAAGGGCAATATCTGCCCACTGTGGGCGCCTTCTTTGATTATGGTTATTACACTCCAACAAATGGCGAATATTTTAAACAGCAATACAATGCTGCGGGGGGCATTCAGCTTACGTGGAATCTCTTCGATAGTTTCAAAAGGGAGCTGGCTATCCGGGAGGTGGCTCACGTGAAAACAGCTGCCCTCATAGGACTGGAGCAAGAGCGTGAAAAAACGGCTTTGCGTATCCGCAGGCAGATCTACGCGATTGAAGAGGCAATTTTTGCCTATATTAGTGCCAAAAAGGGTCTTGATCTAGCGACACAATCCAAGGAAGAAGCGAAAATACGTCTCAAAGCTGGATCGATTCCTTCTATGCTCTATCGCGATTCGATGCGTTCCTATGCCGACGCCGAGAGACAGGTCGATGGAACTAAATTCCTCCTACTCGAGGCCTATTTCCGTTTACGCCACGACAGTGGCGATCAAACCCTTTAAATATATTTTACCATTGAAGCTAAGGCTTTTTTTTGAGAAAATAGCGCTTATTCTGATAGGTTTTGCATGGCTCTCTGGCAAACAATTATTCCCTTCTTAGAAATTTTAATTCTCGCGTTTGCGTTAAATTATATTCTTTCTTTTTTTTGGAATACCCGTTCGATGGACCTCATCATCGGGGCGCTAGCCTTTTTATTCATTTTTGCTGTGACCTTTCTCTTAGGGTTGCCCGTCCTGAATACGATCATGAAAAACGTCGCCAGCGTCGCAGCCATAGCCGCGCTGATTATCTTTCACCCGGAGCTCCGCCTCGCGCTTTATAAAATGAGTTGGAAGGGAAGGCGATTTAAAGAAATGTCTAACTACGATAAATTTTTAGATCAGCTCACTTCTTCAGTCTATCGCCTAGCTGAAAAGAGGGTCGGGGCGCTTATCGTGCTTGAGCATGAAGATAAACTGGACGATTTTTCCCAAAAAGCCGTCCTGATCAACGCACAATTTTCATCCGAGCTTCTCGAATCGATTTTTGCTCCTTCGACTCCGCTACATGATGGCGCTGTCATCCTGCGCGACGAGACAATCGTTGCAGCCGCTGTGATCCTTCCTCTCGCCGATGAAATATCCGAGGGCATTAAATCGATGGGCACTCGCCATAGAGCTGCGCTCGGCATTTCACAAACTCGGGATGCTTTGATCATCGTCATTTCGGAAGGAACCGGAAAGGTCTCCCTTGCAAGGGTTGGTGTTATCACGAGCGGAATCAAACCCGATCGCTTTAAAGGTATCATTCGCAGCATATTCACAACACCTGATGAACCAGCATTTAAACTGCATCTCAACTTACGCCAGTGGCTAAAAACATGATCACTTTTTTAAAAAATTTGCTGTTTGGCCATTGGCAGCGTAAAACTATGGCGCTCGTCTCGTCCATCATCTTGTGGCTTGTCGTCAATCACACGCTCACCGCTACGAGAACACTGGACAATGTCGCCATTCGCATCGTGAATATTCCTCCAGGGCTTACGATTGAAGGAGTGCAACCCACAGGACTTCTTTCTCAAAAGGTAACACTGATCGTAGAAGGTAAAAAAAGCGGCATTGAGAATATTTCCTCTAATGATTTGGAGATCATTCTCGATGCGACTGACAAGTCAGGGCTTTGGACGGCAACTGTCACAAAAAAGCATCTCAATTCTCTCAATTCCGCGCTTATTGTAGCCGATGCCATCGAACACATTTCTCCTTGCCATCTCTCGCTACAATTTACCCGGCTTCTCACAGAAAAAATCCCTGTCACCATTGCCCCACCGACAGGCCGGGCTCCGCGCGATTATCAATATCTTGACGTCTGGCCATCCCATCTCTATTTGACCCTCAGCGGTCCTCAAAAAATGATCGAACAGCTCAAAGCTAAAGGTCTTTCTCTTACGTTTGATCTAGACCGCATATCCAAAGAGGAACTTGAAAACGTCCATGCTCTTAATAGCGATGGAGCCACTGATGAAATCTCTTATACGGTTCCTGATGCCTGGAAAAAAATTCTTGTTCCAGGAATTTCAGAGCATCCGCTTGAGATCGATGATCCTCAAGCTGGCCTGCTGCGCATTGATTTCATCCACTCAGGTCTTTTGCCGCTTGCAAAATCGATCCCGATCCATCTCTATTTCCCTCCTGATTACAGCATGACAATGAATCCGGAAACTTATTCGATGATCTTTGGCGGCATCGTTCAACATGTTCATGGACTGGCCATGATCACGAAAAATCTGTACGTCAAAGGCGTCAGTCAGCTTTTCTTGCAGGTCGTACAAGATGTTCTCCAAGTTACCGTCCTCATGGCTCCCAAGAGCCAACAACGGTATTTAGAATGGAGCTTAGATATTGTTCATCCTCGCGTTCTTGAAGATCGCTATGTCCAGCTTCTCATGGCCGATAGCTCTCCCAATCCCCAGGAAGAGATGCCTGCAAATAAACGAGAAGAATACCTGCGAGGGCGGTTCCGCAGCTACCTCAGTCATCTTCTTTTGTACCGTAACGCCGAAGCTCCGTTCGAACTCAAAATCGAACTGGAAGGAAACGCCGTTCGCATAGAGGAAAAATGAAAATAGAGCCAGTTGCAAAACTCCCAGCCCCCGGAAAAATTGATGATTTTGGGGCAGGATCCAGTCGACTCGAGGAGACATACCCGGCTAGGGTAGGCGACGAGGGGAGCCTGGCTAGCGGCGTGAACGTCGCGGCATGCTCCAAAAGGGCGATTTTAACGGGGACTGGGAATTTTGCAATTGGCTCAATAGCCATCCTCAAACGTGAAGCCCAGAGGGGCGGCGGTGTCGAAAAGCATCTAAAACGCATCATCTCCGCCTTCGAAGAGCGCGGCCACGCCGTCACCCTGGTTACGCCTCCTAAACTCAAAAGCTTCACCCGCACGGGCAAGCTCGAAGAGTTTGACCAGTACTGCGAGCAATTTCTCAAAGAAAATCCTCACGATGTTGTCCTTGGCATGGATCGCACCCGCCATCAAACACATATTCGTGCCGGCAGCGGCGTTCATGCAGCTTATTTACAGTACCGCAAGCAAGAAGAGGGCTGGATGGGAGCTCTTTCTTTTGCGCTCAGTCCTTTCCACCGCCATCTTCTCGCCATCGAACGAAGCGCTTTGGCTGCATCTAATCTACAAAGAGTGATCGTCAATTCCTCTATGGTCAAGAACGAACTTCTTAACTTTTACCCCGTCGATCCTAGTAAAATCACTGTCCTCCACAACGGTGTAGAGTGGAATGAGGTCGCAAGCGATTTTGCGGCGTGGCCTCAATACAAAAATACATCTCGCTATGAATTCCTTTTCGTCGGACATAATTTTGAGCGCAAAGGTTTATCATACCTTCTGCATGCACTCTCCAAAATAAAAGAACGCGATTTTCATCTCACCGTCGTTGGCTCCGATAAAAACCAAGGCTCCTTTGAAACTCTTGCTGGTAAACTCGGCCTCCCTGTCACTTTCGCAGGACATGTCAATCCACTTCCCTATTATCAGAAAGCGGATAGCTTAGTGATCCCCTCCTTGTACGACCCCTTTGCCAACGTGACAGTGGAAGCTCTCGCGATGGGCCTCTTTATCGTGACCTCTCCGCGCAATGGCGGCAAAGAAATCCTTACCCCAGAGACAGGCATCATCTGCGAAAACGAAGACCTCTCCTCTGCTCTTGCCCGGGCGGTGCAATATCCTAAAACATGGGACCGATCTGTCGCCATCCGCGCGAGCGTCGAGCATCTCGATTTTTCTCACCAACTCACTCGATTCTGTGAACTATGTATTTCCTAAATTACCTTCTCTTCCGCCTCTTCACCTTTCCGCTCCAGTTTTTGCCCTATAGAGCACTCCATGCTCTCGGTCGTCCCCTCGGCCTCCTTCTCTTCCATCTCTATCCCAAATATCGCAAGCGGGCTCTTTCCAATATCGCTTTGGCTACAATGCTTAAGATTTCCCCCGATGAAGTTGTCGGGATGGCAAAAGCCTCCCTGATCAATCTTGCTATCACGGCCCTCGAATATCCCAAACTCTATGCGGAAAAAAACATCCATCGCATCGCCACCTGCGAAAACCCCGAGGCCGCAGAAAACCTTCTGAAAACAGGCAAAGGAATTATCTTCTTCGTGGGGCATCAAGCGAATTGGGAACTTCTTTTCTTAGAAGGAACGAGCCGCATGAAAGGAGTTGCGATTGGCCGTCCCATCAAAAATCCCTGGCTCTATCGTTTTGTCACGCGTTTGCGCGAAAAGTTCGGCGGCCGTTTGATCCCGCCGCAAAATGCTCTTAAAGAATGCCTCCGCGCGCTGAGAACCGATACCTTTGTCGGTATCGTCGGAGATCAAGGCATGCCCAATTCTGGTTTTTCCTGTCCCTTCCTCGGCCGTATGGCATGGACCTCTCCCCTGCCCGCACTTCTTTCAGCTCGTACAGGATGTCCCATCTTTGTCGCCACAATCCATCGCACCAAAGGCCCCTATCACATCCGTTATAGCGACCCCCTCTTTCCTGAAAATAAAAACCCTGAAGAACTCATGCGCCATGTCCTCCAATTGTTTGAAAAGAGCGTCCTTGAACATCCCGAAGAGTGGCTATGGGTGCACAATCGATTCAAACAGCAGCTTCCCGGTAGAATTCCTAAAAAACTTCGTCATGATGCGATCCTTTGCATCTTGCCATCAAAGCCTGAACTCATCGCAGAGCTTCCCCGTCTCAGAGAACTTTATCCTACTGAATGCCTCGCGGCTCTGTGCCCTAGGGAGCTTTGTCCTGAACGCTCCGATATCGAATTCATCCCCTACTCCTCTCCTGAGGAAATGTACATTCGCGACTATCGATTTAAGCTGATTTTGAATTTCACCTCAGGCAAGAAGATTGATCGGCATTTCAAGCGCCTCAGTGCGCTTCAGGTTCTTCACTTTCTGAATATCGATGAGCTCGCAGGCCAAAAACAATCGGTATGAGCAAAGCAGTAAATGCTCCTGCTAGCAATTGGAGAGAATGAAGCTCATGCCCCCAAATCCCAAGCCCGATGAGAAGGAGTGCTGCGATATATTTGACTCCCCTACCTCGACGGTCGCATTTTTCTAAAAACGTCTCGATGAGACCGACAACAGTTAAGCTGATAGCGAGTGAAATCACTGTGAGATAACGTACGCTATCCGTCGGGATATGATGCTTCGAAGTAAGGATATGCAGTAGCGCAGCGCCTACGGCTCCGACTGACATCACAAAAATTAAATGCAAATAATCCCATAGAAAAATGGCGCGATGCGTATTTTTAGGCTGCTTTTGAGCTATAAAATCGAAGTAAATCCACCACAGGGCAAAGCTGATAGCCACCCCTAAGATTCCCTCCGATACAATTTTGAAAGAAAAATGGTGATGCCGCGCCACTCCGCGGATCACTCCAACGAGAGTCTCTCCCATGACAATGAGAACAAATAAGCCTATTCTCTCAGGCAACTTCTGCATGCTAAAATTCAGTAGAGCTCTTTGCCGTTGCACAGTAAAAAGCGGTGTGAATAAATCACAGCAGAGCGCAACCATCCAAAGAATAAATCTATAAGGGACATCGACCCAAAGCGATGCAAAAAATAACAAAATCGAAATTCCAAACCCGGCAATCAAAATCCGTCCTACGGGACGAAACTTTTGTTCGTGCAACGAGGCACGCGCCCACATTAGGACGATCAGTATCCTCGCTAGCATGTAGCAAAGCCCATAGCCGATCGAAGAGATTTCGTGGGCAAAGATAGCAAGCCCAGCAACAGGAAGCATGAGTAAAAAAGTAAAAACTCTATTTTCAAGCCCTTCCGTTTCAAAACGTTCGTTGTAATAAGTTGCCCCCAGCCAAATCCACCAGGCAGGGATGAAGAGAAGGAGGTAATTGCCAATGACTTCCACGGAGGGATTGGTAGCTAATACATGCACAAGTTCGGAGATCACCACGACGAAAACGAGGTCAAAGAAGAGCTCGAGCCAACTCACCTTGCGGTGATGGGTAGGATTTTCATGCAAACGCGGCTTTTGCCATAAAACGCGCTGAGGCATAATGTTTCATTATGCCCATCGATAGATTTTTTTACCCGCATTCGCTGGCTGTCCCCTCCATCCTCCTAGAGGATGAAGAATCCCGCCACTTAAACGTGATGCGCATTCAACCGAAGGAAGAGATCGAGGTTGTCAACGGGCAAGGAGAGCTTGTGAAAGCTCGATTGCTCAGTCTTTCCAAAAAAGGCGCCGAATTAGAAATCCTCTCGCATGCACATTTTCCTCCCCCGCAATATGAACTTATTTTAGCTCAGGCGCTCACAAAGCCCGCAAGCCTGGAATGGATCATCGAAAAAGGAACGGAACTGGGTGCGACGGCCTTTTGGCTTTTCCCTGGAGATCGCAGCGAAAAGAAGAATCTTACTCCGCAACAAGAGAAAAGACTGCACAATCTGACGATTTCTGCACTGAAACAATGCGGTAGGCTCTATCTCCCTTCCATTGTTCTCAAACCGCCCCTCCGCGAGTGGACGAAACCTCAAGGAGCTCTCTTATTTGGGTCTCTTTCCCCAGAGGCCCCTCTCCTTTCTGGGGCCCTAAAGAAAGTTATTTTTGTCGTAGGCCCTGAGAAGGGATTTTCCTCAGAAGAGACGATAATGCTCGAGCAAACGCTTCAAGCACAGGGAGTTAAGCTTCACTCCCATACGCTGCGGGCAGAAACAGCGGCTATCACGGCCCTTGCCCAGCTGTTCCCCCTCTTGACTAGTAATTAATTTTTGAATAGAATGGAGGTATGACCGGTCCAATAAGCGGAGACTATTATGCTAGCGCCCCGGGCGCATCAAGCCCGGTGCAACAATTTCTTGCCGATTTAAATGCGCTGCGAAACTTCTTAAAGACGCTGCCTCCCGATTCTCCCTACGCCAAATTTCTCCAGGCTTTTATAACAAGCGGCTCCCAATATTTTGGCTTGGCGATCCACGAAGGTGCGTCGCAGCAAGAAGTTCAAAACTTCATAAATAATGCTTTCTCAGGTGGAAACTTCTATCTCAGATTTGCGAATGGCGACTGGTCGAACCCCAATGGTTACCTCAATGCAGCCAACCTGCAGAAAATGGCCGCTTATTTGCAAGGATACTCACTTCCTCCGATCCCTCCAATGAGCGACCTCGACCAAATGGTCTATGACATTTTAGAAACCATGGGACAGGCACCGCCCGGCTCGGCTCTTCAGAAATTATACCAACAGCTGGCTGCGCAACTATTTTCAAATGGACCTATCGATCCGGGGACGTTTCTCAATATCGTCCTGCCTTGGATGCAACAAGTAATCCAAGGTAATTTTGCTGGATTTCCGGGACTGACAGGCTCGCAAAAAACGGAGTTCATCCAAAACTTCTATTCTAACTACATCGGCTTGCTTGAAGATTGGGGAAATCCCAACGCGGCGGACTTTATCAAACAACTGGAGGCGATTTTTGCTGACTGTCCAAACGGACTTCCTCCCAACATCGCTCAGATGATAAGCGCTTTAGTCAATGCAGCCCTCTCTCATAACTCCAATGATCCGAATTTTTTGACGGATTATCAGCAAGTGATGGTAGAAGCATTGATGTGGGACGTTTCTTGTCCCGCTGGTTCTTACGATCGAATGCTGGCTGACCTTCTTTTAACTGCACTCGGCACATTTAGTACATTAGAAGAACTGCGCGAGTGGGCGGTTGGGCTTGCTTCGGATGAAACAGACAGCTGGGTTTGGAAAGTATCTCAAGACGGCTTAACAAAATTCGGTGAACTTACAGGAGCTCTTATGACCGCAAAACAGTATCAAAAAGAAATAGCAACTTGGCTAAAAGCCCATGCCAATGAAAAAGGATCCCCTCTTTATAATTTCGCCAAATGGATCGATACTCTTATCAAAACTTTCCAAACGCAAAACCCCGGCGGCAACCTTCCTGCTCTGGAAAACTATCTTGACGGCTATATCTCATCCGATATCTACAAGATGTTCCCAGGCCTAACATTCGCTGAAGTAAGCGCCTTTTACGGATCCGATATGCCCCCTCATATGGTCCCTCCGCCTCAAAGTCTTTCCGCTTAAAGTTGATATATAA
>VFSW01011077.1_pt1 | contig 12706 bp, 9 predicted proteins | sample 5358111 | NCBI WGS metagenome assembly VFSW01 (sample SAMN11554181, study PRJNA540505) | mine drainage metagenome | isolation source: sediment from site ElyBrook_90M | place: USA: Ely Copper Mine, Vershire, VT | collected 2017 | reverse complement strand
CCTGCCCGTCACCTACCCCCCCCGCTGGGGGGCGCCGCGCTATCCGGCCCGCGCGGCGCCGTCACCCCCCGACCCCACCGTCCCGACCACCCGGCTTTACGGCACCGGTACCAACCGTGCACGCATCGTGCGATTGCCTCCGGCGAGGGGGTAGTACGCATAATAAACGTACAACTCACCGTCGATGACGTTCAACATCGGATACGAGATTCCGCACGTGTCCGATCGCTCGGCGGCGATGCCCGCGGCGAGGGGAAGTCTGTCGGTGTACTCGCTCCCCGAGACTTCCATGCTGCGTGCAACGCTGATTCCCCAGCGCCCGTTGCAGCGGTAGTAGTTGGCGCCGTTGTACAAAGCGTAAAAGTAACTTCCCTCGCGCTTCCAATCTTGCTTGTCGCGGTTGTTGCAGTCCCAGGGGCTGGTGCACCACACCATGGGCGTCGAGGCCATCAAGGTCTCGACCGGGTGGCTCGTACGCATCACCGTGCCCTGGTACACATCAAACGAATCCACCGCGGTGTCTTGCGAGTACGTGTGGGCTTGCGGGTCGCTCGCACCGACGCCGTCGTAGACCTGGGTCCATGCGGCGTACCGTGCGCGACCGTCCGTGAGGGTGACGCCGGTGGACGCGGATTGTGCAGCGGCAGAACCACAGATCGACGCGCTCCCCCCGCCGTTGCAGCCATCGACGACGAGGGTGGGGCGGTGCCACGTCTCGGCCCATCCCGGCGTGGTGGATTCAGACGTGCACAGCGAAGCGCCTTCGTGACCGAGGCACTCCATGGCCATGACGGTGCGTGCCGGGCAGACCCCGTGGTCGATGGCCACGTGCGGGTCGTACCAGGTCTCGGAACCATTGCGGTCAAAGACAGGGCCTACCTCGGTAAAGTTCACGGCATCGGGGGACGACAAAAGTACGATGGTAAACTGTTGCGGCGAGGCGACCACGTTGGCCCGCGTAAAACCGATGTAGCCCGTGCCTTGCGGATTGCGCAGGACGGGAAGTTTTTGATCCCAGAGCGCCCGCGCCGACGGAACGGTCAAGGTCACGGCTTGGGACTCCGCTGTGGTCTGCATCCGCGCGCGCCCTGCGAAGAGGTCGTTTAAGAGCAGGGCACTGGGGTTTACCTGGGCGCCGAGGGTGTAATAGCTCGTTTCGCAGTTGACGAGTTTGTACTCGGCCGAGGCGTAAAACGCTTCGAGCATCTGTTCCCAGGGGATGCCGCTTCCCGTGCCGTCGGCGTTGCGAAGAAGCGCAACCTGCCCGGAGACTTCGCCGGCCGTGGGGGTACGGTGCAAGAGCGTTTGATAGAGCCGGGTGACGTAGTTCCCACGGTCGGCGAGGGCGGGGTTGCCGGTAAACTCGGCCGAAGAGACAAAGGCCATGGCAATCTGCTGGCGTGTCGAACCCGTTTGCAGTGCGGCGTAGTTTACACGGTAGCCGCCGACGTCATGCTCGCGGGCGAGAACCGTACGGTACAGATCAAGCAGCCATTGGTTGTCTTGGATGTCGACCACCGGGTCGATGGGCAGCGGCGTGTGGACACCGGGAATCGGCACGAACGTAGGTACATCCACGGCGCTGGTGTCTGCACGGCCGGTGTCTGTAGGCGGGCTTGCCACGTCCATCGAAGTGTCCGCGGGGGGGACGTCGGGCGACGGCACGACAGAAACGTCTTGCACCATGGTTCCCGCGTCGGGCGCGGTGCCCGTGTCAAACGGTGTCGCGGTGCCGGGGGCATCTGCCACCACGGTGTCAGAAACGGTGTCCGTGAAGCCTCCGTCGACGGGGCCCGCGTCGGAACCGACGTCGGGTTGCGTCGTCGCGCAGCCGATCGCCCACCAGGCCGCGCCGACGAGGGCGCCAAGACTCCTGCGTGCGTGCTTCATCGTGGTACCCTCGTCACCACAGTACCCTGGAACTGACAGGGTACGAAGACGCCCTTCCCTTGGCACCGTGCTTCGATAGTATTCGCACCCATGACCAAGCTTGTCGTGCTTTCTGACAATCTACCAAGGCGCCAGATCCTGATGTCCGTCGGTGCCGGTGCGCTTGTCGCGTCGTGCGGCAGCGCCGCCAGCAACCCCACGGTCCCATCGGACGGCGGGGGGCTCTCCGACGCGGGCCCTTCCGACGCCTCCGACGCCTCCGACGCGGGCGAATCCGTATGCTCGCCAACGTCCACGACGGTCGGCGCAGTGTCCGACTTTCCGCTCATGACATGGACGATCTTTCCCATGGACCGCTTGATCGTCGGCCACGACGCGGGCGGACTCTTCGCCTACTCCACGGTCTGTACGCACTACGCGTGCCTGATCAATCTCGATGACCCTTCCACGGGCCATGCGACCTGCCCCTGCCACGGGTCGCAGTACGACGGCAACGGCCACGTCCTCGTAGGACCCGCGATCACGTCGCTGTACCACTATGCCCTCGCGATCTGCGACGGCATGGTCACTGTCGACAAGCGCAGGGTGATCGCCCGGACCACCCGATTGCCCGTGTAGTTTTTTGCAGCCCGCGGTGCCTCCCGACGACGCAGCGCGGCGCGTGAAATGCCCGCACGCGTGAGGTCTGACCCGTGGGGGTGAAGCATTCCACCAGGGCGGTCGAGCTATCGGAGGTTTGTGTCAGATTTGGGCACGGTGGCTCTTCCATTGGGGGACTGTGTGGATAGTATCCCCACCCATGACCAAGCTTTTCGTGCTTAACAACGATCTTCCCAGACGCCAGATCTTGATGTCCGCCGGAGCGGGAACGCTCTTCGTCGCCTGCGGCGGCGCGATGAACAACGCCACGAGCACCGGCGACATGACCGCCGATGGTGCCGTCGGCTCCGACGCGGGACAATCTCCCACGGATGGCGGCAATGCCGTGGACGCCGGCATGGCCTGCACACCGTTGTCCCTTGTCCTCGGCGCCGTCACGGACTTTCCGCCGACGACCTGGACGATGTTTTCGAGCCACCGACTGATTGTCGGTCACGACGACGGCGGGCTCTTCGCGTATTCCAACATCTGTTTGCACCAGGGATGTTTGGTACGCTTGACGGACCCCACCACGGGGGATGCCTATTGTCCGTGTCACGGCTCGGAGTTTGACGGCAACGGCGGCATCGTTCGAGGACCCGTGCGCGTACCCATGGACCATTACGCCCTGGACGTTTGCGACGGCATGGTGACCGTCGATCGAAGCATGGTGGTTGATCCTTCGACCCGCGTGGCTGTGTGACCCGATGATCTCTCCGGGGGGGCGCGGGCTGTGGGCCGCGCTGTCGGTGTGTCTCACGGGCTGCGGCTCGGTGGTCACATCGAGCATGGCCCCACCCACGGATGCAGGCACGAGGGCGGACGTTCCCGCCGTCGGCGACACCATGGCGCCCGACGTGGTGACCGTAACCGATGCTGGAACCACGGATGTTTCGGCTGTGACGGACGTACCGCCGACGGGTCCGACGGCGCACCTGGTGGATTGCTCGACGACGTGTACGCCCGCGCTCGCAGGGGCTGTCTGCGCACCCGCGGGCTGTACGCTCGGGACGCTGTGCGTGTGCGAAGCGACGGGGTGGGCCTGCCCGGTGTGCCCCGCGCCGGACTGTCCTGCGGTGGCACCCTCGAGCGGTCCATCGGACTGTTCGATGTACACCACACAGACGTGTTACTACCCGCCGCCGCCAGCGATCAGCGGCGAGGCGTGCCGGTGCATCAACGCCCGCGCGTGGGATTGCCAGACCTTCAACGCAGCGTGTCCGATCGTGCCGCCGACGACGGGCGGGGCGTGCCAGGGCGAGGGCATGGGTTGCGCGTACCAAGGCGTAGGCTGGAGGATGGACTGCGAGTGCCTGGTCCAGGGCTTTCATGGCTGGATGTGCTTGATGTCCGCGATGCCGACGGTACCAACTGCGGGGGCGACGTGTGCGGGTATTCCCCGGGGGTTTCTTGATCCCACGGCGCTGAACGGCAACGCCTGGGCAGCGTGCCGCTGTGAGGGAACCACGGACCCGCGCTGGGCGTGCGATCCTCGGGAGTGCCCCGTGGCGACGCCCAACTCCAACGACGTGTGCGTGGGCTACGAAGGCATGACCTGCCGGTATCCCACGGTCAACGAGTGTGTCTGCGAAAGCGTCTCAGACCTCTGGCAGTGTGGCTGACTTGAATACCTTTACGACGGAATGTACCCGAGCACCGGAATGAACACGCGACGCGTTGCATACGTTACCTTTGCGCTGACCATCTTCGGTTGTGCGGGGGGCACGTCGGCCAGCGGAACGGACGCATCGAGCGCCGTGGATGCCGTGAGTCTCCATGATGCGGCGCTGGATGACCGCGCGGTCGGCGTCGATGCCAACGTCGGCGTTGATCTTCCCGCGCCCGGCGACGTGTCCATGGCTGACACGGTCCAGGCGGATGGCAGCGGTGACGGGGGAGGGTGTACGCCGACGGCCGGGACGATGACTTTGACGGCCACGTGCGACCAGGTCCAGTTGGCCATCTTGCATTCAGGCACCGGCGTGGCGACGGTGGCCTTGAGTGGAAGGGTGAACATCGGCGTCGGGATGTCTCCAGCGTGTGTGACCGTAGACTCCGTGGATGTAACCCAAGGGAGTTCGCTTCTTGCCACGCTGCCTGGAGCGACCGGGGGCATTCCGTCGGATGGAGAGACGTATGCACTTGCCCAGGGCGCGGCGACGGCGGCGCTTGACGCGATGTGCGCGACGGACGCCAACCATTTTGACGGCGTCGGGGTGGTGATCCACGGACACGCCAACGGCGGTACGTACATCTCCCGCTGCGGGAACAACACAGCGGACGTGGGATGGCCGCCGCGGGCGGTGCTGACGTGCCATACGGGCATTGCGTCGCCCCCACTGCCTACGGTTGCGTCGGTGATGTCCACGTCGTTCATGGGCATGGCTTTTGTGACCGACGAGATTTTTGCCACGGTGTCGCAGCCGCCCAGGCTCTCAACGGTAGACCCTCGCGTGCATATCGTCCCGGGGACGAGCGTGGCGTTTGGCGGGATGACCATGGCGCCGATGGATACCCTCGGGTGGATGGGTACAACCAGTTCGATGGTCGAGCCCGATGGGCGCTCGGTGACTTCGCTCTCGCTTGTGAATTCCATGGACGTACTGGGGGCAGGGCTGTGTCCGACGGGTTGCGTCTCGCCGCCGTGTATGGGAATGCCTCCCCCGCCGGTGTTTATCGCGCGGGTGACAGGACAGAGCGCGACCGGGCCGTACGCGACGGAACTGTACGTGCAGATTTGCACCCGACGGTAGACCGTCAGGGCGTGCGTTTAGCCTTAGCTCACAAGATGGACTCTCACGGTGTTCGTGCGTCCGCGGACGGACACCGGCGCGCCGAAGACCACGACGATGGTATCCCCCGGAGCGACCATCCCGCCGACTTGAAGGTGGGATTGTACGGCTTCGACCATTTCGTCCGTGTCCCGAATCGGCGTCAGCACCCGCGGGGTGAGTCCCCAGTAGAGCCCTAGCCTCCGACGGATCCCCTCGCTGGGCGAAAAGGCCACGACGGGAACCATCGGCCGCTCCCGAGAGATCAAGCGCGCGGTGTCGCCTCCCTGGGTAAACACGGCGATGAGTCTTGCGCCGACGTCGTGTGCGGTCATCACGGCGGTGCGCGCAATGGCTTCGGCGTAGGGTGCCGGGGGTTCGGGCGCGGGGGCAGGGCGCGGGTGGTAGTACTGCGAGCTCTCGGCAGCCATGATGATCCTGGACATCATGGCGACGGCGAGCGCGGGGTGCTGCCCGCTGGCGGTTTCGCCCGAGAGCATCGTGGCGTCGGCGCCTTCAAAGATGGCGGTGGCAACGTCGCTGGCTTCGGCGCGCGTCGGTCGCGTACTCGTCACCATGGAGTGCAACATCTCGGTGGCCACGATCGCCGGGCGACGGTGCTTGGCCGCCGAGGCCAGGACCGTGCGTTGGAGCACCGGAACCTGTTCTGGGGGAAACTCTACGCCGAGGTCCCCGCGGGCAACCATGACGGCGTCCGAGGCTTCGACCAGGGCGTCGAGGTTTTCAATCGCTTGCGGCGTCTCGATCTTGGACACCAGGGGAATGACTGTTCCCCACGCTTCGCAGATTTCGCGTACGAGCTTGACGTCTTCGGCCGAGCGCACAAACGAAATGGCGATGTAGTCCACCCCCTGGGTGAGCCCGAACATGAGGTCTTGCTTGTCCTTGGCCGTGAGCGCATCGAGTTGGAGGTTGCCCGATGGGAGGTGCACCCCGCAGTTGTTCCGTAGGTGACCGCCTTCTTCGACGGTGACCATGAGCCTCGGGCCGTCGATGGCGTCCACCCGAAGACAAATCCGGGCGTCGTCGAGGTGAATGCGCTCTCCGACACGGATGTCCGCGGCCAGCGTGGGATACCGGATGGGCACGGTGCCAGGCGGACCGTCGTCGCCGCCAATCAGAATGAGGGTGTCCCCCGGGGAGATGTCCCGGGCGGGCTCAGGAAGTCTGCCCACACGGATCTTGGGGCCGCAGAGGTCGCCGAGGATGGCCACGGCCTTCTGCCGTCGGGTGCTGGATTCGCGGATGTATCCGATGGCGGCGGCGTGGTCGGCGTGGGTTCCGTGCGAAAAGTTAAGCCGTGCGACGTCCATGCCGGCGGCAATGAGGGCGTCGATGCCCTCGGCCGAGTTGCAGGCTGGACCAATGGTGCAAACAATCTTGGCGCGTCGGGGATGCATGATCGCGCACGCTATGCCTCGCGCGCTGCATCCTCAAGCACGGACTGCACGGTGGGACAAGGGGGGTCAACGTGTCCCGGTGGAGGTCATCCGGGGGGATCCGTGCGGTGTCACCGTTGGCGGACAACTTCGCCTATACTCCGTCGCGGCGCGGTGTGATGGCCGCCCGACGGAGACTTCGCCCATGGATGCTTGCAGTCGCGCGGTCGGGGCCCGATGGGTCGTGTGGCTTGCCCTTGTGTTGTCGGTGCTGGTGTCGGCGTGCGGATCCAACCCTCCGCAGGGATTCTCCGACGCGGCGACGGGCGTGGATGACCTGGGGACCGTGCAACCCATGCAAGACGCTGGCGTGCCCGAAGATTCTCTTGGGCGCGTGTGCACGCGAAGTGCGCAATGCGACGACGGTGTGCCCTGCACCGATGATTTTTGCGCGTCGGACGGACGCTGCGTCAATCTCCCAAACAGTGCCACCTGCGACGACCATGTGTACTGCAACGGGATGGAAACCTGTGACGCCCGGCGGGGGTGCGTGCGTGGCGTCCCGGTGGCCTGCAACGCGAACGATGTGTGTCTCATGGATCGCTGTGACGAAGCGACCCGGTCGTGCGTGCACGCGCCGAGGGATCTGGACCACGATGGCGATGCCGACTGGCACTGTCACGCTGAAGCTTGCGGCGACGCGGGTGTTCCACCGCCGGATACGGGCGTGCCGACGGCGTGCTGGGTGGGCTGCGACTGTGACGACCGCAACCCAGACGTGAATTGTCACGTTCCAGAAATCTGCGGCAACGGGATCGACGACAACTGCGATGGATACATCGACAGCGCCGATCCCGGTGGGTGTATCCAGCCACCGCATCAAACCTGCACGGACCCGTTGGACATCTCCGCCGGGGGGCACTTTACGTTACAGACCGCAGGGACGACCGGGGCGCTGCCCTTCACCTGTGCGGGTGGCGTACTTTCGCACGAAGTGGTCTCCAGGCTGCACTTGACGACCCCGCAGGACCTGGTGGTCACCGCCGCGGGGGCGTCAACCTCGGTGTTTCTCCTCGTGCAAAACGTCTGCGGCAGCACGGTCACGGGAGACACCCGAACGTGCACCCTGGGCTTTCCATCGACGTACCGAGCGCACAGCCTGCCTGCGGGGGATTACTACTTTGCCTTCGGTCTCACGGGGAGTCCCGTGCCCATCGAGGTCGAAGTGACGCTTTCGTCCCCCACGCCCGCGCCTACCAACGACAACTGCATGTCACCCGGTACCCTTCCCGCCACGGGGGGGACGGTGACGGGGGATCTCATCGGCGTGGCGAGCCCTGTCACCACGAGTTGCGGTGGGGCGACGACGGGCGTGGTCTACGCGCTCACCCTGCCCACCGCGGCGGATGTCTCGGCACGACTGACGGGCGGTCGGACGGATTTCATGCAAGTGGGACTGCTGGACGGTTGTTCGCACGCGGCGACGTCGATTGCCTGCGGCACCGGCGCGCCCGCGGATTTTATCGCGCACAGTCTCGCAGCAGGGACGTACTTCATCGCGGTGCAAGGCAATGGCACGGCGTCGTACAGCTTGACGGTGACCGTGGGGCCACCGACGCCCGCGCCCCAGGGAGACACCTGCGGCAACCCGCTTCCGCTTACGCTCAACACCTCGGCAGCGGGCACCTTGATGAACCGATCGAGTGACTTCCCCTTGAGTTGCGCCGGCGGAGGAGGATCGCGCGGCGTGGTGTACAGCTTTACGCTCGGGACGGTGAGCGACGTCAACGTCCTCGTTCGCGGTGGGCTGTCGGACTATTACTACGTCGCCATCGACCGCACCTGCGGGGTGCAGTCTACCGAAACGGGATGCGCCTTTGGCTCCCCGGGACTCTTCACCGCCAGGGGCCTCGATCCCGGGACGTACTACCTTGAGATCAAGGGCCTCGCCGCGACGGACTTTACCCTCTCGGTCACGGCCGCCCCGCCGATCGCCCCCGTGGCAGTCTCAGGCAACGACGTGTGTTCCAGCGCATGGCCCATTCCCTCGGGCGGCGGGCTCTTTACGGGCAACACAGCCACTTTTCACCATGACTACACCTGCGTGTGCGTCCCCGCGGCCGACGCGCCCGACGTGGTCTTCGCGTATCACTCCGACGTGCACCAGACGGTGACCTTTTCGACGGTTGGGTCGAGCTTTGACACCATCCTCTGGCTTACCCAGGCGACAGGGTGCCCGGGCACCGATGTCCCGGGTGGATGCAACGACGACGCCGTGGGTCTTGCCGCGGCGTTCACCGTCACCCTCGACCCTGGGGACTACAATCTCTTCCTCGCGGGCTTTGCGATGGGCGCCGCCGGGCCCTACACGTTGACTGTCACCCCCACGCCCTGACCGCTCGTTCGGGGATCACGCCTACGCCGCACGGCACGCTTCGTCGACACGATCGACAAAGTCTGCCTGCACGTTGTGCAACACCACGGAGAGCTCTGTGAGGGACTCGTCCAACCGGAGCTGGATCTCCGAGCGCGCCCTGGCAAGCGATTGGTCTGCGCGGTGCAGCCCAACGCCCTTGTCCCTCCACGGGGCTCTGGCTTGAAGCGAAGCGCCACAGCGACTAGTCTCCCGGACGCGTCTGTGGGGACGCCGCGGTTGCTCCATCCCCGGGGCGCAGCATCCCACGAAGGAGTCTCGCATGCGTGGTCGGTGGGCGATGGTACGGGCCTGGGTGGTCACCGGAGCCATGTGTCTCGGGTGTACCGCCAGGGCGGGAGGCATCGGCAGCGTACTCATCGGCGACGACGCCGGCGCAACCGATGAAGGGAATGGCACCGACGACCTCGGCAACCCCGCGACCTGCGCGCCTCCCCGGGCGGTGTGTCACGGCGCCTGCGTCAACACCCTCACCAGCACGGCCAACTGCGGCGGCTGCGACAACCCTTGCAGTGCCGGACAGTCCTGTGTCGCCGGCGCTTGCACACAGTCCGCGGGCTGCGCAACGCCGCAGATGCTCTGCAACGGTACGTGCACCGACGTGCAGTCTGACTCGGCCAACTGCGGGTCGTGCGGCGTTGCGTGCAGCGCATCGCAGCATTGCGCCAACAGCGCGTGCGTGGGTGGCACCGTCACATGCACATCGCCCCGTACCCTGTGCGGCGCCACGTGTACCAACATTCTCACAGACCCTGCCAACTGCGGGGTGTGCGGTTTGCCGTGCAGCGCGGGCCAGGTCTGCGTGGGGGGCAACTGCATGGGCGGAGGCACGGGCTGCGGCACCGGGCAGGTGTCTTGCGGTGGCATGTGCACAGTGCTCTCTTCGGACCCGCGCAACTGTGGCGGCTGCGGCCACGCGTGTCTCTCTGGGCAGACGTGTCTCGGCGGCGCGTGCCGGACGGGTTCTACCGGGACGACCTACGCAGGCAATGCGTGCACGGTCAGCGCCGTGTGCGGATCGCTTATGTGCGACACCAGTGTCGGTGGCGGATGGTGCACAAACAACTGCACCGAGACGGGAACATCGTCCGAGGCGTCGGCGTGCGGCGGTGGGTCGGCCACGTGCGTAACCATCGGCGACACCATGCCGCAATCGGTTTGCGCCCGGGCGTGCACACCCGGCGCTGGCGCCTGTCGCTCGGGCTTTGTGTGCACGGGGTGGTGGTATACCCACGCCATGGGCACGCCGGACTCTCCGGGGTGCTTTCCGTTTTGCCGAAGCAACGCCGACTGCGGGGCGGGCTACCCGGTGTGCAACACCCGCACGGGGTCGTGTGGCATGACCGCGGCGGATTTCACGCGCCTCCCCGACGGCTCGCCATGCGATCCCACCATGACCACCCCGGACGCCATGGGCAATCCCGTGAACACCCAATGCCGTGGCGTGTGCCTTCAAGTCGGGATGGGTGCCACCGAGGGCATGTGCGGCAGTTTCATCAATCTCGCCGTCAGCCCCACCTGCCCCGATAGCCCGGCGACGATTCAACCCCGGGGACTCCGCGGCATGGACGATCTCGGCATCTGCATCTTTCCCACCTGCGCGTCCTCCGCCTCCTGTGGCGCTGGGCTGACGTGCCTCACGCCCCCTGGTGGGACCACCCAGGTCTGTACCTACGCGTCCTAACCCCCCGCGTGCATCGCGCCTTGAGCGCCCTTCGTACCTTCCTTCTCCGCGCGCTCCCCCTGCGGGCGCTCTCTGAAGTCCGTGTCGCCACTGGGGCGCCGGCCCTTCTGTTTGGCATCCTCTCGCTCCGCGCGGCCCTGTCTCCCGTCACCGATCCCGACGTCTGGTGGCTTGCCACCGTCGGCCGCGACCTCCTCGCCTCCCACCGCTTTCCCACCGAGAACACCTATTCCTTTGCCGACCCCCACCATCCCTGGGTGCTGCACGAAGGCCTGGCGTCCGTGCTCTACGCCCTCGGGCTGACCCACCTCGGCACGGCTTTTGTCCCCCTCTTCGGTCTCACCTCCGCGGCGCTCACCGTCGCGCTCGTCCTCCGTGCCACGCTTGGGCGTTGTGCCCATCCCGCAGCCGGCGCGGGCCTCGCACTCCTTGCCCTCGTGGGCGTCCGCGAGTGCTTCTTTTCTCCACGGCCTGGCTACGTTTCCTTTGCGCTCGTGCTCACCATGGCTGCGATCGCGTGGGCCCCCCGGTGGTCTCTCGCCCTCACCGTCGCCGCGCTCTTCGTGCAGGTCCTCTGGACCAACTTTCACGGCAGTTTTCCCCTCGGGGTGCTCCTGCTCGCCGCGGGCGCCGTGTCCAAGGGCGGACGTTCGCGCTGGGCCACCGTCCTCGCCGCCGCATCCGTCACCTTCATCAACCCCTACGGCTGGCACCTCCACACCCTCATCGCCCGTTACCTTTTCGGCAGCGACCTCGCGATCACCCTCGTCCATCGCTCCATCGCCGAGTTTTCTCCCATCTTTCGGCCCGTCGCACCCTTTGCGAGCGCCTATTCCATCCTCGCCGCGTCCGCGGTCTTTGCCTTTGCCCTCAGTGCCCTTGCCCACCGCCGTCATCGTGCCCGCGCCGCTGTCGTCTTCATTACCCTCGCACTCGGCGTCCTGCACGTACGCCACCTGGCCCTCGCCATCCTCACCGGCTGTGCCCTCCTCGGGCCCGAACTCGACGACCTCCTTGCCTCCACCGAGCTTTCAACCATCGACCCTTTGCACCGTCCCCGCGCACGCACCGTGGTGTTGCCCGGCTACGTTCTCGGTCTCGTGGGCATCGGGCTCGTCGTGCTTGGCAACCACCCCCACGACGTGCGCGTGGACGACAGCCTGGGCGGGTCGTCCCTTCCGCGCCTGACGCGGCTGCTACCGCCAGGGGCCAGTGTCTATGCGCCGTTTGACGCCTCGGGGCGGCTGTTGTGGGTGACGGGGGGGAATGTGCGGGTGCTGCTCGACCCGCGCAACGACTGTTACGGCGCGCCGGTGCTCACCGTGGGCTACGCGATCGAGACGGGCGCCGTGCCCGTACGTACCCTTGGCGGTACGCTCGCACGGGCGGGCGCCGTGTGGGCTCTGGTCCCCGACGGGCGCCCCGTGGGGGTGGCGTTGGCGCGGGATCCAGGATGGAGGCTCGTGGCCCGTGATGGCGCTTGGACCCTCCGTCGGCGGGTTAGTTTCCGAGCATCGGGCAGGTCGATCCCGTCGCCGGGTTGACCGAGCCTGGGTGGTCTTTGCAATAGTTGCGAAAGCTCCCGCCGCCACCGCCACCGTGGTGATGGTGGTGGTGCTCGTGGCTGTCATCGTCGTCGTCGTCGGCATGCGGCGACGGGGCCGCTGCGGGAACCGCTGCGCCGGGCGCTGGAGCGTCCGGGGCGACGGTCGGAGCGTTGGCCGCCGCCGCGGGCGCAGCCCCCGGCGCTGCGGCGGCGTTGGCCCCGGCGTCGGCGGCCGTTGGCGCCGCGGCGAGGGCAGCGTTGGCTGCCGCGGCGGCGTCGGCTGCGGCGGCGTTGGCGGCTGCTGCGGGGGCTACACATGGAACCGTCAGCCCTCTGGATCGA
>VFSW01011076.1_pt1 | contig 12706 bp, 12 predicted proteins | sample 5358111 | NCBI WGS metagenome assembly VFSW01 (sample SAMN11554181, study PRJNA540505) | mine drainage metagenome | isolation source: sediment from site ElyBrook_90M | place: USA: Ely Copper Mine, Vershire, VT | collected 2017 | reverse complement strand
AATACATCGACATCCTGCTGAAAGACCAGAAGCCGCGCAGCTTTTCACTGGCCAATGCGCCGCACAACGACGAGTTTCTGGAATTGCATATCCGCAATATCACGGGCGGCGCTTTCACACACCATGTGTTCGAGGAAATGAAGGAGCGCGACATCCTGCGCTTCAAGGGCCCGCTGGGCACTTTTTTCCTGCGCGAGGATACCGATAAGCCTATCCTTTTTGTGGCCAGCGGCACAGGTTTCGCGCCGATCAAGGCCATCATCGAACATGCGCTGTATATCGGCATCAAGCGTCCCATGCATTTCTACTGGGGTGCGCGTAAATTGTCCGACCTTTACATGCTGGACATGGCAAAAGAATGGGAATCACTGGGCATCCAATTTACCCCGGTGCTCTCAGACGCCGTGCCGGAAGATGCGTGGCAGGGCCGCACAGGATTTGTACACCGCGCAGTGATGGAAGACTACAGCGATCTGTCAGCATTTGAAGTTTACGTGTGCGGCGCGCCTATCGTCGTCGAAGCGGCTCACACCGATTTCACCGCAGAGCGCGGCTTGCCCAATGAGTCGTTCTTCTCGGATGCCTTCACCTTCGCACCCAAGACACCGGCCTGATTATTGCCGGCACAGACCGGCAAACTACTTACCTGGCCTGTTGCTTCCCGATACGATTTTATATTCCAGCAATCGGCATTCGATCGCGCCGTTGAAAAGAGGTGTGCGCTTCGAGGGCGACAGGCGCATCAGTTTTAAAATGGCCTTGTCTGCGGTGAACAGATAAGCCGTCCAGCCGCCGAATTTCCTCTTCAGCGCATCGCCCAGTTTCGGATAAAGTTCGGCCAGCTCATCCAGCTCGCCCATGCGCTCGCCATAAGGCAAGTTAGCCACCATGACGCCGTGATCTGTGGGCGCTGTGATTTCCAGTATGTTCGCCTGTTTGAGTTCCACGCAATCGGCCAATCCAGCCTCCTGCAGATTGCGGCTGGCGGTTTTCATTGCGTCGCCATACAGATCGCTGCCGTAAATTTCCAGCGGTCTGACAGGAAGTTGTGCGGCGATGGCCCCATCTTTCATCGCCTGCCACGCGGGTTTATTAAAATTCAGCAGCTTCTCGAAAGCAAAACTTCTGGCAATACCGGGCTGGATGTTCAGCGCCATTTGCGCCGCCTCGATCAGAAACGTGCCGCTGCCGCACATCGGGTCGAGCAGCGGCATGTCGGGCTTCCAGCCTGACAGGCGCAAGATACCTGCCGCAAGATTTTCTCTGATAGGTGCGATGTTGGTGTGCTGCCTTATGCCGCGCTTGAACAGCGCGTCTCCCGAAGTATCCAGATACAGCATCAGCTTTTCGTCTTCGATGAAAACATGGATGCGCACATCAGGATCGAGTGTATCCACGCTGGGGCGCTCGTCGCAGTGGTCGCGAAAACGGTCGCACACTGCGTCCTTGACCAGCAGCGTGATGAACTCCAGACTCTTGAGTGCGCAGCGTATCGCCGTGGTATTCACCCTGATGGTATGACTGACATCAAACCAGCGCTGCCATTGCAAATCGAACACCGCCTTGTATATATCCTGCTCGGTGCGATACCAGGTTTCCTTGACGCGCCACAACACGCGGCTGGCCACGCGGCTCTCAAGATTGACGCGATAACACAGCGGCCAGTCACCGGAAAAATGCACACCGCCTTCGGTTGTGCGCACGCCTTGTGCGCCCATTGTTTCAAGGTCACTGCGCAATACAGCTTCAAGACCGCGCGGGCAGGGAGCAAAAAAATCAGTCATATCAAAATTCCTAAAAAGGCTTTACCGTGACCAGTATGACCACGGCCGTCAAAATCAGCACGGGAATTTCATTGAAAAAACGGTAGAAAACATGGTTGCGCACATTCTCATCGGCAGCAAAGCGCTTGACCAGTATGCCGCAATAGTGATGGTAGGCATACAACAGCACCACCAGAAAAACTTTGGCATGCAGCCATCCGCCGGAAAAACCAAAAACGAACCACAAGCCCAAACCCGATGCAATCGCAAGCCAGGCAATCGGCGTGACAAAACGATACAGTTTGCCTTCCATCAGCTTCAGGCGTGCGATCTCGGCAGGTTCTGTCGCCATTGCATGATTGACGAATAAGCGCGGCAAATAAAAAAGACCTGCGAACCAGGAGACCACCATGATGATGTGAAAGGCCTTGAGCCAGAGCATGTTGAACAATCGTTTAATTACAATGAACGGATTATACGGCTAGCTCTATGCGCGCGCATCAATGAATCGGTATGCTGAACCGCTACGTCTCTTTGGCCCAGTAGCACACATTTGGCAGTTCTGAAAAATGCGCATCGGCAGTGTAAAGCGTACCGCCCGCCGCTCGTGCCGTCGCGTAAATGATGGCATCCGCCATCGCCAACCCGTGTTGCGTGGCAAACTCTGCGGCCAGCAGCGCAGTGCGCGTATCAAGCACCTGTACCCGGCATGCTTCAGTCAGGCCGATAACGCCGAGAGCGGTTGCCTCATCGCGTTCGCGCATCGTCCATTTATAAAGCTCGAACTGCACAAGCGTAGGCACAATCAAATGCTCGGTATCGGAAAGATAAGGCGCGAAATTTTCCGCAAGCTTTCCGTCAACCAGCCATTCAATCCAGCCGCAAGTATCAACTACGTGCATTAAAAACGCTCCGTGCGATCGCGCGCGTTGTCGGGATTTGCACCCGCCAGCAATCCACGCATCTCAGCCAGACTACGCTTAGGCACCATCACGATGCTGTCGCCCTTGGCGATAAAAACAAACTGCTGCCCTGCCTTGAGATGCAAGGCCTCCCGAAAAGCCTTGGGAATGCCGATCTGAAATTTTTCAGTGAGTGTTGCAGCGTACATTCTTACCTCCGTCAGCTCGATTGCAAATCAGTAAGAATTGTCGGGCAATCCCCGTAAACTTGCAAGTTGTTTCAGCTATGACCTTCACCGGGAGCTGTCCGCATAATGTTATTGCGCCAGCCGCTTCCTGAATATCACCAGCGAGATATAAAAACCTGCCAGCGCATAGGCGAGCAAAACTGACATGTCTGTCAGAATATGCAACGGCATCGCACCATTAAGCAACGGGCGCGCCAGATTGACCGCATGCGTCAGCGGCAAAACCTTTGAGGCTACCTGCAGCATCGCGGGCAACTGGTCGACCGGAAAAAATACCCCGCACAGCAGCGTCATCGGCGTGATGACCAGCGTGAAGTAGTACATGAAAAATTCATAACCCGGCGCCAGGGCCGTCACAATCAACCCCATCGCGGCAAAACACAGACCGACAAGCAGGGAGAGCGGAATGATCCAGAGCGACAGCATGGAGTGGGAAAGTCCCAGCATCCAGATCACCATCAACACCGCAATGCCGGACAACAGGCTTTTGCTCGCCGCCCAGAATATTTCGGACAACACGATGTCATCCAGTGTGACCGGCGTGTTGAGGATGGCCTCCCAGGTGCGCTGTTCCTTCATGCGCGCAAAGCCCGAATACAATGCCTCGAAGCTGGCGCTGTTCATGGTGCTGTAGCACACGGTTCCTGCGGAGAGAAAAGCGATATAGGACAGGCCGCCGATTTGCGGCAGCATGCCGCCCAGCCCGTATCCCAGGCCCAGCATGTAGATCACAGGATCTGCGAGATGTCCCAGTATCGACGGGCCTGCCATTTTCTTCCACACCATATAGTTGCGCCGCCAGATCGGAATGAAGCGGCGGCTCAATTGCGGCAAGGCGAATATGTTTATATTCATTTCAGGCGTCACTCATTTCAAGTCGCAGTCGAAGCAAGGCCAAGGCGGCAAGGGGTAAGAAGACGAGACAGTGCATGCAGCACGGCGAGGATGATTAACCCGCAGCCAACACCGCGATGAATGCGGCTTGAAATCATTCGCGCATCTCCCGACCTGTCAGTTTAAGAAACACATCTTCAAGGTTCGCCGGCCTGTGCACATAGCGCAACTCGGGATGCTGCTGCAGTTCGAGCAACAACCCATGCGCATCCTTCACATAACAAAACACCGATTCACCGCTGACCTCAAAACGCTCGGCATGATTCGCCGCGTGACCACCTGCCCAGACGGCTGCCTGTTCGCCAAACACCTCGACGACTTCAGGCTCGATATTGCCCGCGATCAGCTCTCTTGGCGTGCCATGGCTGATGATGCGCCCGTTGTCCATCACCGCCAGACGATGACAAAGACGCTCCGCCTCATCCATGAAGTGCGTGGTCAACACCAGCGTCTTGCCGCGCGCAGTCAGCTCGCGCAGCCTTTGCCAGATCAGGTGGCGCGCCTGCGGATCAAGGCCCGTGGTCGGTTCATCCAGAAAAATCACCTCCGGATCATTCACCAGTGCGCGCGCCAGCGTCAGACGCCGCTTCATTCCGCCTGACAGCGTCGGCACTTTGACGTCGCGTTTGTGCGTCAGATTGGCGAACTCCAGAAGTTCCGGCATGCGCGCCTCGATGGCAGCATCACTCATGCCGAAATAACGGCCATACACCAGCAGGTTTTCCGCCACGGTAAAATCCGGATCGAGATTGTCCATCTGCGGCACCACGCCGACATTAAGGCGCGCTTCTCTTGCATGATCGGGAATGGTTTCGCCCAGCAATTTAATTTTTCCACCGTCAGGCGAAATCAGCCCCAACAGCAGGCGCAGCGTGGTGGTCTTGCCGGCACCGTTAGGTCCTAGCAAGCCGAAGCATTCGCCGCGCATAATATCGAGGCTGACGTTATCCACCACGCGCTGTTCTGCGTAGGTCTTGACGAGGTTCTCAGCCCGGATCACGCTGCTCACAGATGACACCCGTTGAATTCGTGCAGCACGATCTGCTTGATCTGATGCAGGCGCCCGTGAAAGAAATGCCCCGCTTCAGGCAGCACCACGATGGGCAAGTGCTGCGGGCGTGCCCAGTTGAGCGCATCGGATAACGGGATCACCTCATCCTCTTCGCCGTGTATCAGCAGCGTGTTGTGCGGCACTTGCGGCATGCCTGTCCTGAGCAGAGTCGAAGGGCCTGTCCTGAGCTCAGTCGAAGGAGCAAAGCGCCCGACCGCGGGTGCCACCAGCACAAGCTTGTGAGGCTGGGGGTGCAGATGTTCGGCTGCCCGCGCCTGCACATAACCGCCGAAGGAAAAGCCCGCCAGGATCAGCGGAAGATGTCCGAATGCATCCTTCATGTGCTGCACCGCGAAGCGCGCATCCTCCACTTCGCCGTTGCCCTCGTCGAACACCCCCGCGCTTGAACCTGCACCGCGAAAATTGAAGCGCAGCGTCGCAAAACCCAGTTCGGCAAAAGTCCTGGCAAGCGTGGTGACAATCTTGTTGTCCATCGTGCCGCCCATCGTGGGCAGCGGATGCGCCACCACGGCGATAGCGCGCGGCTCGTTCTCTGGCAAATGAAGTACACCCTCGAGCTGTCCGACAGGCCCGGCAAAGAGTATTTTTTGTATCTCTGCCATCAGATCTTCAGCCGCTCAACGATGCGGCCATTTTTAAGATGCTCTTCGATGATCTCGTCGAGGTCGTCCTCATCCACGTAGGTATACCAGATGCCTTCCGGATAAACCACGATCACAGGTCCTTCGTCGCAGCGATCCATGCATCCTGCGGAATTGATGCGTATCCTGTTCTGCTCGCTGGCAATGCCCAGTTCCTTGACCTTGTGCTTCACATAGTCGCGCGATTTTTGCGCCGCAAAATTGCCGCAGCATGCGCTGCCGTCCTCGCGCTGGTTGGTGCAGAAAAATACATGCTTGTCGAAGTAGCTCATTGCGATGTCCCGAAAGTTAAACACGTGCCGAATAATACGTTGCTCATTTTAAATTATTTCGCACTGCTACCATATCGCAGAGCAATGATCCTAAAAAGCGCAGTTGGCAGATCACCTCCCCTTCGACACGTCCCTCCTTCTATATAGTTCGATCCCTCACTACGGCTCCATCCTTCGATACCTCAGGATGAACGGACTACTCACCAAACGAGGGTACAAAAACCGTTCGTGCTGATGTATAGAAGCATGGACGGTTTTTTATAGGCTCAACTTAGTTTTTTATGATGATTGCCAGCCATCGCAACGCGATTTATTTCTGCGCGCCCTGATAAAGATAACGCTGGAAGCCCGAAAACAGGTTGCGGATTGCTGCGATGTCTCCGCCCAGGTCGGCGACCGCATCGGGAATGGAATCGTGATAGCGCAGCCTCAGCAATTTGGTCAACCTTTCCAGCTCCAGCTCCTCCACGCCCGCCTGTACATAATGCATCAGCACAAAATCGAGGAACTGTTCCTGCCTGCTGCTTACGTGAATCTGGCCGCGCGCATTCCCTGCACGCTCTTCGCGGCTGATCGGTTGCAGTGCAAAAGCCACATGCGCCAGCACATCGAAGAGATCGCTGTTTTCTGCATCGATGATCTTCTGCATTTCGCCCAGCTGATCTTTGCCAAAGCCTTTTTCCGCCAGCCCTTCGAGCAACTTTTTGCGCGTATCCGGCAGGCTCCACAGCGCGCGCAACTCATCTTTATCCCTGAAAAATTCGGGCAGCTGTCCGAACAGCAGCGTCAGAAATTCAGCCGCCGAGACAGGCTTGCCGTCAGGTCCCCAGAAGGTCGTCACGGAAATATGCTTAAGGTTGCGCTCCTTGCCGTCGCCTAATTTCACCCGCACCTTCCTGCAAACGCACGGACGCTGACCACATTTCGGGCAAGGGTCTTTCTCACACGCGCATGGCTGTTTTCCGCACACAGCACAAGGCTCGGGCGGCTCATTGATGCACACACAAGGATAGCGGTTGCATTTTCTGCATGGCTCAGGGTAAACGGATTTGTAAACAATTTGTTGGCCGACTCTATAATGTGTTTTGCTTTCTCCTGTGCGCCGCCGAAGGTCGTGCCGGCATATCGCCAGAAATGGCCTTGCGCATCGAAGCATGGCCGGGCGTGGAGCGTGGCGGCGAAGCGCGCCTGTGGCTGGCGGAGCAAAGCGGGTACGATGGGCAGGCCGAGCAGAAATTCAGAAAAAAACGATGTGCGTTCAGTCTGCACCGATGGTCGCATAATGAACTATTGATCCGGCACGCATTAAACTTGATTGCCGTTCGTGCTGAGCCACTCGTCAAGCTCATGACAGGCCTGTCGAAGCTCGAGAATCCATTCACATTTCGACAAACCCAATGCGAACGGATTCTTTGATAAAGCGTGCCTGATCAGTAAGGTGCCTTGAAGGGGGCGTAAAAGAAAATTGCCAGGTTCTTGCCTTACAATTTACATCGCGGAAGCATCTTTCAATGACGCGCCAAAAGGCTGCGGATTTCATGCACACATGAGCCGCAATTGGTGCCGGCCTTGAGGCACAGTCCGACCTCTTCGACACTCTTTAAACCCTGCGACTGTATCGCATCCAGTATGGTTTTTTCGCCCACACTGAAACAAGCGCACACGACACGTCCGGTATCGGCGCCCTTGGGTGCCCTCGCGGCCAACAGGCCTGCCATGTCAGCAGGTTCAAGCTGAGATTTTTTGAACAGGCTGGCCAGCCATTCGCGTTCCGGCAGACGCTGATCCGGTGCGATAAAGAATACTGCCTCAAGACGCCCATTTATCAGACACGCTGCACGGTAACGTCCCATCGCAGCATCCAGATACTCGACCCAATTTGCGGAAGGGTGGCAGCTAGGCTGCCGGGCAGCGCCAAGACCACCCGTAGAGTGAGCGTCTGGCGGCGTACTCTTTACGGGTGCTCCCACCGGCATACCCCTTGCGGGCACACCTTCATCTTTTAACGCCGTTTCCACCCAGGCGCGCCAGCTGTCCGGCAGATTTTCACCGGCAATTTCATGCCGCCAGTAATCTGCGCCTTCGGAGCTTGCGCAATAACTGGTGTCGGGCAAAGCAAGTCGGTTGCGTGAGAGCACGAATCCTTGCCATGCGGGACGATAGGCTTCGATGCGCACCGGCGTATGCTTGGATTCAGGCTGTCCGGAAATCGGATCGGTGATGGGTGCCACCAGCGCATCCACCCTTGCCGATTTGGCATAGGCATCGCTCCAGTGCATGGGCACGAACACGGAACCCTGCCTTTGATCATCGCTTACCTGCACACGGGCCAGCATCTCGCCATGACGGCTGATCAGACGCGCAAGGCTGCCACCTGCAAGCTGTTGCGCATCGGATGCATGCACTTGAACAAAAGGCTCGAAGGAATGCGCATTCAATCGCGGCACGAGGGCGGTGCGGGTCATGGTGTGCCACTGATCGCGTATGCGGCCGGTGTTGAGCACCAGCGGAAAATCTGCATCCACTTGCACGGCTGGCAAGCGTGGCGCAACAGCGATCATGCGCGCGCGACCGCTTGGCGTATAAAATTTTCCATCCTCGAAAAGCCTGACCGTGCCATTCGGCGCATTTGCATTGACCGGCCACTGGACAGGTGTCAATGCATCGTATTGCTCATCGTTCATCTCGCTCAACGCGCTGATGTCAAATGCCCGTGCGGCCTCATTTTCAAAACCCGACAGGCACGCATGTTCGCGAAATATCTGTGCGGGTCTGGTATAGGGAAATGAGGCCGAAAACCCCATGCGCTGCGCAACCTGCGTGATGATCCACCAGTCCGGGCGTGCTTCCCCCGATGCCGGAATAAAAGAACGCTGGCGCGAAATGCACCGTTCTGAATTGGTCACCGTGCCGTCCTTCTCTCCCCAGCCTGTAGCCGGCAACAGAATATCGGCGCATGCTATCGTGTCAGTGTGCTGCACGCAATCGGATACAACGACCAGCTCGCAGCCCAGCAATGCTTCCCGCACCTTGTCGGCATCGGGCATGCTCACTACCGGATTCGTGCCCATGATCCACACCGCCTTGATTTTTTTCAAGGCGATGGCATCAAACATGTCCACGGCTTTGAGACCCGGCGCTTGTGCGATGTTCGGTGTATTCCAGAAACGCGCAACCCGATCTATGCTGGCAATGTCTGCGAAATCCATATGCGCCGCGAGCTGGTTGGCAAGCCCGCCGACTTCGCGCCCGCCCATCGCATTGGGTTGCCCCGTCACCGAAAAAGGCCCCATGCCGGGATGGCCTATCCTGCCTGTGGCCAGATGCACGTTGATGATCGCATTGCCCTTGTCCACACCGCTTGAGGACTGGTTAATGCCCTGCGAAAATATCGTCACCGTGCGCCTTGTGCGCGCAAACAGACTGAAAAATTCCGCTGTCTCAGTTTCAGTAATGCCGCAAACCTTGGCAGATTTCGGGATAGAACCCATTTCACGCGCGGCAGTAAACGCCGCGGCAAAACCCTCCACATGCGCCTCAATGTAGTCAAGGTCCAGCGCATCCTCGCGTCGCAGGTAATGCAACAGACCGTTGAATAAATATGCGTCAGTTCCCGGTCTGATTGCCAGATGCAAATCGGCGATGTCGCAAGTCGCAGTGCGTCGCGGATCGATGACCACTATGCGCATTGCCGGCCGTATTTTTTTCGCGGCAGCCAAACGCTGATAGAGCACAGGATGCGCCCAGGCATAATTGGAGCCGACAATCACAACCAGATCCGCAGCTTCCATGTCTTCATAACAGACAGGCACCGCATCGGCGCCGAACGCGCGCTTGTGAGCCGCCACAGCGGATGACATGCAAAGCCTGGAATTGGTATCGATATTGGCGCTGCCGATGAAACCCTTCATCAGCTTGTTAGCAACGTAATAGTCCTCGGTCAGGATTTGACCCGAGACGTAAAAGGCCACCGCATCAGGACCATGCTCGGCAACAACGCGTTTGAATTTTTCTGCTACAAGGTTCAGCGCCTCATCCCATGAGGCGCGCTGCCCGTCGACCTGGGGATAGAGCAGCTTGCCCTCATGATCCAGCGTGTCCGCCAGCGCCGCACCCTTGGAACACAGCCGCCCGAAATTTGCAGGATGGAACTTGTCTCCGACCAGCCTGTTGGCTGCCCCGACTTCCACACCGCAACCCACCCCGCAATAGGGACAGGTAGTCAGGACCGAGACCGCAAGGGTCTTCCCCGCACAACTAAGAGGCTCTGCCTCAAGTTGTTGCGTGAAGGATTGAGGATTGAGGATTGAGTATTCAGGGCTGGAGGTTTTCACTCGCTCCTCACTTCTGATTCCCGATGTCGAGAAAAAGTATGCCATGTGCCTGCCGCACTTCATGACGGTGCGCACATCCTGCATCAGGAGCTACCGCCTCTCCAGTTTCAAGCGAGATCACCCAGCTGTGCAGCGGGCAAGTCACACGCTTGCCATGTACAATACCTTGCGACAGTGGCCCGCCTTTATGCGGGCAGCGGTTATCCAGCGCGAACACCTCATCGTCCAGGCTGCGAAACAGCGCGATTTCGCCTTTTGACGTTTTGATCACCCGCGAGCCTTGTCGCGGAATATCTGCAAGATTGCCTACTTGTATCCAGTTCATTTCATTCTTCCTTATGCTATGGTGGCCATCGCCGCGTATTCATGCGCATCTTTTCCTTCGGCGCGTTCTTTCCACGGGTCGTCCTGCGAATAGCGCTGCGACTCTAGAAAGCGTGTATACAGTTCTGCTCGGCCCTTTGTATCCTCGACGATATGCTGTTTGACATAGGCAAGACCCACGCGCTCTATCCAGGGCGCGGTGCGATCCATGTAATGCGCCTCTTCGCGGTAGAGCTGCATGAATGCGCCGCAATACTCCATCACCTCGGCTTCGCTCTCAACCTTGCACAGAAAATCGGTGACGCGCACCTTGATGCCGCCGTTGCCGCCGACATGAATCTCATAACCCGAATCCACACAGACTATACCGAAATCCTTGATGGTCGCCTCGGCACAATTGCGCGGGCAACCGGAAACGGCAATCTTAAACTTGTGCGGTGTCCACGAACCCCACGTCATTTTTTCGACCTTGATGCCGAGCCCTGTTGAGTCCTGCGTGCCGAAACGGCACCATTCGGATCCCACGCAGGTTTTCACTGTGCGCAGCGATTTTCCATAGGCGTGGCCCGAGACGAAACCGCCTTCAACCAGATCGCCCCACATCTTGGGAAGATTTTCCTTGCTGATGCCATACAAACCGATGCGCTGCCCGCCGGTGATATGCACGGTGGAGACCTCGTATTTTTCGGCGATCTCGGCAATGGTGCGCAATTCCTTTGGTGAGGTCACGCCGCCCCAGATACGCGGAATCACCGAATATGTTCCGTCCTTCTGAATATTGGCGTGCACTCTCTCATTGATGAAGCGCGAACGGCTGTCATCCACATAGACACCCGGCCAGGCAGCGGTCAGGTAATAGTTGAGCGCAGGACGGCACACATGGCAACCGTCTGCCGTCTTCCAGTTCATCGCACGCATCAGATCCGGCATGCTTTTCAAGCCCAGCTTCGGAATGGCTTCAAGCACATCCTGATGCGCATGTTCCGTGCAGGCGCAGAGCGGCTTCTTGCTGGTTTGTGCAGAATAGTCGCCGCCCAGCGTGTTCGCCAGCAGTGCTTCTACAAGACCTGTGCACGAACCGCAAGAGGCGGATGCCTTGGTATGCGCGCGCACTTCTTCTAGCGTGAACAACTTCTTGCCGACGATGGCATTCACAATGGCGCTCTTGCACACGCCGTTACAGCCGCAAATTTCCGCCGAGTCCGCCATGCTCGCTACATTCGATACACCACCGCGACCTGCGTCACCCAGGTGCACCTGCCCAAACAGAAGGTACTCGCGCAACTCGGATACATCGGTTCCATCGCGCATCAGTTGAAAATACCACGGACCATCCACGGTCTCGCCGTACATCACCGCACCGCGCAACTTGTTATCGCGCAACACCAGCTTTTTGTACACGCCGCGCGCGGCATCCTGCAACAGCAACTCTTCGTCGCCCGCTCCCACATTGAAATCCCCGGCAGAAAAAAGATCGATGCCGGTCACCTTGAGCTTGGTGGAAACAGATGAACCTTCGTAACGCATTCTGCCGTAACGCGCGAGATGATTCGCCGCAACCCTGGCCTGCTCGAACAAAGGGGCGACCAGTCCGTAAGTCTGGCCGCGATGCTGCACGCATTCACCTACCGAATAAATCTTCGGATCGAAGGTCTGCATCGTGTCGCTGACAACTATGCCGCGCTCGCAATGGATGCCTGCTGACTTGGCCAGCGCAATGTTGGGGCGGATGCCAGCCGCCATGATCAAGAGATCAGCCGCGATTTCCTCACCGTCCTTGAAACGCAAGCCCGTGACCTTGTCGTCTCCCAGAACAGCCTCCGTCTGGCGCGACAGGTAAAATTTCAGTCCGCGTTTTTCCAGCGCTTCTTTGAGCAGCCCACCGCCCACCTTGTCCAGCTGGCGTTCCATCGGCCAGTCACACAGATGCACCACGGAGACTTCCATGCCTTGTATCGAGAGTCCGTTCGCAGCCTCCAGACCCAACAAGCCGCCGCCGATCACCACCGCACGCTTGCCGGTTTTTGCCGCTGCAAGCATTTTTTCAACGTCGTCTATGCTGCGATATGCCAGCACACCCGGCAGATTCATTCCCGGTATCGGCAACATGATGGGGTTCGATCCGGTTGCGATCAACAGGCGGTCATAGGGCACAGTCATGCCATCTTCAGTTTCGACCTGACAGCGAAACCGGTCTATCCTGGTGACCGTTTTACCGACATGCAGCGCAATGTGATTTTCTTCATACCAGCTCCA
>VFSW01011075.1_pt1 | contig 12709 bp, 16 predicted proteins | sample 5358111 | NCBI WGS metagenome assembly VFSW01 (sample SAMN11554181, study PRJNA540505) | mine drainage metagenome | isolation source: sediment from site ElyBrook_90M | place: USA: Ely Copper Mine, Vershire, VT | collected 2017 | reverse complement strand
AGAGAGATTCTAAGACAGGAGAGTCAAAATACCAAGTAAATTAAGGGGATATGGGGGTGCGACTAGGGACGTAACAGAAACCGCTTGAATTTATCGAGCGGTCTGCGTATTTTTCTAGAGCTAAATTGAAAAACCTACAATTTTCCCCAATAGGCCGTTTCTCGCATGCCTGGGTTAACCTCCATGATGTGAACACCATAAGGTCTGACGACCCCATGACATCGGACGACAGCCTTCTCAGCGTCTTCTTTGTTGTGATAAGTACCGAGGAATTGTTTCCCTAGAACCTACTATGCAGGGATATGGAAGTCAACTATTCGTTACTCCGCGTTTTATGGGATGTTTGAACTTGTCTCATATATATATATATAAAATTAAAGCCCCACACTGAATGTGGGAGCATCCAACATGGGGCTAAAAGGGCTATTTCGTGAAAAGAAAGGAAAGAACGACCAGAAGTCCGATCACAAAGATTATTGGGATGATAAATATTACCGCTATCCCAGTGAGATTCCTTGCGATACAGAAGCCGATCTTCCAAGTGGTTTTGTTATCTAGAATACAAGGAACAACAACTTCATGCGCAACAAGGAGTACGAAGACAATGGCATATAATATGGTGAATCCAAGCCACATAAGTACCTCTTTCAAAGCGGACGCTCTCTTTATTAAAGTCTATTTAATTAAAACTGCGTGGACCTCCACGCAACGTCTGTTGTTGTGAGTATCCACGCAGTTAGAGTTGATGGGGTCAGAGCTTCAGTGTCCTTGGATCATCCTTAGAATTTCCTTGAAGGTGTGGGTGTTGGCATCGAGGCCAAGGATTGTTATCCATCCCATGAACAGCAACAAGCTGGTGTGTTTTCTAATCCACACCCATCCTAAGAACCAAAAGGCAAGTCCGAGGCTGAAAAACGGCGCCAAAGCTACCCCGATGAAGTGTAGTGTTTCCACTAATACATTCATTGTATCTTGTACCTCCAACAGTAGTGAACCATATATATAATTATTTGTCAAGTAATAGTAAGGAGGAACAGACTCCTGCTAAACAAGGAGAAACATTTTTGTTCCGCACCTTGAACGACATTTGTACCCAGTTAACTACATAATAAAGAAAGGCCGCCCTTTAACCGGGACGGCATCGGTACTCGCTTATATAGCCTTGGCTACTACAAGTTAACAGGTAAGGATTTCGGTTGCGTTGTGTTCGAGATACCACTTCCATGTGGTCTCGAGAGTTTCTGCGGCCTTCCTGATTCCGCACAGGTTGTAGGCATTAACCACGACAGCCGTACGGATAGGGTCGACGATGAATGTGTTATCCTCGGAACTCAAAGGAAGACCAACATCGCGGACAACCTGCCGAATCTGATTCTCACTCGGGCTTGCCGAAGGGCAGATTCGATGTAAGTTACCCGCAGCTCTCGTTATCCTTTCCAAGAATGCAATCTGTGTCATACGGTTTTCCTTTCTGTTGGGATCGAATGAAGTTGGATTATTTCGAAGCCGTTATTCTTTTATAACAAAAGTTGAGTAGTGTCAATGAATGCTCTGCAGCTTGGACGACATTCGTACCTACTGCGTATAAAAATTAAGAGCTGCCCAGATTCAAATAGAATAGGGCAGCTTTAAAATCTCATGTGCTCGGACCTTTTAGATCGTGCATGGCCATTGTGCCACTTAGGGCAGAAACGACACTTGTAGGATTCTAATGGCCATGGATCGGGAGGGGTTTTATTCTGATTCCGATGCTCGAGTTTTCTTAAGGCTCTCTGAGCAGAATTTTTGTTAGGGTATGCAACCTTCCCTTCGCAAGCTCTCCTTCGGAGGGCTCGTTTGCTAGACATGGAAGTCACCTCCTTCTACCTCAGAACCTACGCTAGGAGAATAAGCAAGTCAATTGTTTGTTGTTCTATCTTATCAATGGCATACGTACCCGCAGTTCTTTTGAGAAAGGAGAAATGAATGGGTAAGCATGGCACTCAAACTCTTGAAGTTTGTGAGGCGCATTTTTTACATCGGCAGCGATTATTTGAAAAGTACAAATCAAAATACTCCGAGCCGTAATCATAGGTGATTTCTTCACCAGCCTTAATATTCTTTTTTGCAAAGATGAAAATACGTTTATTTTTGATATCTATCTCACAGTTAGGGCGGCAACTGTGATTAATATAACGTGCCTTATTAATAGGGATATTACCGTCTATCATTGTAGAATTGCTTGTCCAAAATAAATATTTCCCCGTATTAGCTTTTATCTGACTAACAGTAGCGGGGCGCCCCACGTATTCAATCAGACACGCACCTATAGGTAATGGATCAACTGCGTATAAACCTCTTCCGGTGGGTGATTTTGCTATCCTAAGACGCCATCTACCCACCCTAAAGATCCTTTTTGTATGAATCATTTTCTCCAAGATATCATCTCTATTTTTAATAATCTGCTCTCTGGGTATCACATTAATATACCCACCTGCTTTTTAACAGAGAATTTATGCAACAAATGGCTCAACGACTTACGTTAATCAAATTGATGCAGTGGATAGAAGAACAAGAAAAAGTTAGGGTTGGAGTCTGAAAGAAGGGGGGGGTGAACCTGAGCAGGCGACTAATATACCAATTCTTTAATCTGTCTCTTAGAGGACGTTTGAATCTACTGCAAATGGAAAGCCACCCATATACCGGGGTGGCGTCGGTAATTACTATGAAGGAGGTCGTAGACCCAGAAGCTCGCAGGCAAGACCATTTTTACTCACCTGAACGATATCCTGAATCTCTCGCAATCCCACTCCCCAAGGCATATTGGTGGAGGTAAGAAGCATGGCAGCTTCATCGCCTAGTTCGGGTAAGCCTGAGCACGTGAAGATGAGATGACTTGGCCCAGGATTAAATTCCCGCACCCAGCAGTCCAGTAAGATGGCGCCCCCCCACTGGTTCCTCGCCTCATCACGGGTTTCGTAGGAGCTTATACTCTCATTGTTATCAATGAAGCTTTCTGCTAATCGAAAACCCTTCTCCTTGGACAGCTCTCTGCAGCGAGAGCTTTTCTTAATATTGGAGTTTCCTCCAACCCACGCGCCGAAGATCTGTAGCAGATTGCCCGCTGGCGGTTGATGCGAACGGAGAACGTAAAGCCGTGCATAGACACCCTTGTGTCGATGCTCGTCTCCTAGACGTTGGGCGACTGTGTCTACTGCGCTTTCAATGACAGCTCGGAATGCAGTAAGCGTTTCGGGCTTTAAATTCAGATTTAACAAGTCGCACTTCCTTTTCTGGGGTAAAGCTTGAAGAACAATCGGAGAATTCCGATAGCTTTTATTTATTTACAATAAAAATTAATCTCTGTCAAATTCTGCCTTCCATCTTGGAAGATATGAGGGTCTATTATACTAGGATCACACCATGATGGTTGAAGAGAAGATAGAGCGAGAAACATTAATGAAAATGTCTCCTTGGGAGTTTGATCAATCCCCCGAAGGGTGGAGAAAGATTGATCAACTTGAAGGGAGATTAGCAGCAGTTGTTGTTGTTCAAGAATATATCAATCAACATCGAGAAGAAATTCTCAATCCCAAACCAGGAGAAAAGATAGTTACATTGGAATTAATGTATTCCCATATAGCACAGATGCTCGCTTTAGAAGGAGTGAATTATTATGCTGAGGCTATAGAAGCATTCAACGAATCTTTTCGAGAGAATAGAGAATGTTGGAATGCATATGTCTCTGCAACCATTGGGTTTCTTACAAACAACGTAGCTCAGATAGAAGAAGCTATAGCTACCATTGAAGCTTCTCAAGAAACAGATAAAACAGGAGGAAATATAACTATAGTGAGAAATTTTAAACAGGCACTAGAAAGGGGAGAACAAAGTTATATGAATGTGTATTTCTCCTAAAAAAGAGTAGCTTCTTTTACTCCGTACTTTAGAGGATGTTCAAACCTATAATTTTAGTGAGACAGTAGGAAAAGAAAGAGCGCGATATCAATCGCGCTCTTCTTCATATAACCTCAAATTCAGGTTACCACGGCTTGCACTCGTACTTCGAATAGAGATGATCGTAGAGAGAGCAAAACGGCTCCTGCAATAAACACAATAAAAAATGTCATTGACCACATACCCCATTGCCCTAGGAAGAACACGTTGCCGTATCATACGGCGACCCCCCCAGTTGTTATTAGTAGACGTCTGAACTTGCTTTCACTAGCGAGGCCTCACCACAGAACAACAAACCCGATGATGAAAAACGCAAAGCCGGGCCAGTTAAGGGGATGGATGTACGCTAGAGTAGAAAAGATGAACATTCCGCCCGCTATCCCGCCGCAACATGCTAAGAGTAGTCCGGCGAACAAGCATAGATACAATAAACGCATGAGTAGTACCTCCGCATCTTAATCTATGATTTATATAATTCTTGTCAACATTTACTTACTTCTCGGAGGATGTGAGAACCTTTCTCTTATAAAATATGGAGTCTCACATTTTTGTTACCGTATTCCTGTGTCGCAGTAGACTGTGCTACTCGCATATGCACCTGCGCTAACACTTACAGCATTGTTGGTACTGCAACGAGGATAGAAATTTATACTTGGAGCAGAGCGTATAGCATATACTCCAGGTGGCACCTGTACGCTGAATTTTCCATTTATATTGGAACTAAATGTTTCGATCATTTGCGTACCATTAGAGGTGGTGAGAATGAGGTTTGTTTGATAGGGCTTATCAGCACATTGCGGATTAGGTGGGATACGCTCAACTGGACAAAGTGGTCCCAAGAGGACCATACCCGCAATTGTTCCTTTTCCAGATTCGACGGGTAATTTGTTTGGTGGGGGTGTTGTATTTGGTGTTATATTTATTTGACTTACCATAAAATGAACGATGTATTCTGGCACTCCCGCGATTGAACTTGTGGAAGTTAAGTTAACTTCTCCACTACCATTGAATTCATAGTAATAGGCAAAACAGTTTATAGTGGCACCGTAAGATTGTGCAATAGGTCCAGCATTCGAGATCCAACCTGCACTCGCTGTACCACTTGCTGTCGTGAACGAAAGTAAATTATTTTGATTTGGGTAAAGATTTCTTGGAAGATATATAGTTAGTCTAGATGTCTGGATGATATTTTGTATTGAATTATTGGGGTAAGCGTTGCATGCGGCAAGTTGTGTTTCGTACAAAGTTGCTATCTGCTGCGATTTATTTCTGTCGTACATCGTGAGTACGAAAAAAACAACAACACAAAGGAGGACTACGGCTCCTATAGCGTAAGAGGAAAGATATTTCATTTCTCCATATTACTACTTTCTTCTATTCACGCCCTGGAGGATGTTCAAACCCGATAGTGTAAAAAATAGTTTAGACAATAGGAAGGCCGAATTCGCGCCACGCATTTGTGCCCCCGGTTATAGTAAAAGCATTTATCTTCGCTGCTACTAATTTTGAAGCAACAGCACTGCTACGCCTACCGCTCCGGCATATTGCATATACTTCCTTAAATTGTTTCAAGCGGGTAATTACCGTATCATCAATGGTCGCGAGTGGGAGGTTTTGTGCACCTACAGCGTGACCGGTTGCATATTCTTCCGGAGTCCGCACATCGATAAAAGCGACGCCAGCGATACCGACTTTTTGCTTTGCATCTGTTGCTGAGACTGAGGGAACGGTCTTAAAAAACCACATATGCCTCATTGTACCCTATTATGGAACCTCACTAACCTTTTGTCCGTGTCTTGGACGACGTTCGAGCCTGTATAATTCATGCATGATCTTAGTAAAGTCTAAGATAGGTCCAAGTACAGTGCATGGAATCGGAGTGTTTGCGGATGAATTTATTCCACAAGGTACACCAATATGATGGAAATTTGTGCGTAACTTTGATTCAGAATTTCCACCTGACTTTCCATCAACCCTTTCAATACCAGCTCGAGAGCAATTCCTCAGTTATGCCTATATCAGCAAGGAGACAGGGAATTATATTCTGTGTACTGATGATACGCGTTTTTTCAATCATTCAGAAACTCTAAATGTGATAGATACTCCTTCTAGTGAACAAGAAGGATTAGATATCGCAGCACGCGATATACAGCCCGGTGAAGAGATTCTCTACAACTATAATGTTTTTTCTGAGGGTGCTCCAAGTTAAGTTTTATAGGGAAGTCAAACGTTGCTCCGCCTCCTTGGTGAATGTTCAAACCTGTTTAAGGTAAAAAAGAAAAGCCACTGGGCATACCATATGGCTTTTTTGTGTTTATGTCTCGTTATCATTCCTCGGATCCTAGGTCGTGTCCAGGTTCTTCGATCTCTGGAGAAGTTTGCTGGTTCGGTCGATTCTGGCTCATCAGCTCATCGAGCGTAATACGGCGCTGATCCCACAATACGCCTTGGATGAATCCCAACCAGCGGTTGGTTTTACCCATGCGGTCCTGTTGGATGAATTGCTCCATTCGATAAAGCATACCGTGACAATGTGCAAGACCGCTGGCTTGAGTATCGAGGAGTTCGTCATGCGGATAATCGATTTTGTCAATTGCATGACTCTCGAAATACGACCTGAGTATCCCGATTACTTCGAGATGTTTGTTTTTTGTCATCAGACGCCTCCGTCTTCAATCTACCTCTAGTAATATGAATATGCAAAATTTGTGGCTCCCCGAGCATCACATTAATATACGCTTCTTTTTAACAGAGAATTCATGCAACAAATGGCTCAACGATTTGTGTTAATCAAATTAATGCAAAGAATGGAGGAAGGGGGGGAATATGGATACTAATTGCGGAAAAGAGAGAAGTGAACCTGAGCAGGGGGTTAATATACTTCTCTCCCACCCCTCTGTTTGAAGGATGTAACCCTATCTCATACAAAATTAAAGCCCCACATCAGATGTAGGAGCATCGACATGGGGCTAAAGGGGCTACTTCGGTAGAAGAGAATAGAGATGGTAGACGTAACTTATGCCTATACCTCCGCCTACTAGCAGTAGTATAAGCTGTAACAGTGCAAGGCGCCTAGCGGTTTTAGCTGGCACCCAACGCACCATCATAGACAGTATCACAACGACGAGCACGCAAAGGTAAACACAGACAACGACTATCGCATCGATCCAGTTCACAAGAACCTCCTGTTTTAAAGCAAACTCCACCACTATTAAATCTTATCTTATTAAGTTTGTCAAGAGAAGCAAGTTAAACTTCGTTTACTCCAGACTCAGGTCTTTATCATTTCGGACAGGGATGGGTCGGATCCATAGGATTAGTCTGCTCTACCTTTTACTCTTAGCCGATATTCGAATCTGTTTAATTACAAATAGCTAAAACAGCATTCTTCGATAGTAAGTAATAGGGGCGAATAAGTATTAACAAACTGTTTTTAGGTACCTATTAATGGGTGCTATCATATTAGGTAGAGTAAATAGTATTTTTATTAAGTTTTATTAGGTGTGGAATAATATCAAAATTCAATATGACATCAGAGGGATCCCCGCATCATAAACAAGAATCACACTCTTCTCCAGAAGGAAGAGAAATTTTTGAATTACTTCGTTCTCAAGAAAAGGAGTCGCTGGAAATATTTTTTGGTGAACCTGTCGACGTACCGTCTGTACCAGAGAGTGTAACCCCAGAGCAGTATGAGAAATGGAAAGAGATGGGTTTTGAGATGCACTATCTTCCGCCAAAAGAAATGGATCAGGACAAAGAATACCCCGGCTGGCATAGTAAGCCTGCCTCCAAGGAGGGAGAGAGTCTTCCTAAAGTTAAAGATGTTAAAATTATACGGGATTTCCAGAGAGTCTATTCTGATGACATCATAACTCTTCCTGGAAAGTGGGTGCTCATTGATGGAAGAGAGAAACCATTGTATGTGAAAGATGGTTATGATCTTAAGCATGAATATAAGGATGATCCACTTGAAATGGCAATTGCAAAATGGCGAGGTGTGGACCCAAAGAGAAGGCCTATCGGCTCACGATTTATGCTTACTTGGAAAGAATTACACTCGGCAGAGTTAAAGGATGCACTTGCTAAAGTCTTGGGCGTTCATCCAGACCAATTTCGTTTACCTAGAGCAATAGAGTGGAATTTTCTTGGCAACGCTTATCATCCAGAATGGGGAGATACCGATACATCTGAATGGCTTGAAGATACACTTTATAACAAAGATAACGAATGGCCAATGAGATCTCCTTTATGTATTGGTGATAAACAAAAAAACAATATACCCCATAGCGGTCTTTCAAAGCTTGTACGACCTGAGGATGCACCATTTGCTGATTATCATTTTGAGAATGTCGGTTTTCGTCCACTAATTACTCTTTCTTAGAAAAAAGACTAAAGAATCTCCCTGACTTTATTAGTCCACTTTTGCTCCGCGTCTTGGACGATGTTCAAACCTGGTACATATAAAAACAAAGAACCTGCCGAAGCAAGTTCCTGCTGGCAAGCAATTACGGCCGCTCACTTTTTCAGTGCCAGTCGGAGACTGAAAAAAAGAAGTCGACTTACGAACAAAAGAAGATTCAGAATCCCAAGGAACCAATTACCAAGTTCCTTGGCGAAAGTTCCTTTTGAAAGTGTTGCCCTAAAGGGAGCAAAAATTCCCTTCTGGATTCGTGGACCTGCCTGTCCCCACGCCTTCTTGATATCAGTGCGATATCTGAGTAAGTCGTACACTCGCATCTCCTTATTGGAAAGATCAGTGTTAGGTTGCTGTTGTACCAAATGTATATAATTATGTCAAGTTATTATATTGCTCCGCACCGTAGAGGATTCGAGGATCTACTATAAATATAAAGTCATCCATATAGTAGAGCGACAGCGATTTGGTATACTAGATAATAATGAATGGAATAACGCTATTACTATGATGTGGGGATATGGATATAATCCGAGTGGATATGAGTACGGCTCAATGGTGGGTTGGGGCGGTGGATTGATTGGTTTCCTCTTCATGATCTTTTGGTGGGCTATTGTCATTGCGGTGATAATTGCACTCATTCACTGGTTTTCAGGCCATAGGTGGCGATATGATCACGGAAAGTCTGCTCTCGATATACTCAAAGAACGCTATGCTAAAGGTGAAATAGATAAGAAAGAGTTTGAGGAGAAAAAACAAGATCTACATTAGCGTGTACAACATACGGCGGAGTATTTTTTGGGAACGATAGGCTTTCGAACTAGGAGCTAGTGGTCTCCCGTTCCAAAGTTCTGTGTCTGCATTGAGGATGTCGTAGAGATGTTGAAATTCCCTCCTGCGTCACTTTCTGATCCAGAACTACGTTCTTGCGTGGAAGAGGCTGTACTGTCAGAGCTGTTCTGCGAGCCTCCCTGCTCACACTCCACCTCCATCTCCTTATCCATCTCCCCGCGTGTTCGTGGACCCACATCTCCATACCCAGTAGACTGTGGGTCGCCAGAAGATACAATGCCGTTTGCTGTCTGCCAGCGTTGGACCGCGTGCTCGGTTGAAGATCCGAAGTAGCCAGTTACCAGGTCTTCAGGGTAAATACTCTTGTCCTTTCCGAGAAAGGTCTGCAGTTGCGACACCTCTCCATTTGTTGACTGATCCGTCGAGCCTGGCTGGAGATTGCCGGATAGTACACTACAACCGTTACCACTCTGTGGTTGACTGGATCCTCCAAAAGAGCTCGATTCACCAGGCGATGAGGCAGATTGCGTTGAAGTTGCCTGATTTTCAAGAACCGCTTGCACGTTTGTAATAGTACTGGGATCTACGCCGAACGATTGTAGAAGATTGGTGATGGCCTGAACCTGAACTGAAGTAAGTGAGGACGCTTGAGCGAAAGTGACTCCACTGAACAAAGATGCCACAAACGCGATGCCAATAGCTCCAGATATAAAGCGAGGATTTTTTAAGAAATGCATGGTGTTATATAGTTATCTTAATGACCTTATTATAATTATAGAAGATTGACGTAGATAATAGCATGTTCTTACAGAAGGCATCTTTCGGACGACTGATTAGGTCAAATTATACCCTTCGCTGGAGCTGACTTTGAGGGAGCTTGAGGAATTAGTGGCGTAAGCGAGGCGCCTGTTGGAGGATGTTCGAACCTATCTAGGGTAAAGAAAGAAGGCACCAGATTGCTCCAGTGCCTCTTTGTACTTCTATGGTCTCGCCTGTGCTTATTGATTCGCACAGATCCCCACTTACGATTGAAGTTCAACCTGTCTTGCGACATCCAATCTCTCGGTCACTTGTGCATCAATGAAGGGAAGTTCATCCCATCTGATGTATGCACATCCGGCCAGTTCTCTGATGCATCTTGCTGAGGACTCTTTCTTCTCTGGACTAACGTCCGGATCCGAGAGAGATTCAAAAAGTTGACACGCTTCTGCTATACAAGCTTCTCTACGAGCCTTGTCTTTCTGCTTCTCTTCCCAGAGTCTTTTACGAAGATCGCCCTCAGTAAAACCGAGTTCCTCCCAAGTATAGGTACCGATATCGATGTGAATGTGGATCTGTCTCGCATGATACTCAGTGATCCAACTAAAGTGCTGTCGAGCGTCCCTTAGTTCCATCTGTCGAATTGCTTCGCGTAGGTCGTCGTCGGTAAAACCGAGTTCTTCCCAAGTCACGATTCCGAATTCGACAAGGGTGCGGATCTTCTTTACGTTTTGCTGGCCACCGTGTTCCAAGCTGAGACAACGATCTGGTTCAAGTGCGGCGTACATTCCCTTGATCTCTTTTAAGAGAATCTCGCGGGCTCTTTTCTCCAGATCGTCTGATGTAAATCCGAGCTGATCCCAGGTAGCAATTCCAGCGCTGACTATCGTTTTGATGTTATCAGTCACAAGACGAGCATCTGCATGGGCATACCTCACCATGTTGATGAAATTGCCCTTACACATCCGCACCCCATCCTTTTGGTGTCGCGTTAGTACTCGATCCAAATGCTCTGCATTTAGATAGGGTACATTTTCTGGGTAGTTAAGAATAATTCTCACCTCCCTTCAAGGTAAAATGAACATAACAATCGGATTACTCCAAAACCTTTATTTTTTTATCACAGGCCGCCAATGAAAAAGACTGACATTGTCATCTCCTTGCCCATAGGGCAGCGACTACCGCTATCTTTAATGTATCATATATATTTATATTATATTTGTCAAGTTTACTCTATCTTATACCTATGTTATAGAAAGATTGGACTAACCTAAGTCCTTTACAACCAAAGATCCTACTGCGCTCGCAGTACGGTCGCACCACAAAGGATAAACACCACATGGCCAACACCACGGTCAAGGTGACTAGTGCCGCCCTTCAAGAAACGAAAGACGGCGAGATCATCCTGAGGGGCGTCATCGATGCATCATCATTGCATTTGCTCGAAGCGGCCCCTTACCAAAGAGAGATCTCCGCACTCGCGAAGATCAATAAGCTTGTCGCCGCACTCAGGACGGGGACCGTTCCCGATATCGAGCTCGGCATGCGAGGAGAAGACTTCATCAGTAGGAACGATGCGGTTTTCCTGAAGAACCCGGTGTTCATCATCGACGGCCTTCAGAGAGTGACCGCCGCCCTGCAGCTGATTCAGCTCGGCGGTGACATCATCCCCCAGCTGGGTGCGACGGTGCACTTCGATACAGATGAGGAATGGGAGCGCGAACGTTTCCGTATTCTCAACGCCGAGCGAGAGAAGCTCTCGCCAAATGTCCTGCTCCGGAATCTCAAGGTGAACAACGCGGGCATCTCGATGCTCTATTCGCTTTGCGAAGACAAGCAATTTGTTCTTCACCGGCGAGTCACCTGGTCCCAACGTATGGGAAGAGGGGAACTCCTTTCGGCTCTCATGTTTCTCAAGACTGTCTGCCGACTTCATGCGTTCGCTGGTCCCAGCGGGTCCAACGACTATGAAGCTCTTGCGAATTCTCTCACGGACACCATGGAAAAGGTCGGAAGAACAACGATGCGACAAAACATCGTCACGTTCTTCGATCTCGTGGATCAATGCTGGGGAATCCGGCGAGTTGCCTTCACTCAGGGGTCTCCCCATCTGAAGTCGACTTTCCTGTCCTGCCTCGCCCAGATCTTCGCGAATCACTACGATTTCTGGCGCGGGGATCAGCAGAACAGGCTCTTCATCGAACGAGATCTGATCCGGAAGCTTGCGCTGTTCCCGATCGGCGATCCCCAGGTGGGGAATCTCGCCAGCTCAGGCGGCAAAGCAAGAGAGATGCTCTATATGCTCCTGCTGGATCACATCAACAGCGGGAAGCGCAGTCGGCGTCTCAAGCCACGCGGCCAAGTCGTCATCGGGCTTAGCAGCGGCGATGAAGATGAACCCGAAGAGGCACTGGAAGAGACAGCGGCTGCTTCCTAAACACCAGTAATGTGCACGAGGCTGGCTGTTTTGAACAACAGCCTCGTACAGACAAGCCCGACCGTAACTGGGAGGGCTTTTTGTATAAGCGGACTCGTTTCCTCGTCTCGTGAAGTGGCGCTCGAAGCTAAGGATCGTTAATCTCTCTGAAAGGCTGCATGCATCACTGCACGCGGTCTTTTTGCATTCTTTGCTCCACACCCTAGAGGACGTTCCAACTAATCTCTCCAAGAGTTTGCTATAATTGAAAGCGTTTAATTTCACTTATTTTAAATAGTTTGGTTTATAAAATAGAAATATATTAAAACATTAACTTGTAGTCAGTTAGGGGGACCGTGTTATGCAAAAATAAGCGGCAACACACCCGA
>VFSW01011074.1_pt1 | contig 12709 bp, 11 predicted proteins | sample 5358111 | NCBI WGS metagenome assembly VFSW01 (sample SAMN11554181, study PRJNA540505) | mine drainage metagenome | isolation source: sediment from site ElyBrook_90M | place: USA: Ely Copper Mine, Vershire, VT | collected 2017 | reverse complement strand
AATACCGGCCTGTCACGCCGGGGGTCGCGGGTTCGAGTCCCGTCCACTCCGCCACGAATTACCAAATGTTGAAAAACATGTTGTGATTCAAAAAAGCCTCACGAAAGTGGGGTTTTTTTTTGTATAGATCCCTAGTATGGGTAAGTATTCTCTGGTTCTTCTGCGTCAGCGAGTATAGGATCGATAAAAACAGCGATTCATTGCGACTCCCTGTGGCAACCGTTATACTGACAGAGTAAATTTTGATCATTAATTATTAGGTTAGGTACGTCATGTTGTTGGAAAAATTCAGAGATTTGTCTCAAACTTGGGTAGCTAAATTATTACTGGTTCTGATCATGGTTCCCTTTGCCTTGTTTGGGATTAACTATTATTTTAATCAAGGTTCTTCAGGGGCTGATGTGGTTGCTAAGGTTGCCGGACAATCTATTACTCTCTCTGAGTTTAATCAAACTTTAAAAAGCCAACTTGAACAAAGCCCAGACAATTCATCCGTTACAGACTCTCAACAATTGCGTTTTTCCGTATTGCAGGCCCTCTCTATTCGTCATGTGATGCAGGGCTATGCAGAGGATATTCATTTACAGGTGCCCAACCAATTATTAGCTAGTGACATTGCACAGATACCCTATTTCATGGATAACGGACAGTTTTCACCAAAGAAATATGAAGCGCTATTACGGGATCGGGGCATGACGCCCGTTAGGTTTGAAAACGCTGTGCGAGCAGACTTGGCAGTGGGTTTAGTGAGAGATACCTTTAGCGCCACCCAATGGGTTCCCAATACTTCTGTGCTGGCTTTTATGCGACTCACTGGGCAACAAAGAAGCTATGCAACGGCTCAGTTAACGGTTAAAGATTTAGCGCAAATGCCCAGTGTGAGCGATAAAGAGGTGAGCGCGTATTACCAATCGCACAAAGAGCAATTCCAAGTGCCTGAACAGGTGAAACTGAATTATGTGGTGCTATCCATGGCGGACATCGTTAATCAGAGTCCGGTCACTAAAGAGGAAATCGAGCGCTTTTACAAGGATCCAGCTAATGCCCAGCGCTGGCAAACTAAAGAAAGTCGACGAGTGAGCCACATTCTCTTTAGCGTACCAAGCCATGCCAGTCAACAAATCAAAGAAACACAGCTGGAAAAAGCTAAAAAAACCGCTATCTATTTAAGAGCTCACATCAAAGAGTTTGCTCAGGTTGCCAAGAAAGAGTCTGATGACAGCGTTTCTGCTAAACAGGGGGGAGATCTTGGTTTCTTTACGCAAGGAACTATGGTGGCACAATTTGACCGTGCCGCTTTTGCCTTAGCCCTCAATCAAGTTTCAGACCCTATTGAAACGCCCTATGGTTATCATATCCTCCTGGTAACAGCCATTAAACCGGGTAAAATTAAGTCTTTAGAGGAGGTTACCCCAGTTATTACGGCCGAGCTGAAAAAAGAACATGCACAAAAACATTTTGCAGAGATCGCAGATCAGTTCAGTAATATGGTTTATGAGCAGTCCACCTCCCTTAACCCCGTGGTCGATAAATTTAAACTCACCTTAGAAACCTCTCCTTGGCTGACGCCCTTTGGATCTAAGGATGCTTCAGCCTACCTTAACCAACCTAAATTCTTAAAAGCTATTTTTAACGCAGAGAGCATTAAGGATGGGCGAAATACCCAAGCCATAGAGGTGGCTCCCAATGTGTTGATTGCGGCACGTGTTATCAGTCATCAAAGCGCCCATGATCGGCCCTTAAGTGATCTTAAAACCACCATTCAAACTATGTTGGAACGCGAGGCTCAAGACAAAGCCTTAACTGAGCTAGGACAACACTCGGTGACTCTACTCAATAAAGGGAAAGGGCAAGAAGTTAAAGTTAATTGGTCTAAAGAGCTGTCGCAAAGTCGTTCTGAGGCGATCAATCACTTACCGCAAGCGGTAGTCAGAGCCCTTTACTCAGCGCCCATTAATCATTTCCCCTATTACCTTGGTGTCCTAACAGATCAGGGCTATACATTGTTGCAGTTAAATGGTGTGCAATACCATGACAATTTTAGCAACGAAAAAACGCAACAAATCAGTGCTGCTCTGGATAAAAATTATGCACAAGGAATTGTTGAGTCATTTATAGACGGGGTTGAAAGTAAGAAACCACTGCGTATTCTTAATCAATCGATTTTGAATACACAGTCGAATCCCTCCTAAGACATTTTGTTATTCAACCATACCCGGTATGGTTGAGAAGAACCCAGCATCCACGTGAATCACTTCGCCGGTAATGCCAAGGGCAAGATCACTACTTAAAAAAGCAGCGGTATTGCCCACATCTTCAATGGTCACATTGCGTCTCATGGGTGCATGGGCTTCTACAAAATTCAATATTTTATTAAAGTCCCCAATACCGGCTGCGGCCAGTGTTTTAATGGGACCGGCTGAAATTGCGTTAACACGAATTCCCTGGGGGCCAAGGCTTTGCGCCATATAGCGCACATTGGCCTCAAGACTGGCTTTAGCAAGTCCCATCACATTATAGTTAGTAATAGACTTTTCAGCACCAAGGTAGGAGAGGGTCACGAGTGATCCTTGCCGATTTTTCATGAGCGGTAAGCCCGCTTTGGCTAAGGCGGCGAAACTGTAGGAGCTAATATCATGGGCAATACGGAAACTTTCACGGTTGACGTTCTCTAAGTAATTACCGGATAAAGATTCCCGCGGTGCAAAAGCAATGGAGTGGACAATCACATCGAGTCCGTCCCAATGCTCTCCAAGGGCGCTAAACATGTTGTCTATGTCTTGATCTTGAGCTACATCACAGGGAAGTACCATTGTGATGTTTAACTCTTTAGCAAGCTTTTCAACGCGCTCACGGACGGCATCCCCTTGATAGGTTAAGGCAATGTCAGCGCCCTCCCGTTGCATGGCCTTAGCGATGCCCCAGGCGATGGAGCGATTACTTAATAAACCGGTGATTAAAACTTTTTTATTTTGTAGAAATCCCATGTAACCTCCTTGTAAAATAGAGGCTATGATAAACCATTTAAGACAATTAGTTACTAAGAGCAGTTTTTTCTTCCTAGGTATAGCTCTATACATCAACGCTTACCCAGCTCACTTGAAGGTATTTCATCTCTCCATGTCAGCGGCAGAAACCGGTTTTGATCCAGTCATGACCTCTGACCTTAATACGGCAGCCATTGAAGAACAAATTTTTGAATCGCTCTTAACCTATGATTATTTAGCTCGGCCTGTTAAACTCGTGCCACGACTGGCCGCGCAAATGCCGCAAATTACTAATCAGGGTAAAACTTGGTTGTTTACCCTTAAAAAAGGCGTCATCTTTGCGCCGGACCCAGTGTTTAAGAACCACAGGCGTGAAGTCAAGGCGGCGGACGTGGCCTACACCATTAAACGTTTTATGGACCCTAAAAATCGATCGCCCTATAAGTTTTTGGTGGACCATAAAATTGTTGGCTTAAATGCCTTAGCTGATGCAGCGAAAAAAACAGGTCATTTTGATTATGATGCCCCAGTGGCTGGCTTAGAAATAGTGGGGCCTTATCAAATCAGAATCCATTTAACCGGTACGGATTACAATTTTGGTCATGCCATGGCGCAGCCTATGTTTGGTATTGTGGCCCGTGAAGTGATTGAGGCCTATCACGGTGATAGCGCCTCTCATCCCGTTGGTACAGGCCCTTATATGTTAGGCGAGTGGATTCGTTCAGCTTCCATGACCCTCGTCAAAAACCCCAATTACAGACATGAGCTATGGCACTTCACCTCCCAAGATCCTTTGGATCAACCCTTAATCAAAGAAATGACCGGAAAACCTATTCCGCAAATTGATAAAATTGATATTCAAATTGTTGAGGAGTCACAATCCGCTTATTTGAGTTTTTTAAAGGGGGAGCTTGATGTGTTGGGTGTACCCGGCCAATTTGCCCCTAAGGTACTATCGGGTGATCAATTAAAACCGCAACTCAAGCGCCAAGGTATTCTATTGCAGCGTTTGGTGGATCCTTCCATTGCTTATTATTTTATTAATATGCAAGACCCTATGCTAGGCGGGATGTCTTTATCGCGCATAGCCTTAAGACGTGCTATTTTAATGGCGTTGAATGACGATGAAATGATCCGTGTCATCTACAAGGGGCAAGCCTTTAGAGAAGCGTTCCCCATTCCTGAAGGGGTGGCGGGGCACGATGCCACTTATCAAAGCTTGATTAATTATAATCCCCGAGAAGCGAACGATTTATTGGATAAAATGGGCTTTAGAAAAGATAAGGATGGTTATCGTCTAGAAGTTGATGGTAGCCCTCTCTACGTGAAATACACCACGAGTCTCACATCGCAAGATCGCGATCTTGAAGAGATCATGAAGAAATCCTTAGATCGAATCGGTATTCGTTTTGTCAGTGAGAAACTTAAGTTCCCTGAAATTATTCGGGCCGAGCGATCCTGTCGGGTGGCTATGCGTTTATCGGCTTGGATTGCTGATTATCCGGATGGTGACAATTTTATGCAGCTTTGGTACGGTCCACATACTCATGAAAACAATGCTTCCTGTTACCAGGATAGTGAGTGGGATAAAATCTATGAGAAAAGCGAGGCTTTACCTAATTCCCCTGAACGTGACCAACTCTATCGACAACTTGCCCGTTTATTGGAAATTAATGGTGTCACCAAAGTGAGTACCAGCCATATTCGCAATGTGCTTATTCAACCTTGGGTCCTGGGCTACAAGGCTCACCCCATATTGCCTTCCACGTGGTCCTATTTGGATATCAATAGCCAAGGGGATCATCACTAATGGCTGGCTTTATAGTCCGACGGGTACTGCAAATGATTCCCACTTTGTTGGGAGTCATACTGCTAGTTTTTTTTCTATTTAATGCGGTGGGAGGAGATCCTGCCTATATCCTCGCCGGTAAGATGGCCAGTGCTGAGGATATTGCCAACATTCGCCATCAATTGGGTACAGATCAACCTGTATATATTCAGTTAGAGATTTTTATACGGCAAATCGTTACCGGTAACTTTGGCGACAGTTGGGCTACCCATGAAAGTGTTGCCCACATCTTTAAAACTCGTCTCACGCCCTCCTTGATTCTGCTCATTCCCATGATGATTATCGAAACTCTTACTGCCGTAGGTTTGGCTTTATTGGTGTCGGTGTTAAGAGGCTCATTCATCGATCAATCCTTAATGGTGATCAGCACCGTGATGATGTCTATTAGTCTCTTGGTCTATATCATCGTGGGTCAGTATCTTTTCGCTTCCATGTTAGGCTGGTTTCCCGTAAAGGGGTGGAGTGACTCTCTGTGGCGCGATATCACTGTTTATGCGCCATTACCGATTTTATTAGGTCTCATGGTCAGTATCGCCCCCTCTTTGCGACTCTACCGCACTTTTATCCTCGATGAAATTAACCAAGACTATGTGAGAACTGCACGCGCTAAGGGATTAACTGAAACACGAGTATTGTTTACACATGTTCTTAAAAATGCCGCTATTCCAATTCTCACCAACTTATTGATGGGTTTACCGGGATTGCTCACGGGAGCTTTTCTGTTAGAGCGTTTTTTTGCTATACCTGGCATTGGGCGAGAAATTATTTTAGCGGTGGAGAGAAGCGATTTTCCGATTATTAAGGCGGCCACCGTCTACGTGGCGGTGGCGACTATGTTGGCAAATTTATTAGCAGACATTCTCTACCGCTACCTTGATCCGCGAGTGAATTTAAAATGAGCGAACAACTCTCTTACCAGGCTTTTACCCCTAGTTTTTGGGGACTGGCACAGGCTCGTTTGCGTCGTGATGCAGTGGCTTTAACGGCTTTTACAATAGTGATGCTATTTATTTTGATGAGTATTGCCTCTTATTTTGGTTTCATTGCCAAGCATTGGGGGGATGAGGTGGCTATTAATTACGCTCCGCCCAGTTGGATTGGCGCCACGGAGAGTGAGCAGGGGGCAACGAGGCAGAGCCCAGCTCCTCCAGTACGCACTGCCATTAACCTCTACGGCCTCACAGACCCCTTATCGTCGATCTTGGACCAATTAGAAGTAGCTCATCCTGAGGATTTAAAGAACGCCAATGATCAACAAAAATTGACTCATTTGTTCTTTGGCGCAGACAAATGGGGTAGGAGTGTGGCGTTAAAAACGATTAAGGGAAGTGAAACCTCAATTTTAGTGGGACTCATAGCTGCTTTAGTGGCCACTTTTATTGGCACCCTATTAGGTGCTTTAGCTGGCTACTTTGGGGGATGGGTGGATGATCTGCTTAACTGGTTTTATAACGTCTTTACGGCAATTCCCTATTTGTTATTAATCTTTGCTATTGCGGCGGTATTACATCAAAAAGGGGTGAGTACGATTATTTTAATTTTAGGTTCAACCGGCTGGACGGGAGTGTTTCGACTCGTTCGCGCAGAATATTTGAAGCACGCCCAGCGTGAATATGTGCTGGCAGCCAAGGCCATGGGTGCCTCCCACACTCGACGCATGTTTATTCATATTCTGCCCAATACCTTGCATGTTGTTTTAGTTCAATTATCGATTAACGTGGTAGGTTTTATTAAATCAGAGGTGATTTTAAGCTTTCTGGGCTTTGGTGTCCCCGTGGAGGTGGTGTCCTGGGGTAGCATGCTCAATGAAGCACAAAATGAATTGGTTTTAGGGATATGGTGGCAACTCCTCGCCGCTGGCCTCGCCATGGCCCTACTGGTCACCGCCTTTAGTGTATTAACTGACGCCCTACGTGATGCATTGGACCCTAAGGTGGTGGCATAAGTGACTGATCCCCTATTACGTATAGATCAGCTCAGCCTATCCTTTTCACAGGGAGGGACTCAAAAAAAAGTGCTCGATCACTTATCCTTCTCTCTGCACAAAGGGCAAACCCTCGCCTTGGTTGGTGAGTCGGGTAGTGGTAAATCTGTGAGTGCCCTCGCCATCATGGGTTTGTTGCCCAAGGACTTGGCTCGGATCGATGATAACAGCAGTATTTTTTGGCACGGTGAAAATATTCTCAATTACTCATCAAGTCAGCGCCGCTTACTGCGCGGGCGCGAGATGGCGATGATTTTTCAGGACCCAATGTCCGCCCTCAACCCAGTATTAACGATTGGAGAGCAGTTGATAGAAGGCATTCAACTCCACTTAAATGTCCCTCACCGTGAAGCTCAGGAGCGGGCTATTGAATTACTTACCGAGGTGGGCATTAGTGAGCCTACTCGTCGGATGAAGGCTTACGCCAGTCAGCTCTCAGGGGGGCAACAACAACGGGTCATGATTGCTATGGCCATATGTGGGGAACCGCAATTGTTAATTGCCGATGAGCCCACCACCGCTTTAGATGTCACCATCCAAAGACAAATACTTGAGCTGATCAAAGAATTAACCCATGAGCGTCAGATGGCGGTTTTATTTATTACTCATGATCTTGCCCTGGTGGGGGAGTTTGCCGATCAAGTGGTGGTGATGCGCCATGGCATGGTGCGAGAGACAGGTAATACCCAAGCCATTTTTACAGAGCCCCAAGACCCTTACACCCAAGCCCTGTTGCTATGCCGCCCTAGCTTTAATGAGCGACCTTGGCATCTGCCGGTGGTGGAGGAGATGTTAGGTCCTTCTCTTGAGCACATAAAAGAGGTACCCCAAAGAGAGCGAGGTATTGAGTCGAAGGATGAAGTATTGTTACGTGTGCGCGGACTCAGTAAACGCTTTTCCTTGACCTCAGGGATCTTTCAGCGCACCTATTTTACGGCGGTCAAGGAGGTGAATTGTGATATTTATCGCGGTAAAACTCTAGGCATAGTGGGCGAGTCGGGGTCAGGTAAAACCACCTTGGGCTTGATGCTCGCCGGAATTATTCCTATCACGAGTGGGGCGATTGAATACCATCCTGAGCTAGAATCCTTAAGAGGTTCTCCTGAGCTCATTCAAATTATTTTTCAAAATCCCTACGCCTCCTTGAATCCACGCTTTACGGTATTTCAAATTTTAGAGGAACCCTTACTCCTCAATCGTCGCGCGCTCTCTCCCCATGATCGACATGTGGCCGTCCTACAATTGCTCAATTGGGTGGGTCTTGATGAGAGTATGTTAAGCCGCTACCCCCATGAATTTTCTGGGGGACAAAGACAACGTATTGCTATTGCGAGGTGCCTCGCCCTTAACCCAAAGGTGCTGGTATGTGATGAATCGGTATCGGCTTTAGATGTTTCGGTACAAGCGCAGGTATTAAACTTATTACAGGATTTGCAGGATCGATTCAAAATCAGTTTAATATTTATTTCCCATGATCTCTCGGTGGTGCGCTATATGTCAGATCACATCATGGTTATGCATCAAGGGCAAGTGGTGGAAATGGGCGATTGTGATCAACTTACCCAATCCCCACAACAGTCTTATACAAAGAGCTTAATCGCTGCCATTCCCAAGGCCTACTCTATTTCGCGCTAGAGGTATGGCGCACTTTGTGGGAGTGTCGATGGGCCAAATTTTTTTGTCTGTGGTGAACTCTCTTGCCCGAGGTGGCAGTGGGATGAACAGGTCTAGCGTTCCCTGCCACCACTAAATAGTGTCCTGGTTTGAGAGGACTCTTTAACTGAAGATGGTTCAAGGCAGCCAATTGTGCCACGCTCATATGGTACTTCTTCGCCAGTGAGTAAAGGGTATCGTGGGCATGAATGATTATCCGCAGTGTTTTTTGGTTGGCGATGGGGGAGGGGATGGACCCCTCAGCATTAGTGCTTTGCTCAGAATTTTGATCACCACTGCCATTGTCATCGGGTACTAATACTGTGCCTCCGCCAGCGATTTTCTTATTATAGGCAATGCCATTAACTTGTTTTAGTTCTTCGGTGGAAATCCCATAGCGGTTAGCCACTTGGTCAAGGGATTCACCCCGTGTTAAATGTTGCGTTTTCCAGGTCTGAAGCTTAACTTGTGGATCCTCTAGTTTGGCAACAAAACTATCGGCCATGGGGGAGGGGACTAAGATGTTTTGTTCATGATTAAAGTTAAGGGTAATAATACTGTGATTAAAGGCTGGATTCAGCATCACAAAATCATTCACGCTCATGCCTGCAAATTGAGCAGCCAGTTTGGTATCAATGCGTTTTTTGGTGGTGACCACAGCAAAATACGGTTCATTAGCAATAGATTCTAAACTCAAGCCATAGCGTTTAGGATCCATGACAATGGCTTTTGCGGCCAGTAACTTAGGTACGTAATTACGGGTTTCATCAGGCAGATTAAGATTTAAATAGTCAGTAGGTAAATGACGCGCTCGATTATAGGCAATTTCACGACGCACTTTACCCTCACCGCAATTGTATCCCGCAAGAGCTAATTCCCATGAGCCAAACTCATCGTGCAAACGTTGGATGTAATCCAAAGCACTATTGGTGGCAGCCACCACGTCGCGGCGACCGTCATACCACCAACTCTGCTCCATGCCATAGTGGCGTCCTGTGGCGGGAATAAATTGCCAAATGCCTGAGGCTTGACTGTTGGACAGAGCATGGGGGTTAAAGGCACTCTCCACAATAGGGAGTAATGCAATTTCCGTGGGCATTTTACGCCTTTGTACTTCTTCTACTATAAAAAACAGATATTTTCTGCTGCGCTCAACGGTGCGCTCCACATAATCGGGTCTTGCCGCATACCAATCAATTTGTCGTTGAATACGTTTGGGATCATTAAGATCAGGCATCGCAAAACCAGTGCGAATTCTTTGCCACAGATCATCAGCTGGCCCATCAATGACCTCCGGCGATTCTGCGTTGAGGACAGAGTTATCCGGATTGTTATCAAGGCTTGGTTGAAGATTCTTATTGTCTTTTTTAACGCTAGCGATAGCATCTGGTACAGAGATTAAATTGCCCTCCTCAGGGACGCCAAGCTCACTCACTGCTTGGGCGCCAAACAGGCAACACCACAGACCCATGGCTACCAGAATTTTAAAGGGAAAGCGTCTGTCCATACCCACTATATCTATTACCTAAACAATTGATACTATCTTGAGGTATAGTCATTGGTCAACCGCTGCTTTCTTAGGGAGTCTCAAAATATGACAGCAAAAGTATTGTTGATGCTAGTGATGGCAAGCTTTTTACTCAGTGCGTGCAATACCGTGGAAGGGTTAGGTAAGGATATTGAAAAAACAGCAGATTGGACCCGCAACCATATGCCATAAGTTGATAGGGAAGAGGCCTGAGTGCCTTCTGTGGCAACTCAGACCCCAATCTGGTTAACGGTTGAGGGCTAGCATTTGAGGAGCAGCGTAACGCTCACCCACTGCTGCACCTTGTGGAATGTGCTCGTTAATCAAGTGTAGTTCCTCTTGGTTTAAGTTAACCGCTAGGGCACCAATATTGTCCTCTAAATGATGTCGGCTTTTAGAGCCTGGAATGGGCACAATATCAGCACCTTGATGAATCACCCAAGCGATGGCGAGCTGTGCTGGGGTACAGCCTTTTTGTTGCGCCATGCTTTCAATGACTTTGACCAAGCTTAGATTTTTAGTAAAATTCTCTCCCTGAAAACGTGGCGAGCGACGACGATAATCCTCACTATCAAAGTCCTCCGGTGTCTTAAATTGTCCCGTTAAAAATCCACGACCCAGGGGGCTGTAAGCCACATAGCCAATACCGAGCTCACGGGTGGCGGATAAAATGTCCTGCTCAGCATCCCGACTCCATAGTGAATACTCCGTCTGTAATGCGCTAATGGGATGAACGCGGTGAGCGCGTTTAATGGTACTGGCCGCCGCCTCTGATAGGCCCAGAAAACGCACTTTTCCCTCTTTGACTAAATCCGCCATGGCCCCCACTGTCTCCTCTATGGGTACCTTGGGATCCACACGATGCTGGTAATATAAATCGATGGTGTCCACCTGTAAGCGTTTGAGGGAGGCCTCGCAACACTCTTTCACGTATTGCGGGTCGCCGCGAACACCTAAAAACTCACCATTAGGGCCGCGTACATTGGCAAATTTAGTAGCAATGATCACCTGGTCACGCTTACCGCGTAGCGCTTCACCCAGCAGTTCCTCATTAATAAACGGGCCGTACATGTCGGCCGTATCAAAAAAAGTCACGCCAAGATCAATGGCGCGGTGGATGGTGGAGATGGATTGTTGATCGTTGCGCTGACCATAGAATTCAGACATACCCATACAGCCTAAACCTATTGCGCTGACCTTGAGACCTTGTTGACCTAAAGACTTTAATTGCATAGCAACCCCTAATTAGTTTGAACACAAACTATATGGTAAGTCAGATTATAGACAAAGAGAAGGGGGGCTTGGGTAGCTATTTTTCCATGAACGCAGAAATGCAAATAAACAAAGAGGATGAGGGTTAAGAGTTGGAAAACGTGAGGTCAGAGCCTTGATCAGGCTCTGCTGATCGGTCCGTAAGAAAGGGTTGATGGCTAATTCGCGCTCTATGGAGGTTGGGATAGTGGCTTCGCATTCTTCTCGTAATCGCTCCACTTGCTTGGCATAAGCTTGTAATTGGGGATTATGGGGCTCCACCGCCAAGGCAAATTGCAGATTATTCTGCGTATACTCATGAGCACAGTAAACAAGTGTATCCTGGGGTAAGACTTTAATGGATTGCAGTGCTGCAAACATGCTCTCTGGGGTCCCTTCAAAAATACGTCCACAGCCCCCACTAAATAAGGTATCTCCACAAAACAGTATGCCCTGTGTGTAGTAGCCAATATGGCCCAGGGTATGGCCACTAAAATTAAGAATATCAAAGTGTAAGTCAAGATCCTCGATATGGATGCTTGAGTGCGGTGTCAGAGCATGGGTGACTCCGCAAATATTTTCTGCTAGAGGAGCATAAACACTTGGCTGATACTGCTCTGTCAGCTCTTTTATGCCGCCAGTGTGGTCTCCATGGTGATGGGTAATCAAAATAGTGGTCAGCGTTAAATTATGGGTCTTGAGAAAGTTCAATACCCCTTGCGCCTGTCCAGGATCCACCACTAAGGCCTGTTTGTTATTATGCAATAACCAAATATAATTATCTGAAAAAGCGTGGAGGCGCTGAATATGAATGGTTTGCATGTAATTTGCCATGAAAGGAGTGTTTTCCGCTAAAATAAACCCATGAATACAGAGCACATGATCCCTTGGTTAAACTCAACCCTCGGACAATACATTCTAAACCAAGAACAGCTTATCCTAGACGAAGCGGTGGCAAATATTTTTGGTTTCAATGCCTTGCAGCTCTGCTTGCCAGGTCTTGATGCTTTGCGCCTAAACCGTATTCCAAACCGCTTTCGCCTTGGCATGAATCAAGACTGTCAACTACAAGCTGACCCTTTATTTTTACCCATTGCAAGTCACAGTGTTGATTTGGTGGTATTGCCTCATCAGCTGGAGTTCTCAGAATATCCCCATGCTCTGTTAAGAGAAATTGATCGTATCACGGTGCCTGAAGGGAGGATCATTATCACTGGCTTTAATCCATTGAGTTTGTGGGGAGTCAGGCAGTTTTTCTCCATGCAACCCAAAACCTTTCCGTGGAATGGCGAGTTTATTTCCTTAAATCGCTTAAAGGATTGGTTGTCTTTGTTGGGTTTTGAATTAAATGCAGGAAGATTTCTCGCCTATGTCCCCCCCTTTAGAAGCGAACAATTACGTCAACGTTTTCGTTTTATGGAATTAGCAGGTGATGGCTGGTGGTGAGTGGGTGGTGG
>VFSW01011073.1_pt1 | contig 12709 bp, 9 predicted proteins | sample 5358111 | NCBI WGS metagenome assembly VFSW01 (sample SAMN11554181, study PRJNA540505) | mine drainage metagenome | isolation source: sediment from site ElyBrook_90M | place: USA: Ely Copper Mine, Vershire, VT | collected 2017 | reverse complement strand
ATCTCGATTCCGATTCCTACTAACCTGAAAACTACCGAGCAAGGGTTATGCCAATATTAATATCATTTATAAACAGTATGTTGTAGTATCATTCGGACGAAAATGCGATGCAGTTAACAAAATTGTTTCAGGATGAAACACGCCACTTGACGATGATAAAGGTCCGGTACTTCTGGCCGATCTATGGCGAGCACGATCAAGAATGTGAAAGAGGCCCTGGGTCCGGCCCAACGGCGTTTGATGCCGCTGCATCCGAGTACAACGGAGTCTGGGCAAGAACGCTGGGTGGCTACCGGTTACTAATGAAGTACCGTATGCTAAAAATCACCGTGCGCCAAGCTGGTCAAAATACTCTGAATATCCAGATCGAATTCATCCAACGATGCCCTGCCTTCACTGCTTAGTGTTTCTTCGGGCAGCACCGAGGCAATAAAAGAGGGGCGCAAAACCATCACCGTTGTTTTTCCATCTTCCTCATACAAAGCTAGGCGGCATGGTGCGAACATTTCGAATTCATGCGCCGTTCTATTCACCTTATAGGCATTTACGAGATTGCAAAATTCAATGAGCAGCACAGGGTCGGCATCTATCCCCCGCCCTTGCAGAGCTTCGCCCACGTTCAGCACGTTTATGATCATGTAGTTTTTCGCCTCAAGCGCTGAGATCAACATCTGCTTGACCGACTCGATGTTGTCTGTGACCTGCACCTGATATTTAATACGTGTGGTGGTTACCACCGCGATATCGCTAGCTGCAGCAGCGTGAATATAACCGATGCAACTTAACGCCGACAGCAACATGAAAACCCGATGCAGTTGACAAAAACGTGCCTTTAGAAAATACATGCTCGCGACACCTCCATTGAAATAAAATGCCTACCCAAGGGTTTACGACAGCAAAGGACGTGCCAAGGCACAGAAGGGATAAGCTGAAATAGTTGGCAAATTGGGCGGTAATGGCCGTGATCCAACTTCAGAAATGGATGTCAGGCATGATCAACCAGGAACAGTTCTCGGTGGGTAGGTTTGTGAAACTGTTTATAAAAATAGTCTGGTGCATTTCTTTCTACCCCATAATGTTCAATATTCAACGCATCACGGCCATTTCGATAACTTGTGCGGAACGACCCTAAATTGTTCCAATACGAAACGTCTATCCGAAACAATGCATCAGATATTTACTAATTTTCCGTAATAACAGGATGTTAATGGGATGGCGTGATTTTTGCTCGCTGGTTCGGTATCTTTTCCATCGCAATTATGCCACGGTATCAGCTATGTTACGGGGGAACGCCTTCTCATCGTTGTTATTTCTTGCCTTGGTATTCAGCTCACAGGCTCAATCAATCGTTCCCACTGCAGACGGTCATCGTACCGAACACGATGATCATCAGGTAACGCAACGCTATCCAGCCATCATAGTGATCGACCCACGTCAAGTGGTGAGCATGGTAGTCAAGATCAACGCTCGCATGAAAAATCTGAGCAAACTTTATGTCGGGCAGCGTGTCGCGTACGATCAGGTGCTGGGGGAATTGGAAAGTGCAGAACTCGAAACTGTGCAGCGTACCTACCTTGGAATCATCACCAACCTCGATGCAGTACAGGCTTTTTCCATGACAGCTAACGAAAAGATGATTGATGCGCGCATGAATCTGGCTTGGCGCGGCATGTCAGAAGACGATATCAGGCGCCTGGATGAAACCAAAGAACCACTCAAGCTTATCTCCCTTAGAGCGCCGGTATCGGGTTACCTTTATAGCTTGAATGTCGTGAACGACCAGATCGTCAATGCTGGGGGTCAAAGCGGTGTGTACACCACCACTGGCACCACGGTTGCCACAATCGCAAAACCAGAGGCTGTGTATGTCGAGATGCAAATGCCACTCAAGGAAATTGACGGCCTCAAGCACGGTGCGAGCGCCGAGATTATGTTACCCATGTCCGACGGCTCGCACTTGATTGTTAAAGCGCTGGTCGATCGGATATTTCCCTATGTGAATCCAAACACACAGCGGAAGCGGGTGCGCCTGCTGTTCGCACAATATCCCGAGCGCTTGCCATTAACAGAGGGCTTGCCAGTAACAGTTCAGTTCAAAGGAAATACACATGTTCGCTAAGTTTGAATTGACCGACGTTGCGGCATGGTTGATGTGCATGGTGGCAACCTACGCTTGGGGGCATGGCGACACTTCGCAGTTTGCGACTTCCGCTCCGAAGGACAACGCCCCTCATGAATTAACTTTGCCCACCAATGCTAAAAAAGACCAGGCAATTCTTGGTTTTGCCGAGGCCAGGCTAGGTAGCCAGCAAGCGGTGTTACACACCTATGGGCAAGTCGCACCCTATGCAAATGCGGTACTTGACATTAACGCCTATATCAGCGGCCAAATTCGACAGGTATTTGTAAGGGCGGGCGATGTGGTGCACAAAGGCCAGGCAGTGGTTTCGATTTTTAATCCGGAATTCATCACTACGCAAAAAGGCTATCTTCAGTTCCTAAAAAATGAAGAAAAACTTCAGGTATTGCGGGAAGAAGGCAGGCTACCCGATTACATGAAGGATGCACGCGAAAATTTACGCTGGTGGGGCATGACCGAAGCGCAGATTAAGGCGCTGGTGGATCAAGGAAAAGTGGTGGAGGAAATTCTTCTGCCAGCGCCGGCCGACGGGATCATTACCGATGTTTTCACGCAGCCTGGTACCTTGATCAACGCCGGGGACAAAACCATGAAGGCGTTTGTAGTGATGGGCCGCTCTGTAGCGCGTATGGTGACCGCGCAAGGACCCTACTTAATTGAGGGCTTCCTGTATTTTGATCAACAATCCGCCGTACACCCTGGCACAGAGGTGGGTATTCAATTGCCCAGCGGAAAAATTTTACAACGAGCGATAAGCCAAATGGTGCCAACCATCGACAGCCGCACCCAACGCGCGCGTTTCCTTGTCCCACTTGGGCAGGTTCCAGAACTGTCTATGGGCCAAGCCGTGGATCTTGCACTGTACTTGCCTGCCTCTTATGGAGTGTGGGTGCCACGCAATGCGGTACTGGGCCAGATGTTTAGCCCCGTGGTGTATATCAAGCGCAGTGCGAAGCAATTTTTGCGACAACCGGTGAGCGTGTTATCGGAAACTGCGGACGCGCTGCTGGTGGCGGGTGTTCCACCCAATGCGACCGTGGTCGTTGAAGGGAAAATGATCCTGGAAGGGCTCTATCGTATGGCGGCGAGTCCGGTAGTCCATGGGGGGGAGCATCATCATGATGATTGAGCGGGGCTGGCCGCATGTTTGACTGGATTATTCGCTGGTCTTTACGTAACCGCCTCGCGGTGATACTCCTTTACGGGCTAATGGTGGTGGCGGCGGTCATCGCAACGGGCCGCATGCCAGTTGATGTGTTTCCTGAATTTGCGCCACCGCAGGTACAGATTCAAACCGAGGCACCAGGCTTCTCGGCTTCAGATGTCGAAGCTTTGGTCACTCGGCCGATTGAAGTTACGGTTCAAGGTGCGCCCTTCATCGAGCACATTCGCTCTAACTCCTCAGTTGGCTTATCGCGTATCACTATTGTATTCAAGTGGGGCGTGGATATTTACCGTGCACGCCAAATTATCCAGGAGCGACTCCAGTTGGCGCAGAACCAATTGCCTTCGGCGGCATTGACCCCACAGTTGATGCCAGTGACTTCGGCGGTAAGTTGGCTTCTCAAGTTTGCGCTAGTGGATTGGTCCGGTCAAAACCGAGATCACGAGCTACGCGCGCTGGTGGATTGGGATTTCCGTAACCGTTTGCTGGCGCAACCTGGGGTCGCTTCCATGGTAGCTGTCGGCGGTGGGGTTAAGCAATACCAAGTGATGATGGATCCGATACGCATGCGTAAGCTCACGGTTTCGATTGATGAAATCGAACGTGCGACGCGCGCTGCCAATGTTGTCGCACCAGGTGGATTTGTTTATCCATCGACGGAAGAAGAATATTTCCTGCGCGCCAACGGCCGAGTTAAGACCTTGCAGGACTTGGGTAATACCTTGGTGTTGATACGTGAAGGACAGCCGATCCGCTTGACGGACGTGGCCGATATCCAATTCGGCAGTGAGATCAAGCGTGGCGACGGACAAATGTATGGAGGACCAGCCATTATCGGAACGATATCCAAATTGTGGGGTGCTGATACTCTGGATACCACGCATAACATCGAAAATGTTTTATCACAACTAGGCGCCAATTTACCCAAAGATGTGCAGTTAATCCCTAATGTGTTCAGACAAGCAGGTTTTATCGAAGCCTCTATTGCCAACTTGAGGGACGCACTGATCCACTCCACTATCATTGTGGCCTTGGTGCTGCTTTTGTTCCTGTTTCGCTGGCGGCCGACTATCATCAGTTTGATCGCCATTCCCACCTCGTTGCTTGCCGGAATTCTGGTGCTGTGGGCTCTAGATGCAAGCATCAACGCGCTAACCGTAGGTGGATTGGTATTCGCCATCGGTGAGGTTGTGGATGATGCGATAATCGATGTGGAAAATATCCTGCGCCGCTTGCGCGAAAACAAGACGGCCATCAACCCGCTTCCAGCACTTGAAATTATCTACGAAGGCTCACGTGAAATTCGAAATTCGGTGGTGTTCGCCACTTTCATTATCATCGTGGCTTTCATGCCAATCTTTTTCCTGGAAGGAATTGAGGGTCGCATTTTTCGCCCGTTAGCGCTGTCTTATATCATCGCGATAGGCAGTTCGCTGTTGGTGGCGATCACGTTGATTCCTGTGCTCTGCTATTATCTGATGGGCCGTCCAAAAACGCAGCTATCATTTGACCTGAGCCCTTTCTCCGAGCGTTTGCTGCATTGGTATCGTGCCTTCCTGCTGCGTTGGCTGGAGCGTCCGCTACCCGTGATGGGCGCATTTTTGCTGTTGCTACTGGTCGCGGCCGTGTTGTTGCCAGGCCTGGGACGTTCATTTATTCCGGCGTTTCATGAAGGTAATTTGGTTATTGCCACCACATTGATGCCAGGCACTTCGCTAGATGAAAACTTGCGAGTAGGCCACCAAATTCAAGAGTCAATTGAAACGATGCCGGAAATCGACAGCCTCTCCCAACGTGCTGGCCGTTCACGCTTGGACGAGGATGCGCAACCGGTTAATTTCAGCGAGTTTGATGTCACCTTGAAACCTGGTGTAGCCGATGTTCCCCTAGTCATGCGCACCATTCGCGAAAAGCTGGCGCAGATTCCCGGTATGTCCGTCAATGTTTCGCAATTCATCAGCCATCGCATGTCGGAAATTTTATCCGGAGTGCGCTCACAAGTCGTTGTCAAGATTTATGGCCAGGATTTTTCAGTGTTGCGACAGAAGCAGCAAGAAATCTACGCCGCAATTAAAGAGGTGGCCGGTATCGTTGACTTGCAAATGGAGCCCATGATTCTAGTGCCAGGCATCGATATTAAAGTAAAGCGCGAAGCGGCGGCTGCCTATGGCTTCAGCCCCGGCGCGATTGTGGTGCAAGTTTCGCAGGCCTTTAACGGTGTCGCCGTGTCCCAGGTGTTGGAACAGGACCGCTCGTTCGATATCTTTCTGCGGGTGAATGAGAGTACGCGCAACAACATGCAGACACTAGGAGAATTACCGATCATCAGCCCCAATGGTAGCGCCGTGCCACTACGCGAAGTAGCGCAATTAGTTGGGGTAAAGGAACCGTATATGATAAATCGCGATGGCGGAGCACGGCGAGCCGTCGTGCAATGGAATATTTCCGGCCGTGATCTCAATAGCGTGGTGAATGACGTCAAGACACGCATCCAGCAGAGTGTGAAGCTACCTCCGGGCTATTCCTTGGAACTTGGCGGCGATTATGAAGGACAGCAACGTGCCACGCGAACGCTGCTGATTTCTTCCTCCGCGACCTTGATATTCATCACTTTGATCATGTACCAAGCTTTCCGACGGTGGTCGCTGGTGCTGTTAGTGCAGATGAATTTACCACTGGCCTTGATTGGGGGGATAATCGCGCTGGAGATTGCTCACGAGACCATCAATGTGTCATCCTTGATCGGCTTGGTTGCGTTGTTTGGCGTAGCTACACGCAACAGTTTGCTGTTGATTTCACGTTTACAATTCTTGTTGCGACAGGGCACGTTTCAAGACATGACCCAAGTTGCGTTGCAGGGAGCTGCCGACCGGCTCATGCCAATTCTGATGACGGCGTTTACAGCAGCCTTGGCGGTCATCCCACTCATTCTCGGCAATCCCACTGGAAAAGAACTGGAGCGCCCGCTTGCTATCGTTTTGCTTGGTGGTATGCTAAGTTCAACACTGCTGAATTTGATTCTGATCCCAACATTATTTGTTTGGATGGCGCGGCGCTGGCCGCAACACTTCACCCCGGCTTCATCCTAGCCGGGCATTAGGGTTGGATGCTAACTGTGCGCGGTGAGCGCACTGGAATTCTACTTATGCTGGCAAAGACCTCGCATAATCCGTTTCCTACATTATCGTCCCTTATGGGGGATCGTCTTGTACGCTTTGGCCTGCCGGAAATCGGGCTGGTTGTCTGGGCAACAATGATGTTGGTGTTTCCAATACTAGTGTTCCGGAACATCGACCCGGAAACCTTGAGTTCGCATTATATCGAGCCCAAGGCGCACTTGCTTGTCGAGTTATTCTGCGGCTTTGTCGCCAGTTTAATCGCGTGTTTGATAGGCGCGGTGGCAATGCGCCTACGCGTGCGTAGCTTATGGCTATTTGTCGGCGCGTTTCTCGCCATGGCGATTTTCGACACCATTCATGCGTTCACAGACCCGGTGGGCGCCCGCGAAGCCTTCGTCGCTTACCATACCAGTTCTACGGTTGCAGGTGGCGTCCTGATTACACTCGGTCTCATGCAACAAGTGATACGTGCTTATGGGCTGACGATAAACAGTGTGAAATGGGTCATTGTAGGCCTGCTGCTCATGTTTGGGGCGGCGGGGCTATACCGGATCACGCTACCCGGCTTCGCTTCCAACGAGCAATTTGAGAATTTCCGGTTTTCCACTTTGACACATTTTACGCATGATTTTGTCGCACTGCTCTATGGTATCTCCAGCCTGCTCCTGTATAAGCTTTATCGCGAAACCAGGCAAGTACTGATGCTAGTGGTGGGGAGCTTCTTGATGCTGTTCGCGCAAAGCGCGTTCCTGTTCAGCTTTTCCAACATGTGGGATTTTCCCTGGTGGTTGTGGCATGGCGTCAAGGCGCTGTTCTATCTGGGGATGTTGGTTAGTCTGGCGGTAGGATTTCTCCTGGCATTGGACGCCACGCAACGCTCTCATGAAATCATTGCACGCGCAAATACCAGCATCCAGCGCTCCAGACGCAAGATCCATAAAGCGAATCGCGAACTACATACCCGCAATCGCATGCTGTTTGATGCGATCAAAGCGCTTGATGTGCCGCATGCAATAGCGGTCGTCGGTCATGCGGTGCGCAAACAGGTTCAGTTCGACTCATGCGAGTTTGTCCTTTTGGTCCCTGGAGATCAGGTAGCAGAATTGGCCCGTAGCTCGCATTTCTCTGGATCCACGTACCGTATCCGAGTGGAGGCTGTGCCCATCACTTTACCGGTGCGGAGCCGCTCCAATAAACTATCGCCGATGTGGTTCAATACCCCCGGCGAAGCAAGTGAGGTCTGTCTTGATCTAGTGTCCCATGGTAATCGTTTTGGTTATCTCAAGTTTTCAGGCGTTGCACCCAAGGCGTTAATTGCCTCGCGTGCTGAGTTAAGCGCGCTGGCTTCGGAGGCCGGACCGATTATCTATAACGCTTTACTCTATCTCGATTGGCAGCAGGAAAGCGCGTTCCGCGCCGCACTTTTGCGTGTATCAACAATGCTAACCTCCACCTTGGATCTGAGCGCCGTTCTAGAGGCAGTATGCCGGGAAAGTACTGACTTGCTCGAAGCGGATGGTGCCGTAGTGTGGCTGCCAGATCAGGCAACCGGTGGCGCGTTCTCCATTGCGGCGCGCTGGTCAAGGTTAAGTGGAAATCACGATGCCCCTTGTGATCAAGTGGAGTTCTGGTGTAAGGGTGGGAAGCTGTGCGCCCAACTCCTGGCCGAGATTAATGGGTTGTATCATCCACGGGCCTGGGTCATTGGGCCAAATGGCCCAGTTCAGACGCTAGACGCCAATCTCGGCGAAGGCAAGGCAATTGCGTTGTTTCCACTAGCAGATGAGAACAAACTCATCGGTATCATGTTATTGTTACGTGAATCCATAATACCATTTAGCCAAATTACCCTCTCCACAGGTGAACTGCTCGCTGGCCAAGTGCGGATTGCGATCAGCAACGCCAGCAGTTTCAGCAAGGTAGCCGAAATCAACCAGCAATTGTTGCTCGCGGAAACTACCAAAATTCGAAATGAACGGCTTGCGGCTTTAGGGCAGATGGCCGCATCGGTAGCACACGAAGTCAGAAACCCCTTGAGTGCAATCGCCAACTGTGTGTCGGTGCTGAAAGCCGATTGTCTCGTTAATGGCAAGGCCCGAACCGCATTGGAGATTATCGAGGATGAAGTGTCCCGCCTCGACAAATTGACGCGGGACTTCCTAACCTTTGGCAAACCCCGCCCTGTCGCATGCTACCCGGTAGCGGTGGACGCCTTATTTCATAAAATCTGTAGTGCCTTCGAACATTACATCGAAAGCGAAAGGTTGATGATCGAGGTTAAAGTAGTGGTACGCAATATCGCTAGCGAGCTAATGTTGGATGCCGACGCGCTGGAAATGGTGTTGTGGAATTTACTACTCAACGCAGCGCAGGCGATTCCGGAACGCGGACTGATAAAAATCAACCTCGTGATGCGCCCAGGATATTTGTTTTTAGCCGTTACTGATACGGGAAAAGGTATTCCGATCGAAGAACGCGAGCGCATATTTGAGCCGTTTTACTCCAAGCGTTCGCATGGCGCAGGTTTAGGCTTGACGATCGTGTTGCGCTTTGTCCAGGATTGGGGCGGACGCATTCGCGTCATGAGTAGGCCGAAACGCGGCACAACGTTTCTGCTGATGATCCCAGTTTCTAAGCCTACGCCGGTTCCGGCCATTTCAGTGGAGCAGCAATTTAACCATGCGGATATTACTGGTTGACGACCAACGCAGTCTGCGCCGCAGCTTGGCGTTGCTGTTGCAAAACGCTGGCTATGAAACAGCCGACGCGGCCAGCGGTGAGCAAGCCATCGCACTCCTAGCTGGCGTGCCATTTGATTTAGTGATCACCGATTTGCGTATGGAGGGCATGTCGGGGATCAATTTACTGGAGGAAATCAAACAAATCCAGCCAATGCTTCCGGTCATCCTGATCACGGCCTATGGCAGTATAGAAACCGCAGTGAATGCGATGCGCCTGGGCGCCTTTGATTACTTGGTCAAACCATTCAAAGAACGCGACATTCTCGACAAGATTCACGCCAGCCAAGTGATGCGGATCATCGCCCCCGCCAGCGGGAAGTCGCGTGATGTCGACGTGCGGCAGATCAAGGACGAAATTATAGCGGCGACGCCGCCCATGCGTGCATTGTTGATCAAAATCGAGCGGCTTGCCGGTACTAATATCAGCGTACTGATTACCGGTGAGACTGGCACTGGTAAAACCAAGATCGCACGTTTAATCCATGAGCAAAGCCATCGCAGCGGCATGCCTTTCGTAAGCATCAATTGTGCGAGTGTGCCAGAACTTTTATTGGAGAGTGAATTGTTCGGCCACGTGCGCGGCAGCTTTACCGGCGCGACTGATTCCCGCGCGGGGCTGTTTGAGGAAGCGGATCAAGGCACTATCTTCCTTGATGAAATAGACACCCTCTCGCCGGCGATGCAGGCTAAGTTGCTAAGCGTCTTGCAAGATCGGAAAATTCGCCGTGTTGGATCTAACAAGCCAAAAACGGTAGATGTGCGGGTGATTTCCGCCTCGAATCAAGACTTGGGGAATCTAATCGATCGCGGACTTTTTCGTTCCGATCTTTACTACCGCATCAATGGCGTTCGCCTGCAATTGCCACCTTTGCGCGAGCGCTTGGAAGATTTGCGTTTGCTATTGAAAGCCTTCATCAAGCGTTACGAGCACAGATATGGCCGCCACGGTCTGCACATCACCCCGTTTGCAATGAATCAAATCATGGCTTTTCCTTATCCTGGAAATGTTCGCCAGCTTGAAAATTTCGTTGAGCAGATGGTCGTGTTTGCCGATGAGTCAGGAGGCATTGATCTGGATGCGCTGCCTGAAGATATTCTGCAATATTGCCCTCAATCGAGAGAGCGTATGCTGCCCCCTGAATCCCTTTCCTCAGGTACCTTTGCCGGGTCCGAGCGCACCCTCATCGAAAACGCCTTACAAAAATATCCACACCTTTCGGATGCAGCGCGCGAATTAGGTATTGGGCGCACAACACTGTGGCGCAAAATGCGCGAATATAATATTGTTCGCCCTGGATCGGAACTGACACCTGGCGCCTAAGCCATCTCATCCTAGTCAAAGCAGTTCAACGATGATGCGCTGATAGGGTTCTGAGAGAGGTGTCAGCATGAACTATGATGAAAACTGGGTATTGGAAAATCACGATGTCAATAGCCCCATTCAAAAGCGTCAGACAGATTTCATGCCCCGGATGCTTCTGCTGATTCCGGGTTTCCTGCACAGGGCCTCCATCCCCATTAGTTCGGCCTGACAGTCAATGGGTCATTCGTGGCTGCGATCCATCATCGCTTTGCGTTCCAATTCCATTTTGCTGAGCGCGTGTTCTAAAAATTATTCTCCAGCGTGAACTGCCCAAGGGAATGTACTACTCCGTGCGGTTGCCTTTCGAGTAAGGTCGCGCGTGGCCGGCGGCGTCATCAAGCAAATCATGGTGAGCATCTGAGCGCCCTATCGTCAAGTGGTGTGTTTCATCCTGAAACAATTTCATTAACCGGCATCGCATTTTCGTCTGAATAGTACTATAACATACTGTTTATAAAGAATATTAAAATTGGCATGGCCTTGCTGGGTAGTTTCCCAGTGGAATTGGTGGGGTTTCATGATCGTGCCTCTTTGGCCTGTCCAGGATCAAATAAATGCCAAGGCGGTTTCGAGATGATCCTGTGGATCGAGCGGCGCTAAGGGGGATAGTCAGCCCACGCCATCAAATCACAATGGGGTAAAGAGATTCATGTGCAGCAGCGCCACTCAATTGGACAGGCGCCAGCCGAAGCGGAAGGACGGTTGCAGATACACCTTTGGATGACCCGGCGTCACAAGCTGTTTTGGGCAAGAGTGAAGCAACATCTTAAAAACCACAACCAAATTGAACCATGGAGGCTTACGATGAAAGAATCCCTGTTTGCACTGGCAGCGCTGAGCGCAGTGGCCGGTACCGCGCATGCGGACGTGACTTTGTACGGTATTCTGGACCTCGGCGTGGCAGAACTGACCCACGCAGGCAATTTCAGTTCTACTTTCGTGACCGGAGCAGTCCCGATAGGCGCAGGTTCCTTCCAGAAGCTGGGCACCACTATCGGCGGGGTATAGTGATACCGGTCGGACTGCTACACTTATCCACAGGCCAAGCGGTGGTACCTCGCCAGCAGGCATCAAGGCGAAAAAAATCGGCAAAAAATCGAACTGGTGCGGCCCGAGGTTGCGATACGAGTGAAAGGTGGTCTGTCATGGAGGCTGCCCCAGTGGTGAAATGTAATGTAATTGACAGGTGTTGGCACCCCGAAAACGACATTAAACTTTCCTATGAGGTACACCGAAAATATAGGGAGATCTAAAATGACTATTAATTGCACCAAACAGCCTTGGCACAGCGGACCCGTGCTCGTGATGGGGGATTCGTGGGCGTTGGGGCCGACTGCCGATGCTCCCCTTGCCAACCTTATGGCCTGTTATGGTGCTCCTTCTGGTTATGTCAAAGCCAATCTGGGGACGGGTCTTGACAGCATTGGAATAGCCAATACTGTCCTTTATCCTCCAGCGGTCTATCAGGACACTCCCTGTTATTCTGTCGGTGGGCCTCTTGGCACGCAGGGGCCGCCCCCTTATATCCAGAGTTGTCATCCCAATACGCTCATTGGCAGCAACCCCACCAACGTGACCAATACTGCGGGGAATAATCAGCTCCTCACCACGGATGTCAATACCTGTGACATGCTGACCTGGCTCAACAATTACATTGCGGGAGGGGGGAGTGGCGCAGGGTATGCAGGGGTCATCATGTCGATCGGTGCCCATGACATGGGTGATTTCCCCACTTACGAGAATTCTGCATCGGTATGCGGTCCCAACAATACCGGAGCGATGTGTAATGGAGGGGGACTGATTTCTGCTGCCCAGACCACTTCCAACCTGATTGGCATTGGTTCGGCCTGTGCAACGCTTGGGTTGCGCTGCGTGGTGATCGGATGGCCTACCGTCTCCCTGCAGGAGCCTCTTGCCAGCAACAACTACCATACCATGGGAATTGCTTCAGGCCCTTATGTTGATGATCGCTATGTCGAGGCAGTCAACCAGTGTGCCAACCTGTCGGGTATCTCCGGGGTGGTAGGTCCGATCCTGGCCCAGATGCCTGACTGGTCCTATGTGGAAGGGGGGACCATTGGTTCGGTGATGAACCCCAATCTTCCCGATTATGAGGATGGTACTTATTCTGGTGCAGTCCCGCATCCCAACACTGCCGGGTTTGCTGCCCTGGCTGCTGCC
>VFSW01011072.1_pt1 | contig 12710 bp, 14 predicted proteins | sample 5358111 | NCBI WGS metagenome assembly VFSW01 (sample SAMN11554181, study PRJNA540505) | mine drainage metagenome | isolation source: sediment from site ElyBrook_90M | place: USA: Ely Copper Mine, Vershire, VT | collected 2017 | reverse complement strand
AAAAATGATAAAAAATCGAAATTAACAAAAGAATAATTGATCTGAAGAGAATATATGACGCCTTACAAAGTTAAATAATGCTTAAATGTTTTATCATTACATCCAATAATGCTTATTTTGCAGCGAAATTCACACTAAAAAGAGTTCTAATTGAACAGACTTTGTTATACCATTGTATTACTGTTTATTTCTTTTCTTTCCCTGCACGGTCAGATAATTGAAAGGCAACCATTTATACAGGTCAGCGGTTTGATCGTAGACGAGACATACCAACCCGTTGCAGGAGTTGCAGTTATCTCAAAAAAGCTAAAACGGGGCGCGGTAAGTGAATTATCCGGAATTTACTCTATCCCGAGCGTCAGAGGTGATACGATTTTTTTCAGGGCACTGGGATATAAAAGGTACCATACGATCATTCCCGAGTCATTTGAGGGTAAACAATGCAATGTGGATATCCTACTTGAAGCTGACACAATATCGATTAAGGAAGTGACGATCCTCCCATGGAAAACCTATAATGATTTTCTGAAGGACATAACACGGGAAAAGCCTCTTGATCCGATCATAGAGAATATGAATGACAACCTTGCCTCAATATATGTAGCCCTGTCGAATCAGAACGATCTGAGGGTTTCTCCTGAAGCGGGTTACAGGTATGCCATGGAGCAGAACTTCAGCGCTATGGCCACTAAAAACCAGTATCCTGTAAATAATCTTCTGAATCCGTTCGCCTGGGCAAAATTTGTTAATGGAATTAAACACGGATTGTTTAAAAACCAGAAGTTTACTCCTCCCACAGAAGCCAAAGTCAGGAAGAAAATAAAAAAGAAGGAGAAGAAGTGATCAGCCTGGCAATACCCGGATTGTTCATCATTTAACCGGTTTTGGTCCTGCTGCCGCTGTCAATAATGAACCTGACCTCAGGTATACCTTATTTCTTTCCGGGGGTTAATCACACTTTCGCTACGGTGATTTTACAAACCAGGCAGTGTAAAATGCCAGCCGGTACATTAATTATTGCATACTTTAAAGGGTTACAAAAGTAATATTTTCTAATTTCGCAGTCATGAAAATGATTGAAGGGAGACTGGCTGGAATTCTGGGAACAATTATAATTCATCTTATTGCTGCAATTCTGTTCATGTCATTCAAGCTTGCCTCATTACATACTGAAAGGCAGGATCTTATCCAGGTAGAACTCGCTCCTGATCAGATAACTGTACCTCAGCCTGAAGAGAAAAAGGCTGAGCCTGCCATCACAACGGTTGAAAAAGTTATGAAGGGAGATGAGGAACTGCTTAATATTGCAAGGAACCTTGCAAATAAATCAGAACAGAAGATCAATCCGGCTGATTATATCGATAAAGTGAAGGAGGAACTGATAAAAAGCGGCAAGCTGGGAAAGGACAATTTCATCGATGAGCAGAAAAAGCAGGCGGCTGCCGGCGACGAAGAGAACCTTATCACACAAAAGGAAGATTCAACCGGAATAAAGAAGACCAGGCCGGAGAATTCACAGGAAATGGCTGCCAATTATAAGGGACCGACGCGTATTTATTATAATCTTCCGGGAAGGATCCATACTTATCTTCCTATTCCGATATATAAATGTCAGGGCGAAGGTATTGTTGTTCTTTCAATATATGTAAATCAGAAAGGAGATGTCGAAAAGGCAAATATCATTGAGAATGAAAGCACTACCTCTGATCCATGTCTTGTTGAGACAGCAGTCACCACGGCGTTGGTTTCCAGGTTCAATGCCGACGTTAATTCACCCAGGAGTGAGACCGGCACTCTGACTTACCATTTTGTGGCGCAATAGCAGTTCAACGGCACCTCACGCTCCATGCTCCCTTCCATTCTTCTTGCCCTGTGCCCTGTGCTCCGTGCCCTGCGCCTTTTTGCCGTTGAGCAGTTAATTATACTCAAACTCACGTATCACATCGGGAGTATTGCGATCAGCGCTCCTGTCATTTACGAGAGGGCTGACGGTATGAGCCTTAAGGAATTCGGAAGGACAGGGTTTCAGAAGGTTAAGGAGATCTTCCAGTGATGATGATTTGTCTATCCACCCTGATTCAGATTTTTTATCAAGGATAGCAGGCATCCGTTTGGCGGAGTTGTGAATCTCTGCCATCATCTCATTTGCATCGGTTGTTATAATTGAAAAGGTGCTGAACAGTTCTCCTGTTCCGGGCTCTTTCCATTCATCGTACACTCCGGCAACTGATAATATATCATTTTCGTAATGATATATATACCATGGAATTTTCCTCTTTCCGGCATGCTGCCACTCAAAGAAGCCCTTAAGAGGAATTATGCATCTTCTTGAACGGACCGGAGAAGAGAAGGAAGGCTTTTTATCTATGCTCTCTGACCTGGCATTAAATGTTTTATACCTTATCTCATTGGCATCGGCAATACTCCTTGTCCAGTACGGTATCAATCCCCATCTTAAAAGCCTGATCTTCTCCGGATCAGCCGAACAGATTGCCGGCAATTCCGGAAGGCTGAATGCATGATAATAGTAACTTGGCCTGTAATTGTCAGGATCAATAAGAGTGGCTCCGTACCTGTTCTCAAGCTCCTCTTTAATCAGGTTGACATTAACCGTGAAGCACATCTCTACCTGTGTGAAAATTGGGTCGTAAGAGTCTTTGTATTTAAAGGCAGCGGAAGCGAATAATTAAAGAGATCCTCTTCAGGCAATGGTTGGATACGTGATAATACCCTGTACATCATATTGTTGATGTATGAATATATTTCAGGTCCGTTCCATGCGCTTGAGTTAAACAGGACAACCCAGGCTGTGCCATCCGATTGCCTTTTCATCATGCCGGCACTTCCGGGGAATGAACCGGTACGCCACCAGGTGCCGTCGATTACGGTGGCTTTCCAACCTACAGGTGCATATCCGTTTTTGTTATCCGTCATGAAATTAATGCTTACATCACTAAGAATATCCGGTCTTGTACTGAATCCGTCCACGGCAAGCAATAACCGCATCAGGTCCGGAGCAGTAGCAATCCATGCCCCAGCGGCACCGAGAGTCCTTATATCATTACCTCCGTAACTTGGAGGTACCATTTCGCCCGTTCCGTAAATCGAAGGTTTGAGTAAAATGTCGGATGGTTCATAATAGGTTACCTCATATGGAGCTTTATCTGAAATAAGATTTCCGGCAATTTTCATATCATATATTCCAAGAGGTTCCAGTATTGTCCTGGTGCTGTACTCTTCATATGACATACCGGAGATCTTTTCAATAACCAATCCCAGAATGCTGTACCCGAGGTTTGAGTATGCCCTTCCCATTCCCGGAGTAAAATGAAGCCTTTTATTCAGGGCGAATCTGACAATTGTCTTTGTATCAGCCGGTGGCTTTACTTTCATCTGTTCTGCCACAACAATCGGCATAAACATCTGATCTCCGTATCTTTGAGTCCATCCGGCTTCGTGACTCAGAAGATGCGCCACTGTTATATCATATACCCGTTTATCTTTAGGTCCGTCAAAGTAAGGATCATTCAGGATGCCATCCGGACCAAAGACTTTGGAATCCAGAGACAATTTGCCCTGTTCAACGAGTTTCATTATCCCTATCGCAGTAACCAGCTTGGAAATGCTCGCTATCCTGAACTTATTATATGGTTCAGTTTCAGTTCGTGAAACGGTATCGGCAAAGCCAAAGCCCTTTGCAAAAACCAGCTTTCCATCTTTAGAAACAGCGATTGATGCACCTGCAATCGACCATTTATGTAAAAAGGAATTGACAATTTTCCCGACGCCGGGGTACACTGTTTCCGAAGACAGATTGTTGGAAATCCTTATATTATCAGGTACGAGTTTATCTGTGATTAAAGCGCTGCTTTCATGTGCTCCCGGATTGAAGCTTACAAGAGAGAGCAGAAGGGTTATCAATAATATTTTTCCCCGCATGGATAACAGATGGTTCTTTTCTAGGGACAAAAATAAAAAGTATTTTCAGTTGAGAAGCAATTTATTCGGGAATTTTTCATTAAAGAGTTAAAAATCAGCTGAAAAAAAAAATTTCAATACAGCCCGAATTAGGTATATAAACAAATTCAAAAAATTAACTTTGCAGCTATGTCATCATTCAATAATTATTTACTCCGGATAATTTTGACAGGCACGATGCTTTCCGCTGCCTTAGTTTCCTTCTGCCAGCAGGAACCGGATGATTCAGTTATCGCTGCCGGTCAACTCATTGACACTTCTGATTATATCCCGTCATTTTATTCCGGGGCTGCAGACTACAACCTGATGATAGCCTCTTCCAGGGGATACGTTTCGGAAATAGATCGCCTCATAAAGGCAGGGGCTGATGTAAATGCTGAAACAAATGAAGGTGCAACGCCGCTGATCTTTGCCGTTTCAAATAACAGGCTTTCCGCAGTTGAAGAGCTATTAAAATTCAAACCGGTTATTGATAAGGTCACATCAGAAAATGAAACACCCCTTATCATTGCGGCCAAAAATGACAATGTTGAGATATGTGAGGCTCTTATCCGCGCCGGAGCGGATGTGGATTTCACGGACAGCCATGGAGCTACTCCCCTTCATTATGCCTGTATCTACGGTTATTTTGAACTTGCTGATATGCTTTTGTATTATGATGCTTCCATAGATAAAAAATCAAATGAAGGTATCTCTCCGCTTATGGCATCGGTTATGGACGGATGGGCAGATATTGCGGATCTGTTGATTCAGAACGGGGCCAATATGGAAGCGAGAGATAATGATGGAAATACACCTTTCCTTCTCGCAGCCTATTACGGCGACACACTGATAATGGAAATGCTGTACAAAAAAGGTGTTGACATTTATGCAACAAATAAAGCACGGTATGATGCATTGGACCTGACTATATCGGGGAACAGAAAGGAAGCCACCCTGTATCTGCTGCGCATCTCGAATAAGTGGACTGATTCAGCTGAAAACGCAATAAATCCTTATGTTGTGGCATCAAAATACCAGAGAATCGAGATTGTCGACATCCTTAAACAGTACAGGTTGCCGGGGAAGGTAAAACTTGGCATTGACCAGGTGGCAGTCACTCTCTCATCAAGACTGGTAAAAAACGATGTTTATACCGGGTTCTCCCTCTCTTTTAAAGAGCCCTTCCTGAACGCTGGTATAATAACCGGAATTGATATGAATCTGTGGTACACAAGGGTACTGGTAAAGGATTCCGAACATTTATTTTATCAATACATGACAAAGGGATCTGTTGCCTATGCAGGATTATTTAAGGATTTTGTGCTTTATAAAAAGTCGGAAACCAACAGAATGCTCTTTTCTGCAACTCTCCTTGCCGGCTATTCATTCGGAAACAAGCTGAAAGGAACATTCTTAAATCCTGACAATAAGTTTGTGATAATCCCTGATGCCTCCGTAAAGTGGAACCTGGACAGGTTTTCAATCTCACTTGGCATGGAATATATCACATCCCAGTTTTACCACGTAGGGCCTGTATGGGCCAGGGCAGGATTTTCTTATACTCTTTTCTTTGATAAGGTAAGAGCGGAGGTTAAACCTATTAAATGGTACTAAGCAATATGCGGACAACATTAAGAATCATTACTTTCATCTTATTGATATTCTCTTTTTCCTGTGAAGAACAGGGACTTTTCGTTCAATGTGCCGACTGTGTGGCTGATGAGCCTGTTCAGGTTGAGATCACAGCAAAGCTCGATCGTGATCTTTTCTACGGATGTCAGGTTCAGATATGGGAAGGTAACCTGGAGGATAGCATTCTTTTTGTGGACTATACTGCCTATCAGGATACATTTACATACTCGGTGACAATCAATAAAACATACACCCTTACAGCAACATATCTTGTCGGAGACAACAAATACATCGCTGTTGATTCGGCAACTCCGCGTGACAGGTATGAAAAATCACAATGTGATAATCCCTGTTATTTCATATATGACACAAAATATGATCTAAGGTTGAAGTACACCCGCTAACAGGAATATACTTTATACTACTCTCGGGTAGCTGAACAAAGGAGTGCATGCCATCGCTTTTTCCTTGATCGCCTTCATCTCTTCCCCGCTCAAAGGCTTCAGGTCTGCAGCTACCTTTAGAGCTGTTCTGAAAAGCCGTGGATCGCCCGGAGGTATGGCGGCAGTTACAGGATGCGACAAAGTGAAACCCAACCCCATTTTTATATCGTCAATGTTTGTAAGCGGTTCATACCAGCATTTTGGATACTCCTTATTTTTAACACCTTTTGGCCATGGCTGTTTTGCCATTGATTTAAGAGCCAGGATTCCCATATTCTTCTTTTGAGCTCTTTCAAGGACCTGCGGTCCGAAATTTCCGGCATTCCAGGTAACATAATTCACAGGGAACAAAATCGTGTCGAAATCAAAACGATCCATCATCGCCATTGCGGCTTCAACCGAATGTGCGGAGAATCCTATGAACCTCACTTTCCCTTCCTTCCTGGCCTCAACGAAAGTCTCCAGGGCTCCCCCCTTTGCATGAATCTTTTCAACATCTTCGGGAGTTGTTACCGCGTGAAACTGGTAGAGGTCAACATGATCTGTCCGCAAATGCTTTAGTGACTGCTCCAGCTCGGCACGCGATCCATCGCGGTCACGCATCGTGGTTTTACATGCAAGAAAGACATTCTTCCTGTAGGGTTCCAGTGCAGGTCCAAGCTTAGATTCAGCATCTCCGTAAGTCGGAGCCACATCAAAATAGTTGATCCCTGAATCGATGGCCAGTCTGACAGCATCTGAAGCTTCTGCGGGAGTGACATCCATTACTACTATGCCGCCAAATCCGATCATTGACAGCATTTCACCTGTGTGTCCCAGCGATCTTTTCTCGATCTTTCCGGGAGCCACCGTTCTTGTAATTGCTGAAAGGTCAGCAGGAAACATACTCATCATAGGTGCAACAATTGCAGTTGTTTTGATAAAATCACGCCTTTTCATCTTCTGTAATATTTATTCAAATTTACATAATTGTAGCTAATCCGTACTTAACTTTAGGCACTCCAAACTCCGGGTACTTAATAATAACACATTATATATTTATCACCGGTTTTGTCTGATAAGAAATCTCCTCATTCCTGTAATAGACCTTCTCAAGAAACAAACCGCTCGGGGGTGCCGTAAGCCTGGCCGGAACTTCCGTTTTTATTTTGAAATAAGAAGCTATCTCGGTTGGCGAAAGTTTTTCACGTCCGACCTCTACAAGTACACCTGTCATACGTCTTACCTGTTTCCAAAGAAAATGGCTACCTACCACATGAAAAACAATCAAATCACCGAAATCGTTCACTTTGGCATGAAGTATTTCCACTTTTGTTGAGGATTGTTCATGTTCTTCATCAGTAAAATACCTGTAGTCCTTAAGACCGACGAAATTTCTGGCAGCTTCATTCATAAGGTTTATGTCAAGCTGGTCCTTTATCCACCAGACAAGCTTTTTGCCGAAAGCGGTTCGTCGTCTGCTGATCTGATAGATATAGCTTCTCGCATTTGCATCATATCTTGCGTGAAATTTTGGATGCGCTTCCTCAACATTAATGATACAGATATCAGGTGGGAGCCTGTCATTTATTCCATACTTAATCCTGAGAGGCAGCAGCTCCGTTTCAATTCCCAGATGGGCAACCTGCCCGGTAGCATGGACCCCTCCGTCAGTGCGGCCGGCGCCGAACAGATCAATCTCTCCGGTCCCAAACAGATCCCTGCATGCATCCAGCAACTCTCCCTGGATGGTCCTTCCGCCCTTCTGCATCTGCCAGCCAGAATAACGGGTTCCATCATATTCAATTGTCAGTTTAAACCTGCTCATAATTCTGATAAATTTTCTGTTAAAGGTAATATTATTGAAGATCTTAGCATCAGGATGTGAAGAAACTCCTGCCTTACACGATTTGATTAATAATGCACTTTTACTACTTTTGCAGTGCAAAGTGTCTGCTGATTTCCGGATTACTTAAAAATCAGTGTATATGTAATGAAAATAATATTATGGGCAAAAACAGATATATGAATCCTTATATTGCCGGATCGTTGCTTGGGATAGTCCTGCTTCTTGCAATGTTTCTATCCGGACGCGGACTTGGGGCCAGCGGTGGCCTGAAATACTGTGTTGTTTCCATTGTAGGGGCAGTTGACCGTCCTCACGCCGACGGATCCGTCTACTACAGCAAATATTTTGAAAATGGTAAAAAACCCCTGAAAAACTGGCTTACCCTGGAGATTCTTGGGGTACTTGCAGGGGGATTTATATCAGGGGCTATATCGGGGAGGCTTAAATTTAAAATAGAGAAGTCTCCATCGGTTTCAAATGTCAGACGCCTTATACTTGCTTTTCTGGGAGGTATGTTTTTTGTATATGGGGCACAGCTTGCAAGAGGATGCACAAGCGGCGCCGCTCTATCGGGAATGGCAGTCCTCTCTGTAGCAGGTTTTGTCACAATGGTTGCAATTTTTGGTTCAGCATATGCTTTTGCCTGGTTCTTCCGGAAAAACTGGCTCTGAAACGGACAAAAACAGCATAATCCGTCTGTCCATACCGGACTATTATTAATAGAAGATATCAGTTAACTAAGATAAATAATATGGGACCTCTTTCATCACTCATGACAATGCCCGAATGGATGGAATTGCTTATTGCACTTCTCATCGGGGCAGGGTTCGGGTTTTCTCTCGAACAGGCAGGTTTTTCATCAAGCCGTAAGCTTGTAGGAATGTTCTACGGGTATGATACAACTGTAATCAAAGTTTTCTTTACAGCAGCAATTGTAGCTCTTCTGGGCTCGCAGCTACTGAGCTATTTCGGATTGCTGAACCTTAACCAGGTATTTGTAAATGAATTTTATGTATCCTCTTCAATTGTCGGCGGAGTAATAATGGGAGCCGGCTTTATCATGGGAGGATTCTGCCCCGGAACCGGATTATGTGCAATGTCAATCGGGAAGATTGATGCTCTTGTATTCGTAACGGGTGGCTTTACCGGAGCATTTCTGTTTGCTGAAACATACCCTTATATAGAGACTCTGGCCAACGGCTCATATAAAGGAGCTTTGAAGATCAATGAGGTATTTGGAATATCTGCAGGTCTGTTTATATTTCTCCTTATTATTGCTGCAGTTATAATGTTCCTTATTGCCGAATATGCAGAAAGGAAATTCGCCAGGCCTTATATAACTGATGAAATTTAACGTATTACGTGATGAACTTCAGGAAACAATTTTTCGCAGTGCTTCTGAGCATGGGTCTTATTCTTGCTTTTTTACCTCTTCCTCCTGTGCGCTCACTTACGGTCAGGCCTCAGAGGCTGATTGCTGAATCGCTCGATCAGTCCACATTTGTCACAGTGGACCAGGTAGCAAGATTTATTGTCTCAGAGGATAAGACCGTTCAGCTCATAGATCTCAGGACACCCGCCGAATTCAGCTCCTTTAATATTCCCGGCTCAGTGAATGTTCCTTATAATGAATTCCTGGATAAGGATCCGGACAGGCTGTTGAATAATGGGAAATCCAGGAATATCCTCTATTCAAACGGGGATTTTGACTCGAATTTCGCGCTTGTCATAGCCAGGGGACTTAAATATAACAATACATATGTTATGAAAGGAGGACTGAATGAATGGTTCAGGACGGTTATGAACAGCAGCTTCTCAGGCGAAAGGATTACTGCCAGGGAGAATTCGCTTTTTGAGACCAGGACACGGGCCCGGAATATGTTTACAGAAATTAACAGCCTGCCTGACAGCCTTAAGCAAAAATATTTTGAGTCATTACATATCGCGGCAAAGAAACTGGACGGTGGTTGTGAATAAACAGTATCAAAACAGAGTGATGAACCTGGTAAAGAAAAACTGGCTTATAATAGTAGTGGTACTCCCGCTTCTGATTCTTGTTCTGATTAGGAGCTTCGGAGCCGGAAGCTTTAGAAATAATGCAAGGAAATGGGCTGAACCCTCAATGAACAGGTCAAACATTACAGACCTGTCACGGATGGAAACTGTTCCCGGAGAAAAGCTTTTAATTAATCTTGATTCTGCGTCCGGAGAAACCAGAATGAAGACGGTTACCGTTCTGCATGTACCTCCTGACTCGGTATTAAGTAAAAAATATCTTTCTGCAATAAAGCAGTATAAAGGTCCGGTTTTACTTTATTCATCCGATCCGGCTCTGGCAGCAAGGATATGGATGATTATCAGCCAGACAGGGCGCCGGAATATTTTTGTCCTGGTAAATAATCCTGGTAATGAAGTCTTTAAGTATAAATTTCCTGCTGATAACCAGCAGGTACGGGAACCCTGAAAATCAAAACAGGGGTTACTATTTTACCGTTTCAAAATTATTTACCTCAGCAGTTGTAAAAGGAAGCCACGACAACTGAACCCTTTGTCTTACCATCTTGTCAAACATAAAGCCGTTATTTCCGTACCTGAGCGTCCTGGCATCAAAGCCGAATAACCTCAGGTAAGCTGTGGCAAATCCCGAATTATGACCTGTACCACAATATACCACTACAGTCTTATCATGCGGAATTGTGGCCATCTCCGCGGTATATCCAAGAGTAGCCTCCGGTTTATATCTTATCGCGCCGGGAATATGCCCGTCTTCATATTTATCTTTCCTTTCATAATTTATTATAAAATATTTACCCGGATCAGCAAAAACCTCATCTGCACTGATGAGAATGTTGGCAGTTCCCTGCCGGAACAGCTGATGAAACCTGTCGGCGCCGATTTCCTCTCCGGTGCTTTTCCCTGTACCCAGTTCAGGCATTCCTTTGGCAACAGGTTTCTCATTTACTTTGGTTTCAAGTTCTGCTTCATGTTTACCCGAAACATCTTTCAGCCATCCCTTTTTTGCATACGTGCTGTTCCAGGCACACATTCCCCAGCGCATGGCATAGACATTTCCATAGCCCATCAGCCTTAACAGACATGTCGTGTAGCTTGAAACCTGTCCATCTTCGCAAACCATTATAATCTTATCGTATTCAAACGGCTTTATACCCGTTTCAAAATAGTCAGGCAGATCTTCAAATCTTTTATTTACCGAACCCTTAATATGGCCCTCCGAATAAAGTTTTGGGGATCTGAGATCAACTACAAGAATATTTTTGCCAAGACTTGAATTTACAACGGAGGCTTTGATCAAAGATGGAAAAACCTGGCTGTTCACATAATCACCATTCTCCTTCAGATCCTTCAGGAGCAGGGCCGTCTCACCTCCTATAACAGGCTGAATTTCTGTTATCTTAGGAGCAGATACTGAGTTATCGGAGGATTTTTTTTCTCCACTATTGGTTGAGCAGCCTGCCGGTATCAGTATTAAAAGTGAAAAGAGAAATAATAACGGATATTGTTTCTTGTTCATTTCAGATAATTTTCGGAAGAGGTTAAATTTTTACAGGAACCTTATCCTTATCATATTTAAGTGTTTCGATCCTGTTACCCTGATTATCATATTTATATTCCGTAATAGCCACGCCGCTTTCGGGATCGTTAATCAGGTTATGGTCTTTATCCATGTTTTTGACTTCCACAAGCGCCCCATGGGCGTCGTAGGAATTCTGTTCAACGGGAATAAGTTTTCCGCTGACATACTCATTATCCTGGTCGAAAACCTGTGTCTCGAGCGCATAACCGTTTTCATCGAACCTGGTCACACGTTTTGACCATCCCCAGTACAGATTTGACATCTGTCCGAATACATTGAAAACGGAAAACTGTTCCACGTCACCCTTATCATTTGGTGAAAACGCGAAGTAGGAAACACCGATATCACCGCAGTTTTCAGCGGTACAGTTATAAAGGGTATCGGCTTTATAGTTTGCCATGCGCACCATGTAACCCTTGTCATTATAGGAGAATCTGAGCTCGTAGAACGGGCAGAAAGGATTCATCACAACTTCATCCCCTGCAAGATTATATCTCAGTTCGCGGACCATCCCGTCGGGCAGGACGCTCCAGGTCCAGGAATGAATTTTATTTTTGTTTTCCACCATCATGCCATCCTTGTCCATGTTCATCATGCCAACACGCTTTCCGTCGGAATCGAGGGTGTATTCCTGAGCAAAGACACCTGATGACTCAATTGGTTCGTTGTTCTTGTTGAAAAAATGCTTTACCTGCATATTGCCTTTATATTCATAGGTAATTTTTGCAGCTCCTCCCATTGAGGAATAATCAAGGAGGAGATTATTTCTGCCAAATTCCACCGAGATCAGACGGCCGGTATTGTCATAAGTAAACTTATAATTGTTGATTGACGCGGCCTGGTCAGCTATCAGAGGATGGGTGCCTTTTTCAATATCATAAGGTGTCTCACTGAACTGAAGGGCCCGGTAGTACTCAACGCCGGTATGGATATTTTTTTTAGGTGAACTGCCAGTGCATGAAATAACCCCTATCCCTATTATTATTGCCAGTAATGCCGGGATACTTATTTTTCTTAACTTCATATCTGTAAATGTTATGGTTAAATATTTTTCCAAAAGTACTATTATTATAGAATCAAAATTCATTATTAATCAACAAATCACTAATATGGTTCCGAAAGAGCAATCTGGTAACAGATTCCTCACTTCGACAGTTTCCAATACTATTTCAGGCGTTTTTACTGAGAGATCCTAATTGAGAAGAAGATTCCTCGCTTCGCTGCTAATGACAACATTTGTATACAACCGGGC
>VFSW01011071.1_pt1 | contig 12710 bp, 8 predicted proteins | sample 5358111 | NCBI WGS metagenome assembly VFSW01 (sample SAMN11554181, study PRJNA540505) | mine drainage metagenome | isolation source: sediment from site ElyBrook_90M | place: USA: Ely Copper Mine, Vershire, VT | collected 2017 | reverse complement strand
CGTCATGGTAGCTGGTGGATTGATAATTCAGCATCACATCGTCCGAGCACGGAACGCCCATGAAATAATTGCAGCCCGCGGCCGCAAGAAGCACCAGGAGATTATCCGCGGAATTTTGATCGGCCGCCGCGTGGTTCGTGTAGCAAACATCGCAGCCCATTGGCAGTCCCAGCAGCTTGCCCATGAAGTGATCTTCGAGGCCTGCGCGGATAATTTGCCGCTCGTCGTAAAGATATTCCGGTCCGATGAAGCCCACGACGCTATTCACCAAGAAAGGATGGAACACGCGGGCGACGCCATACGCGCGCGCTTCGAGAGTCAACTGATCGACTCCGTGATGCGCCTCGGCCGACAATGCGCTTCCTTGTCCCGTCTCGAAATACATCACGTCCGCGCCCTTCCAGGGAACTTCGCGCTGCGCGTGATGCTCGAGGACTTGCTCGCGCCCTTCCCGCAGCATTTGCAGCGTGACGCCAAAACTGCGGTTGGCCGCCTCCGTTCCGGCAATGGACTGAAAGAGCAGATCCACCGGCGCGCCACGTCTCATCGCTTCCATTTGCGTGGCAATATGCGCGAGGCAGCACGATTGCGTGGGCACCCCAAAGGCATCGATGAGCCGGGCCAGCCCGCGCAGAATTGCGCCGACCGTTTCCACCGAATCCGAGGCCGGGTTCACTCCAATCACCGCGTCGCCGCATCCGAATAGCAGCCCCTCAAATGCGGCCAGCAAGATCCCGCCAAGATCGTCCGTGGGATGATTGGGCTGGATGCGAATTCCCAGCACGCCGCGTTCGCCCATTGTGTTTCGGCAATGGGTTGGATTCCTGATTTTGGCGGCGGCGAGGATGAGGTCCTTGTTGCTCATGATTTTGGCAACGGCCGCCGCGATTTCAGGGATGATGGCCCACTGCAACTCCTTCAATAGTTCCTCGCTGGTGGCGTCATCGAGAACGAATTCGCGGAATTCACCGACGGTCATGCTCTGGATTGATTGAAATCGCGCCGCATCGTAAGATTCCAGGATCAAGCGGCTGACTTCGTCGTGAGAAGGGTCGATCAGAGGCCGCCGTACGATCTCCCCAAGGGAAAGGTCGGCGAGCTTGCGTTTCGCGGCCACGCGTTCGCGCTCCGAGCGCGCGGCGAGGCCTGCCAGCCGATCGCCGGATTTTTCCTCGTTGGCCTTGGCCAGCAAGTCGCGCAGGTCGCGAAAGACAAATTGCTCGGGCATGGAATTTCCACGGGCGAATCGGCTGCCGCGTAGAAAGTAGCATCAATCGCAAGATCAAGAAAGGTCGAGAGGTCTGCCCCGCCACATGCGATCCACGGCGGGTGTGCACGAGTCGCTAGTCACCGTTCACCGGTCGCTGGAATAATGGTGCCCGAAAGAGGACTCGAACCTCCACTCCCTTGCGGGAACTAGCTCCTGAAGCTAGCGCGTCTGCCAATTCCGCCATTCGGGCTTACAAGCGGGTGTTACGAGGCAAATTGATTGTGCCCGCCCGTGGCAGCGTTTGTCAACGCAAGGGCTGGCGCGCCCATCCCCAATTCCGCCAGGCCGGGAGATGGCGCTGTTCGGGCGAGGCCAAACGAGGTTTTGTCCCTTGACGAATGATTTACTGTAAAGTTATTCAGCATTGACAGCGCGGGTACACGCGTCATAGGCTATGACCCAATTTGTTCGGGGCCGATTTGGAAGACTCGATTGATCGATACTCCTCAGTTTGAAAGACGGCGGGAAGGCGCGCGGGTTGTGATGCGCGTTCCCGTGGAAGTGCGCGGCATGGGTGTGGATGGGATTCTACTGGAGGAATCGACGCATACCGGCGTTGTTGGGGTGCTGGGGGCGATGATCTGGACGTCCAGGATGTTGCAAATCGGAACCGAAGTGGAACTCACCAACCGCTTTTCGCAGCAGACCGCCAAATTCCGCGTTGCGTGGGTAAAGGACCAACGAGACGGCGATGAACACTGGGAAACCGGCGTCGAATCGCTGCGGCCGCTGGATGACTTCTGGGGAGTGCGATTCCCGCCAAAGCTCGATCGCCGCTAGATAATACTAGCCATTGAAATTTCTTGATTGATGCTATAATCCGCCCAAGTTTTTGCCATTGCAGGACGCGCCGATGTTTTGCTCGAATCCATCCAACGCCGTTCTCGCAGGGAGGCAACCTTGGAAGAATCCCGGCCATTTATTCTCGATTTGCTGATGATTTCCTGGGGCATCATCACGGCTTTCCTGGTGGTCCTCGTCATTTACCGGGGAACGCTGTCGTCGAAAGAAGACGATCAGATCTTCATTGATGCCGCCGAACAGCACCATTATCAGGAGCAGCAGGCAATTATTGCCCGCATCTCGCGCCTGACCAAGCCGATCATCGCTCTCGCGGTGGTGTCCGGAGCGCTGTTGCTGGCGAGCGCGGGGATTTGGGTTTATCAAGGCCTTAAGAGCTTCTAAGGCCTGCCGGGCTGGGCCGAGTCCAACGGGGTGGCGGGCTCGGGAGGCGTGGAGTCCACGATCGAGGAGTGGTTCAAGGTAATCACCCATCGGTCGCCTTGCTTCACCAGGAAGAGAGTCGTGTGCCCGCGGAATTGAGCCACTTTACCTTCCGTCTGCGCCGCGTACACGAATTGATAGGTAGCCCAGGCGGAGTTGCCATTCACCTTGATGAGAGTATTAGACCGGTCCATGCGCGCACCGCTGATTTGAGCGCGCTGCGCTTGATAGGCCTTCAGGAAATTGTCCCAGCCGACGATGGGCGGTTCCCACGCGCCGCTCACCAAGACCACATCCTCCGCGTAATATTTATGCAGCGATACCGCGTCGCCGATTTGCCAATAGCCCAAGGCTTCGCCGATGGTCTGATCGATGGCCTGCGCATCCGGCGTGTGCATCGCGGATTGAAAATCATCGCTGGAAACGGCGGCCGGCGCGTTTTTATTCTTTTTTTGCGCGCCCGCCGGCATGGCGAAGGCCGTCAGGGCCAGCGCCATAAGGATCCAGTTCCGGACGCTTCCCGCACAGTTCACCGCGAATAGTCTCATGTCCGCTCCCTGCCGGTGAAGATAGCATGAACCCCTTTGCGCCAGGCGGGAATCGTCGGGGGAAGTGTCGTGCCAGTGCACGCAAGCCAGGTGCGGACCACCGTCATTTAAAGCGCGTCTTCCGCACGACGTCGAGGCCGAACGTTCCGGTTTCGTCGCGCAAGGCAACCACGGAATATTCGCGGTTGATCGTATATTCGATTTGAATCACTTGATACTGCGTCGTGGTGACGTCCGTGATGTAGGTCACCACGAGGCCTCGGGTGACTTGCTGCTCGATCGTGACGCTCGCGATCGAATTTTGCGCCGTGTTGTTCAGCGTTGTGACCGAGGGTCCGACGCTGAAGTGGCTCACCCCGAACAAGCGCTGAATCCGTCCGCCCAACTGGCTGGAAACCGCTTCGGAAAGCAGCGCCGAGGCGCCCAAACTCGTGCTTTGGCCCGTAGTGGTCCGGGCCGCGCTTTCTTCGCCGGTTTGGCCCAAGGCAAGCAGCGCGATGATGTCGCTGGAGGGCAACGCGGGGTCGGAGCGGTACGCTAGCGTGAGCCGGCTGGCGGGTCCTGTGAAATCGAGAGTGACTTCGTACTGGCGGATCGTCGTTGTGGCCTCGACGTTCAACACCGGGTCCATGCGGAACGGATTGGCGAAATTGATGTCCCCGCGCGCGACGGTGAACTGGTTGCCGCGAAAACTCATTTCTCCGCTCAATAAGTGAATGTGCCCAAGCAAAATCGGGTGTTCCCAGGTTCCCCGCAAGCGCAGGCTCGCATCCGTTTGCAGGCGCGCGCCGGTCCATTCCATCCGCGAATCGGGGCTGGATTCCGCCTGAACGTCGAACTCCAAATTTTGCAGAAACGAGGAAGACGTAGTCGGCCCGGACGATGGCTCCTTGGATGAAACCAGAAAGGCCCCGAGATCAAACCCTTCGGACATCAGCAGGCGATCCACAACGATCCTTCCGGAAAGCGACGCAGCTTGCTTGCTTCCAGAGAGGCGCAAGTTTCCTCCCACCAGCCAACTCAACCCGGCCGGATAGCGAATGCGAACCTGATCGGAATGCGCGTTGAGCACGTAGGTCAACGGCCCTTCTCCATATGCCACCGTGCCGCCGAGGATGAGGCGTCCGCCGCCAATTTCCGCGGCCACGTTATCAAACTCCATGCGATTTGCGTCAAAATTGAAATCTCCCGCAACGTTGCTCAGTCCTGCCGGAAAATCCCCGTAGCGCAGCGAGACGCCCTCAATATGGACCTTGCCGTTGAAGCGCGGAGTGGACACAGTCCCGCCGACCGCGGCATTGATCTGGGCCCGGCCAGTCGCTTCCAGTTGCGGGTAGAACCCGGTCAGCAGTTGGAGGCTGACGGCCCCATCCAGGCGGAAATTGAGGGCTTGGTCGCCGGTGAAGCGGGCTGAACCGGTCACGTTAAAGTCTGAGTCGGTCCCGCGGAGGCTTGCCTGCTCGACGCGCACTTCATCTCGACGGTAAGTCAGCCGCACGGGGCCGACATTTTCCAGCTTCACGCTTTCAAAATCGAATGTGAGGCGGGAGAGATTTGCTTCCACGGCGAGCGTTTCCGGGCGCGCACCAAAGCCGGCGACGTCAAAATGTCCATCCACCAAACTGTGGCCTTTCAACTGGGAAAGATGCAGGGCAGAGACTAGAAAAGGATTGAAATCAATTCGTTCGGCTGTGACTTGCGCCGTCACTGGATAATCGCCCTCGAGTCCAACATCCACCTTTCCGGCAAGCCGCCCCGTCGTCATGGCCGAATCGATCGTGGCACTCAGGTGGCGCCCATCCGAATCGATTTTCCCGTCAAAGCTCCCCACCACGTCATCGCCGAGTTTCAAGTCAACCAATCGCAGCGTGGCGTGCAATTCCGGGGCGCGCAGCGGTCCCTGGCCGTGGGCCTGTAGATTAAGGCGTCCTCCGACAGGCAATCGCGCCGTTTGGATTTTTTCAATCGTCTCAAGGGGAATCGCCGCGCCCGTGAAGTCGAAAGACACTTCGCCCGTGCCGGTGCGATAGTCCAGATTGCCCGTCACAAGACCGGAAGGCTCGCCCGGCGCGTGCGCTGCCAGACGCACCTCGGCGTTGGAAATTCGCACTTCGCCCGGGTGAATGGACAATTCTCCACGCGCTCGCTCGAAGCTCCACGATCCAGCCGTTGCGTCCGACACGTCAAACAATCCCGAAAATTCGGGCTGCGCGCGAGTGCCTTTTCCATGAAATTGCCCGGTCAACACCCCGCGCGCCGGATAAGACGTCCCCAGCATTTTTTGCAAATCGTCCGTATCGGCGCCCACTAGGTTGACGTCAAACGCCCATTCGCTTTCGGCAGAAAAACCCCAGTTGTCGAGGGCCAGCGCCAGTTCCAGATCCGCCGATGACCGGCCCCTGCGCGCACGGCCTCGCGCAAGATGCAACTCGTTAGGCGAGTAGGTCATCTCCCCCTCGAGATCGTCCCAATACAACGAGCCGTATTGCGCCTCGGTTCCCTTGAAGTGTCCCGTGAAAGTGGGACCATCCAAAGGGCCAGTGATTCGCCCTTCCCAATGGAAATGGCCGCCGATCACTTGGGGTTGTAGGTCCGATCCGCGCAGCTGGTTGATGAAGTCGTCCCACAACTTGAGGTCTTCCGTGTCCACCGTCAAGTCCATCGAAGTATCGACCATGCTAAGGGACCCGTGAAACTGGATGCGGCTGGAAGGAGTTGTAATTTCGCCCGGTGAAAGTTCGAACTGATCGTGGTCCATGTCGAGATGAAACTCGAAGTGCGCCGCCGTGGGAATCTGCCGCGGCGTGGGCGTTGCCGAAGGAGTCCACACGGAGGACCCGCGCGAATCGAGGTGCTTGAAATCGGCGACCCAGGTTGTTGTCGCGTCCGCATCCATGCGGCTGCCCCAATGCAGGGGATTAATGGGGAGATTGGGATTATCTTCCGCGGCAATTGCCTGATGCAGGTCCAGACCGCGCAGTTTCGATTCCGCGCGGAATTCCAGCTTCGGGAGAGTTAAGTGGACGTGGCTGCTCACGTTTCCGCCGATTGCCAAGGCTTCCAAATCGGGTAAATCCACCGAATGATTGTCGGCATGGAAACTGCCGTGCGCGGAAATATTCCCGGGATGAAACCATTGGTATTTGATCGTGATCCGGTCAGCCGTGTAGCGTCCGTTCATAGTCGTCTGGTCGGGGGAATAGGCTCCCTCGCCGGCAAATTCAATGTGCCCGCCCGGGACATCCCGCCTGCGCAAGACCGTCCACATCTCTTCGAGGCGAAGCTGGCCTCGGTATCGGAAGGTCCAGGCGGATTGCGCGAAACTGGCCAGATTTGCCTGCGCATCGATTTCGCTCCCGGCCGTCTTCCATTGCAATTGCGTCACGGAAAACGAATCTTGCCGGAGAGTGAATCGCGCGGAAACATTCGATGTGAAGGGCAGGTAATGCAGGGCGGCAAATTCCAGCTTTTGCCAGCCGATCTGGCCCAGGTACACGGGGCGTCCGCCTTCGCTGGTATAGCTCATTTCGAACTCGAAATTTCCGCCCTTGGCCTCCAGTGGAATTCGCGCGTCATTCCATAAAATCTCGCCGTCCTCGAGTCGCAGCTGCGCAACTTTCAAATCGAACAGGCCCTGCACATCCGGCGCGCCCGCGCTCATGGGAATCTTCGGTCCGGGCATATTCGTCGAACCGTCTTTTTCGACTTGCACGTGCGCAGAGAAGTGCGACATTTCCACGTTTCCCAGTGAAATCTTTCTTCCCCAAAACGATTCGATGTGGATTTCGAACTGCAATGTATTTGCGTGAAATAGCGGAGGACTTCCCACCGGCTCGCTGCCGTGCAAGGTCAATCCGTCGAAACGTGCGGTGAGTAACCGCCAGCCAAAACGAAAATTTCCCAGCTCGACGCGCGCTCCGGTGGTTCTCTCCAGCTCTTCCACGATTGTCCGGCGAGCCCAACGATCCGCGATCCCGCTGGCAATCGCATAGGCGATGGCCAGCCCGGCGACCAACGCCAAGGCGACGACGAGGCCCAGCCCGTGTTTCAGCCCGAATTTTCGCCTCGTTCCGTTCATCGTTCCAGGTACCGGCCGCGCGTCACGGCTTGCCGCCGGCAGTTTCGATTTCGATCTTCAATCTCGCTTTCGTCTCGTCCAGCCACTTCGCCGTCATCTCGCGGATCCCGCGCTGGATGAGCACTTCGCGAATCTGGTCTTCGACCGCGGCGCGGGCGGGCACGGGCTGATTGTCTTTCGCAAGTTCCGGCAGCAGCTCCTTCCGATAATACGCGTCAATATCCGCGGGTTCGACCTGGACGGACGGCCGAAATTTATAATCGATGTAGCGAGCGACGTAAATCTGCCGGCTCAGCAATTGCCGTACTTGGGCGGCGGAAAGACCAAGCTCGCTCAAGCGGGACGCATAATTTTCCGGACTCGCAAAATGGTCCGTGAGCCGCTTCAGCTCGCGGTCGACCTCCGATTGGGCGGGCTGCGGGAAATGCGACGCCGCGGCCTCCGTCTCGACCAGCCACTGTTCGATCAATTCTTCGAGCAGCTTATCGTCGCTTTCGGCATGACCGTCGATTAACTGCTGGAAAGCGCCAAGTTCGCGCACCTGGCTCTGCAAGATGATGTCGTCTTCGATGTGCGCCACGATGCGGTCCACCACGCGTGCCGACTGGCGCGGCGCGGAACCGCCGAATGCGCGCGGCGCGACTGCCGCGGCCAGGAGCAAGGCGAAAAGGAGGCTCGCGCAGCGCATCAGAACGAAGTCCCCAAGTTGAAGAAAAATTGGAAGGCGGGCAGGCGCGAGGCCGTTACGCCAGGATTGCCGTTCACCGTCGCCGGACTGATAAAAGTTCCCGGATTAAGCTGATAACCCAAATCCAGGGCGATTGGCCCGATTGGCGTCCCATAACGAAATTCAAATCCCACGGTATGTGAGAAATACTTCAGTTCATTGGTGCAGTTCGTCAGGCATACCGTGGTTGGCAGGCCATTCGGACCCGTTGCGCTTCCGATGACAGGCGCCGGCGCTGAAGCGCGCAGGGTGATTTCCCTGATATTCGGGAATACGTTGCCCGCGTCATAAAACACGGCGCCACCCAGCCGGTCGCCGATCAGCGGCAAGTGCATTGGAAAGCGCAAGTCCTGGTTAAAGATAAGCAATGCTTGCCCGCCGATGGGGAAACCTGTGACGGGGTCGCGCGGCCCGGCCTCGTTGAGGCCAAATCCGCGCAAGGACATGCCGCCGCCGGCGAAGAACCGCTCGGGGAGCGGAATATCGTTCGAGACCGAATTGCCGTAGGGCGTCTGCATGCCGAAGCGAATCGATCGCGCGAAGACCAGTCGCCGGCCGATCGGATGGTAAGTTGAATTCTGCAAGTACACGTGGATGAAGTTCGCGGATGAGCCAATCGCTTTTATGGCCATGTCCACATCCACATCCTCGAAATCCCCGCGGCTGGGATCGGAGACGCTGTTGCGGTGGTCCCGGATCCAGCTCGTGCCGAATTCGGAGACCTCCGTGTTTTGGCTGAATAGCGGAATTTCCTCGACTGCGATTTGCAAATTGCTGGCGACCACATGCCGGTATGAATACTGATAGACGATCGAACTGGTGGAAGAAAGCTTCTGATTCAGCCGGATGCTTCCTTCGGCCCGCCGCGAATCGAACGTTTGCACGTCGCGGCTCGTTATGTAATCGGCCACCAGTTGCAAGTTAAAATTGGGAGATGCGAAATAATTGGGCGCCGTGTACGTAAGGAGCGCGCGGCCTTGAATCGTGCTCACCCGCGCCTTAAAGGAGAGAGAGTCCGCGCGTCCCGTGAGGTTTGCCTTGGTAATTTCAAGAGTGCCGCGCGGCGCGAAGTTGACGGGCTCGGCAGTTGCGCTGGTGGAGCTGCCCAGACGCTGCGCTTCAAATCCCAGGCCGTACGCTATGGTGTAACGACTGGCTTCGTCCACCATGACGACAATCGTCTTGTTCTCGTCATCGCCATCGGGATTTTGCGGCGCGACCGAAACGCGGCTGAATATTCCCAGGTTGTAAAGCTTTCTCTGCGACTCGACCACGTTGCTTTCACTCAGCGGTTCGCCCGCTTTTATTTCCACCTGGCTTGCGATCACGCCGGGGTGCGTGTGCTCATAGCCGCTCAGCAGGACGCGCGCGACCAGGACCTGGCGTCCTTCGGTGATGTGATACGTCAGGCGAACCGTTGGACCGGCATTGGGTCCCGTGGCCGGCAATTTCTCTTCGTCGGCCGAAAATCGGGCTTCCGAGAATCCCTGGTCATAGTAGGTTGCAAGAATGTTGTCGCGGTCGGTTGACACGTTGAATTCGGAATAGGGTTGCCCCTTCGAGGAGCCGACCACGCCAAGGATTTCATCCTTGCTGAGCTGCTGGTTGCCTTCAATGGTCACGCTCGCCACACGGGTTTGCTGTCCCTCTTGGACGACAAACTGCACCGCCAGGTCGCCGTGGTGACCGTGATAATCCTCGATGAGCTGGCTTTGCACATTGCATTCCTGAAACCCGTTGGCATCGTAAATGGTGCGAATCGAAGTGACGTCATCTTGCAGCATTTCGCTCGAATAGCGTCCCGGCGACGCATAGGCGGCGGGATGAATTTTTACGCGGCCCCGGAGGATATCCGACGAGAAGTATTTGTTGCCGATGAATTCCACATCGACCAATCGGCGGTGGTCCCCGCGTTCCACTTGGTAGGTAACCACTCTCGCGGCGCGATGCACTACACTGCCCGATTCCTCCGCCGGAGCTTCCGTCACGGTGAAATTCACTTGCGCGTCAAAGTATCCGGCGCGTTCAAACCAATCGCGCAAGGAACGCCGCCCTTCCTGAAGCAAGTCTTCGTCCACCGCGCCTTCCTCGAAGATGGGAACCAGCTTGTGCAAGGTTGCCGCCGGAACTTTCGCGCCCACCACGGCTACGCGCACTTCTAGCCCCGCATACATTGTGAAATCGATGGGCACGCGATTCGTCTGCGCATCATACGCGCCGCGATGGATCGTGACCCGCGCTCCGAGATAGTCCTTTCCCGCCAGCCATTTTCGCGCCCGGTCGGCGACGCGATTCAGGCGCTCCGCCGTCACTTCGGCGCCCTCCTTGAGCTTCACTCGCTTTCGAAGTTCCGCGTTCGCAAATTGCGTCTGATTTTGGATGGCGATGGCGCCGATCCGCGCACGAGGACCAATCGTCACGCGCACCAGAATGTCCAGTTGGAGCGTGTCGGGATGCGGCGTCGTCACATAATCGAGCTTGGCCTGGTATAGTCCATCGTCCTCAAGGGTTTGGCGAAGACGATCGAGCGCCTCTTTCATGTCGCTTTCACGGAATGGTTCTCCGACGTTGAGCCGAAGAGCGGAAAGCGCCAGTGCCTCTCCCGGCGGCTCGTGCAATCCTTCGATCTGTACCCGGTTGATGTACATGTTTTGACGGACAACGAAATCCAGGCGGACTCCTCCAGGGACATCGGCCAGTTCCGCGCGCAAATCCGCGTAGCGCCCTGAGCGGAAAAGTTCCCGCAGGCTCGCGCTCTCCGCTTCCAGGGAAAAAGGTTGGCCGGGCTGGAGCGTCAGCTTTGGAGGATTTTGTTCCAGTACGGCGCCGGATTCGGCGACCACGCGCACTGCGACGACGTGCGGCGGCTCACCCGGGAAACCGTTCTGCGCGGCGAGAGGGCCTGCGCAAAATGACCAGAACGCCGCCAGCCACGCGGCGAACCGTACGAAGGGGCGATGAACGATTGGCATCACTCTTCACAACAGAGCTAGGGTAGCATAGGCGGGGTTGTCCGCCCGGCGCGAATTCTGCCCGGCACGCGCAAAACGCCACTCGATTTCCCCGCGCAGCTCCGGCGGCGCTATGATGGAAGCTACGTTAGGCTGCAGTTTGTCCCGTTGAGATTGGCCCGCGGCATTGGCGTGGACCCGGCAGTCTGAACAGGCTGCGGAAAAACCCATAATTTAGTCATTCCTTTCACGGTGAGCGTTTACGGTGAGCGGAACGACAAAATATATCGCTTTTTCCGCAAGCTGCGTGGCCTATCCTAACTTAAACCAACAGGAGATCGTCCCGGCCCCATGGACCCCAAATCCCACGAGCGGTACTCGCGGCAGATTCTTTTCGGCGAAATCGGCGAGGCGGGCCAAGTGCGCCTGCTGGAATCCTCGGCCGTAATTGTGGGCTGCGGAGCGCTAGGGACCGCGCTGGCAAATTTGCTCGTGCGCGCGGGGGTCGGCAAGCTGCGCATCGTGGATCGCGACTTCGTCGAGCCTTCCAACCTGCAGCGGCAAACGCTGTTCGAGGAATCCGACGCGCAGGAAGCCCTTCCTAAAGCCGTCGCCGCCGAGCGCCGCCTGCACGCGATTAATTCGGGAGTATCGGTCGAGGGAATTGTCGCGGACGTTTCTCCCAAAAATGCCGAGGAATTATTGCGCGGGTTCCCGCTCATTCTGGATGGAACGGACAACTTCGAGACGCGCTTCCTTCTGAACGATGTTGCGATCCATTTAAATGTTCCCTGGATTTATGCCGCTGTGGTCGCCAGCTACGGCGTAACGCTCACCGTGCGCCCCGGCGAAACGGCGTGCCTTGCGTGCGCGCTCGAATCCGAAAGCGGGAACGGTTCGCAAGCAACGGGCACGGAGGACACGTGCGACACGGTCGGAGTTTTAGGCGCCGCCGCGGGCGTAATTGCATCGATCGAAGCCGCGGAAGCCATCAAGCTGCTCACGGGCAAATCCGAATCGGCGGGAGGGCGGCTCATTTCCTTCGACGTTTGGTCCGGGAAGTTTCAATCCGTGCGCGTGGCGCGCAATCCGGAATGCCGCGCGTGCGTGCGCCACGATTTCCGCTACCTGGAAGGCGAAGCGCAACCCCACTTGACGATGTGCGGCCGCGACTCCGTGCAGATCCACGAGCGCCGGAGGCAACTCGATCTCACCGCGCTGGGCAAGCGCATCGCGCCCACGGTCGCCGAAGTGCGCGAGAACGGTTTCCTCCTGCGCTTCCGCGTGCCGCCCTACGAAATGACCGTCTTCGCCGACGGCCGCGCCATCGTCAAAGGCACGCGCGATGCGGGCGTCGCCCGCTCGCTTTACGCGCGCTACATCGGCGTTTAGTGGCACAGGCTTCGGCCTGTGGGTTTTGAATTTTGCGCGCTTGAAAAAAACAGGCTGAAGGTTGCGCTGCTTGCGTTTCAAATCTCGCAAACTTCGTTCTTGGAATGCAGGCGCGTGAGTCCGCGACCCATGGCGTTCAACTGCTCTTCGCCGAGCGCTTTTTCGATGCGCGGAAACACTTCGTTTTCTTCCAGCCGCACATGATCGTGAAGAAGTTTTCCCAGCCGGCCCATTTCTTCCACTTCAATCGGTGTCTTCGCCGCAAGCCGTTGCTCGAAATCCCGAACGGCGGCGCGAATCTCCGCGTGATCGGCGAGGATGCGCATGATTTCCGCATCCTGGTCGAGCCGCGTATGCCGCGCATACTCGGGCAGCAACACTTCCTCTTCCTCGCGAAAATGAATGTGCCCCGACTTGTGCCAGAAGCGTACGAATTTCTCCGCCGAGCGGGCCACCGCCGCCGCGCGTTTCTCCGCCGGCGCTTCCGCGGCGCGCCGCATTCCGAGCGCCTGAATCAGCG
>VFSW01011070.1_pt1 | contig 12711 bp, 11 predicted proteins | sample 5358111 | NCBI WGS metagenome assembly VFSW01 (sample SAMN11554181, study PRJNA540505) | mine drainage metagenome | isolation source: sediment from site ElyBrook_90M | place: USA: Ely Copper Mine, Vershire, VT | collected 2017 | reverse complement strand
ACTAGGCGCGATGGCTCTTTGGCCGCGAATGACAGTTGACCCCGAAGGGTTTTCTGACCCTTCACAATCATCGTTCCTTTCCTTCCGACTGACTAACACAGGCATAATTACGCTCACAAATGTTCAGCCCGTGCTGTATCCGTGTTCCATTTTCTTTCGCAATCCGAAGAATCCACAGTCCGATATGCCCGCCCACCACGCGTGCAGTGGGCCACTTAAAGACGGTTTTTCGCCACCTACCTGGCACGCGAATGCGCTCGCTCTGGATGAGAAGGAGTCGCTCCGGTTCGATGATTACGTCAATCAAATGGGTCTGATAATTGAATATGCGGACATTGCTGTCGGCATCAAATATCAGCCTTGGATTTTGCCATGGATTTGGGAAAAGCAATTCCGGTTCGTGACAAGAAAGGAACCTGATGGAAAGTTGTCTTGGATTTCCCAGCTGCTTAACAAATAGACCCGCTCGCAGGTTTTTTTACACAAGCTAGTCACGCCAGCGCCTATGCGCGACTTTCTAATAATCGAGGTCCGCGCAATCAGCGCATCGCGTCACTATTTTCTTGACTTTTGGTCCCTGAATATGCTACCGACACAATTGCCTTGCTCGTGTAAAGGGCGTCGACCGGTGACGTACCGACGGCGGAGCAGGGTGCGGTTCCTCCGCGCGGATTTGTAACCCGCGCCGGGGCGGCCTGGGCATCGTTCCCGCCGGCACTATGACCGGCGCGCGGGGTGCTCCGCTTAAGCGCGAGAGGACGCGTGGTGAATTTAAGTCGTCCCGTCGCGTGAAGCACGGCCTGGGCTGAGTCGGGGCGTTCGCTCGCTTTGACAAGCGCCGCCATGGAGCGCCGGAAGGCGAGCGCGTCCCGCCGGACGCGCTTCCGCGCCCGGGCGCCGGCACATGGCAACACGTGTCGGTGCTGCGCGGACATGGATGGATGCGCCTTTCGGCGCTCCGCCCCTCTTTGAGGGCCGTTGCTTCGTACCTTCGTGAATCGCAACTCGGACGCCTACGCGCCGCGGGAACGCTTCGTGTTGTCCGATGCAGTGAGTCGTGACTTACAAGGATGACGGAATAAAGAGCTCCACGTTTTGCATTGCCGCTTTGCCGAACCGCGCTTGTTCGCACAGTGATGACAAGGGCATATTCCATATGCAGAAAATGACCAGGAACGCCGATCCTCTGTTTGCGTCTGACGCCGCGCGGCTTGCGAGCCTGCGCGAGCAAAGATTCGCATCGACGCTGGACCGCATCTTCGCGGCGCATCCTTATTATCGGCGCAAGTTCGCGGAGCTGGGATTGAATCGCGGCGACGTGCGCGGCCTTGCTGATCTTGCCAAACTGCCTGTCACCATTAAGGCTGATTACATCGCCGAGCCTGATTCTTTCGTGCTCGGCACCGCAGGCGCCGCTGACGAAACGGAAACCGTGGTCTGGGACATCATGTACACGACCGGCTCGTCGGGTAAGCCGACGCCGTTCGTCTCGACCGCCTACGATTTCGTCAATATCCTCGCGCTCAACCGCAATATGATGCGGCTACGCGGCGTCACCGCCGCCGACACGATTCTCAATCTGTTTCCGCTGACGCGTTATCCACACGGCGCTTTCGCGCGGGCCATGAACGCCGCCGCGGCGATGAATATCCCTGTCGTGGCTGCGTTGCCCGGCCAAGCCAACGAGCGCCATCCGGAGATCGGGTCCCGCCTCGACGAAGTGGTCGCAATCGCCGAGCGCTCGCGGGCAACCATTCTGTGGGGCGTGCCGACGTTTATCCGCAAAATGATGGCGCGCGCCGAAGAACTCGTCGCCAAGCTGCCGGCAGTACGGCTCGTCTTTGTCACCGGAGAAGGCTTTGGCGACGCGGCGCGCAAGGATCTGGAAGACCGATTGCGGCGCCTTGGTGCGGCAGCGCCGTTTATCAGCGTTTCCTACGGCGCGACTGAAATGCAGGGCGGCATGGTGGAGTGCGCGCCCGGCGCCGGTAATCACAATCCTGCGCCTGATCAATTTCTGTTCGAGGCGGTCGATCCGGAGACTTACGCGCCGGTGCCGGATAGCGAAGAAGGTCTGATCCTGCTCACGCATCTCGATCGCCGCGGAACGGTAATGCTGCGCTATGCGCTCGGCGATGTGGCTCGGCTCACGCGCGAACGGTGCCCCCATTGCGGCGCGCTCACCGAGCGGCTGCTGGGCACGCCAAGGCGTGTCGACGGGCTCCTCAAGATCAAAGGCATGCTGGTAAATCCTCAGGCTCTGGTCGACGCCGTGGCGGCGGAGGCCGAGGTGCTGGAATTCCAGGCGACGGTTGCCAAGGAGGATGCAAACGATCCGCTGTCGATGGACCGGCTTGTCCTGAAAATCGTTCCTGCGGTGCAAGCCGGTGCCGACCTTTCTGAACGGCTGCAACGCAGGGTGCAAAAAGCGATTGGGATTACGCCTGCGGTGGAGCGGATCGCGGCCGACGACCCGTTGATCTCGGCGCGCGGCTGGAAGGCCAAGCCGATCCTCGATCTCAGGAAGTAGGGTCGGCGCGCGCGCCGCCTTGCGTGCGACGGCCCATGTACAGTCTGCCAACACGCTTATCGTCGATCAAAGCCGCCGCGCGATCCGAGAGTTGTACGCGGCCCAATTCCAGTACATAGCCACGGTCGGAAGCCTGCAAGGCTTTCTTAACGTTCTGCTCGACCATCAACACGGCTGCGCCGCGCTCCGCAAGCTTGCGCGCGGTGGCAAAGACCAGATCGACCATGCGCGGCGCGAGACCGATCGACGGTTCATCCAGCATGACAACCTTCGGCTCCATCACAAGGGTGCGCGCGATTTCCAGCACGCGTTGTTCGCCGCCGGAGAGGCTCGCCGCATAATCGCGCCGGCGCTCCGCGAGAATAGGAAACAGCGCCTGCAATTCGTCGAGCCGGCGATCGAGAAGGCCGCGATCGCGCAGCAGAAATCCGCCGAGTCGCAGATTTTCTTCTACCGTCAGTTTGGGGAACAGGCTGCGGCTTTGCGGCACGTAAGCAAGTCCGGCGAGAAGGAGCGTCGGCGGCGGCAACGCAAATACCGAGGCGCCGTCGAGGACGACGTCACCGTTACGAAATGGTGCGACGTTGAAAATTCCCTTCAGCAAGGTCGATTTGCCGGCGCCGTTCTGGCCGATAACCGTGACCATTTCGCCAGCATCGACACGAAGGTCGACTCCGTTGACGATGCGGCGGCCGGAGCCATAACCAACTTCGAGGGCGCGGACTTCGAGCATCGGGTTCAACCGAGGTAGGCGTCGATCACGCGCCGGCTCGCTTGAATAGCGGCCGGTGGACCTTCTTCGAGCACGCGTCCTTGATGCATCACCAGAATATGTGAGGCGAGCGACATGATGAATTCCATGTTGTGCTCCACCACCAGGAGCACGATCTGGCGTTCCGAGAATATACGCAGGAGAAAATCGTGCAGCGTGTTGAGAAGCGTCGGATTGATGCCTGAAGCGGGTTCGTCGAGCAGGAGGAGGCGAGGGCGCGTGATCAGACTGGAAACGATTTCAAGCAGTCGCCGCTGGCCGTACGACAGGTTGCCGGCAGGCTCGTCAGCGTAGCGTCGCAGGTTGACGAGATCGAGAAGACGTTTGGCTTCTTCGGCAACGTCATGGCGGGCGCCTCTGCCCCGGCTGACAGCCTGCAGAAATTCATGGCCTAAACGTTTATCTTGGGCGGCAAATAGAACATTATCGAGGCAGGTTTCCTGCTCGAGTACACGACATTCCTGAAAAGTGCGCCCAAGGCCGAGCCGGGTCCGCCGATGCACTCGCATCCGATCGATACGCACACCGGCAAGGCTGACGACGCCGGTATCCGCAAATTGCCTTCCGCATATCACATCAAACAACGTCGTCTTTCCGGCGCCGTTGGGTCCGATGAGTCCATAGATGCCGGGCACGGCGAGGCGAAAGCTCGCGCCATCGACGGCGCGAACGCCGCCGAATGACTTGGCGATATTGTCGATTTCAAGAATGGCCGGCACCGGTCACGGCCGTTTCGTGGTTGCGAAGCTTGCGGAATGCCGACCGCCCAAGCCCCCACAAACCGCCCGGCGCGAACAGCGCCAGCGCCAGCAAGGCCGCGCCGAACAGCACCATTCGGAATTCGTCGGCGACGCGCAGTGCCTCTGGCAATGCGATGAACAACAGCGCGCCAAGGCAAGGCCCGAATAGCGAGCCGGCGCCGCCGACAATGACAATCAGCACCAGATTGACGTCCTCCAAAAACCCGAACGATTGCGGCGCGGCCGCGCGCAGAAACTCGACCTGCAGGCCGCCGCCGAGACCGGCAATAGCCGCCGACAGCGCGAAGATGGTCAGTTTGTGGGCAAAAACGTCGACGCCGCGGCTGGCGGCCAACGTTTCGTCCTGACGAATCGCCGCCAGCGACCGGCCGAAGTCGGAGTGAACGATCGCGTATTGAATAAGGAAGACCAGCAGGAAAACGGTCGACGCGAGAAAGTAAAAGCCGACCGGTCGGCGCGGATCGACCATTGCGAACCCGAGATTGATGGGGCCGGGCCGGGGCACGCCGGGAAGACCCGCGGCGCCGCCGGTGAGCCAGTCGAGATTGTTGAATAGCAGAAACAGCATCAAGCCGACCGCAAGCGTTACGATGATGAAAAAGTGGCTGCGCAGGCGAAGACATGGAATGCCTATGAGCGCCCCTGTGACTCCCGCAGCTGCGGTGCCGGCCGCAATCGATGGCGCGAAGGAGGCAATACCGTCTTTCATTAGAATCGCGGTGACGTAGGCGCCGACACCGGCAAAGCCCATGTGGCCCAACGAAACGAGACCGGTGTAGCCGAGCAGCAGATTCAACGCGATGCCGAGAATCGCGTAGCAGAGCGTTAGTGTCAGCGCGAACAGTACGTAAGGCGAGCCGGCGAAAGCGAGCGGCAATGAATACAGAAGCGCCGCGAACAAAACACCGATGACAGGCCGCACCGCGCCGGCAGGAATGGGCATCAGGCGTCGCCTCGAACGCGGACGCCGAATAAGCCCCACGGCCGGATCAGCAGAACCAAGATCAAAATCGCAAAGACGACCATGTCCCGGTAATCAGTGGTGACGAACAGTGTCGAGACTGCCTCGATAATGCCAATCGCAAAGCCGCCGATGATGGCGCCCGGTATGCTGCCCATGCCGCCGAGGACAATCGCGGTGAGCCCCTTCAGCAGCGGCAGATCGCCCATTTGCGGAAAGATCAGGAATAGCGGGCCGATCAACGCGCCGCCCAGCCCGGCGAGTGCGCAGCCGGTTGCGAAAGTGAGCTGGTAGATGCGATCGGCGTCGATGCCGATGACGCGCGCCGCCTCGGCATTCTGGCTGGTAGCCCGCAACGCGGTTCCGAGCCGGGTCTGATGCAGGAAGATTTGCAGCGCAGCGATTGCAACGACGCAAATGAAGATGATGGCGAAATGCTGTACGGTGAAGCTCAGCTCACCGATGCGAACCAAACTACGAACGGACGGCACGGTCATTTGCAGGGCGCTCGGTCCGAAAATCAGCGCGGCTGCGTTCTCGGCCATAAGGATCAGGCCGAGCGAGGCAACGATCTGCATGGGTACGTTGACGCGCAGGCGACGGAAAACGGCGCGCTCAAGCGCGACGCCGACAATCGCGAGCGTGATCATCGTCAGAATCACCGCAAGCGGATAGCTGCCGATCAGGCGCGTGAAAAACGCATCGCACACGTATCCGCCGGCCATGAAGATGACGCCGTGGGCGAAATTCAGCACTTCCATCACGCCAAAAATCAGCACCAGTCCGAGTGCGACCAGGACGTAGATCGCACCCATCATCGTTCCATTCGTGACCTGCTCGATGAATGCGGTAAGCGTTACGTTCATCTCCGCTAACCCGAGCCGCAGGCCGATTTCAAATCCGCGGGGAAATCGATCTTGCGGGTGCCGTCCTTGCACCACTGGCTGATGTAGACCGGCGGATGCGCCTGATTTTCATTGTCGAATTGGATGTGACCGATCACACCGTCGTAGAAAATCTGCGATAACGCCTTCTGGATTGCCGCGCCGTCAGTTGCGGTGCCGGCGGCCTGCATCGCCTTCACCGCGATCATGAGGCCGTCATAGGATTGCGCGGCAAAGCCATGGGATTCCTCGTTGAAATGCGCGCGATAGGCCTTGCCGAATTCCTGGATGCGCGGTGTCGGCGCACCCGGCGGAAATGCGCTGTATTGCACCATGCCTTCGAGATATTTGGGATCAAGCCGCTTGAGAAAGCGGTCGGAGCCCATAGCGAGCGTTCCGACGAGCTGGGCGTCGAGACCGGCGTCGCGGATCTGGCGGATCGCAAGTGCCCCCGGCTCTTCGTCCATGAACAGCATGATCGCACCGGCGCCCGACTTGCGGATATTGGTCACGTCGCTGGAAAAGTCGACGGCGCCGACATCGAAATAGCCGACGTAGCCGATCGCAACATCCTTCGGAAGCAACGCCTTCATGCCGTTAACGCCGCTGCGGCCGGCGTCATTGTTCCAGGCGATAAACGCAAGCGGCGACCAATGACCTTGCTGGATGTACACCGCGAGCGCCTTATTCAATTGGTCGGTGTCGGCGTCGACCCGAAACAGGAACGCGTTGCCCTGCTTGGTCAGATCTGGCGCCGTGGGGACGGTCAGAATAAGTGGTACGGAATAATCCGAAGCAATCGGAGCTTCCGCGGCAGCCGTTGGACTGCATACTTCTCCGAGCACGACCGGAACGTGATCGACGGTCGCCAGTCGCTGCATGGCGGATGCGCCTTCGGCCGCATTGCAATGTGTGTCGTAGACCTTGAGCGCGACCTTATATGTGTCGGGACCAATTGTGACGCCACCGGCTTTATTCAACGTATCGGCCGCGAGCTGAAAGCCGTTGAGCTGAAATTTGCCCGGTGCCGCCAGCGGGCCGGAGCGCGCGGTGACTATTCCGATGTCGAGCGATTTTTCCGCGGCGCCGGCAGCGCCGGCGAGGCCGGTGGCGGATAGCGTCGCAATAAAAGCAGCGGTGACAATATTCCGGTACGCCATCGTTCATTCCTTCGCCATTTTTGAAGCTGCGGACGAGAGACCATAGACCCGTACCGCGTTGTCGCGCAGAAATGCGCTCTCCACCGCCGGACCAAGGTTGAGATCACTGATCTCCTTCATAGTCCGCTCAAAGGCGAGTACCGGATAATCCGTCCCGAACATCACCTTCTGCCGGCCGTAGGTTCTCAGATAGTGCAAGAAGCTGGCCGGCCAATACTTTGGACTGTGCGCATCCGAGCCGATGAAGACGTTTTCATGCTTCCACGCCATCGCGATCATTTCATCATGCCACGGGATGCCGATGTGGATGCCGACAATCTTAAGCTCCGGAAAGTCGCAGGCGATGTCGTCGAGATAGATCGGACGCCCGACGCTGCGTAACGGCCGCGCTTTGTAGTAGACCAGCGACTGGCCGACCTGCATCTGGATGGGTACGCCGAGCTCACAGCACTTGGTATAGAACGGATAATATTTGCGATCATTTGGCGGCAGCTCGAACCAGTGCGGGTAGGTGTGAGCGCCAACGAAACCAAGCTTCGTTATTGCATGCTCGAGACGGCGCACGCCGTCCATGCCTTGCGTCGGGTCTATCCCGGCCAATCCGGAAAAACGGTCGGGATAGATGGCGACCGCTTCGGCGACCCATTCGTCGGGCAGGTGCCACGAACCGGGGATACCGAGTTGCCCTACTTTGCAGGCGATGAGAAAGGCGCGCGCGATACCGGCGGCGTCCATTTGCGCCAGCATTTTTTCGAGCGTGACCGATTCAATGTCGGTCGATGCGCGTCCGATCTTCTGCGTGTAGAAGCTCTGTGACCAGTCGGGCCGCGCCGCGAGGATCCGCGGTGTGAGCGGATTAACGACAATATCGATGGCATCTGATCGCGGCACGCTAGCCCCTTTCTAGCCCGCAGCGGATACCGCCGCGGGCGAGCCTTTAAACTTGGCGATCAGTTCATCTGACCGCCGTACGTCGCCGAAACCGGTCAAGAACGATCCGAGCGCAGAGAGGTGTTCAGCGTCAGTCCGGGCCGCATTGCAATCGCCGATCATCGCAGTGCGGAAGTCAGTCATGACCGCGTCGCGTGCGGAGGAATCGCAGCACATATTTGTCATGCATCCGGTGATCAGGACGGTGTCTATGCCGCGGCCGCGGAGTATTGCCGGCAATGTGCTCGCACCGGGCAGAAAGGCCGAAAAGCGGTATTTCGGAACAACGATGTCCTCGGACGCGATCGAAAGTTCGGGCCACAGCGCGTGGTCCGCCGAACCCGGGCGCAACGCCGCGAGGATTCGTGCCGCCAACTCCGGGCGTACCATGTGCTCGAAGAACAGCGGCCAGCCGTCCCGCTCGAACGTTGCTTGTACCCAGGCGACCGTTCCCCCACTGCCACGCAGCGCGTCCGCTAAGCGGTTCACGGCGGGTACTATTGCGCGCGCGTTCGGTACCTCGGACGGCGCGCCGGGACGCATGAACGCGTTCTGCAAATCGATGGCCACGAGTGCCGTACGCGCCGGCACGATCTCGTCGTAGACATGCGGCCGCCCACGACGTGCGGCAGCGCCCTGCAGGATCGCGGGATCGATATCGGGGTGGCCCATTGAACTCTATTCCGCGTCCAGCGGTTCGGTGCCGGTCGGATTTCCAGCAGCATCGAGCGTAATCTTCTGAACGCGCGCCTCCGCCTGCCGCAGCAGATCTTCGCAGCGACGCTTGAGCGCTTCACCGCGCTCATAGATCGTGACCGACTCTTCCAGCGGCACCCGGCCCTCTTCCAATCGTTTCACTATCGATTCGAGTTCCTCGATCGCGCGTTCGAACGACAGTTGCCCGACATCGCTGTTGCTCTGGTCGGCCGGGTCGTTCTGATTATCAGGTGGTGCCATCGCCGGATCCCAAAAAATGACTCTGTCCTATCAGAACGCCGGGCTATCCGTGCATCAAGGCAGTGACGTGCGCGGCAGACGAGTTCGCCAGCGCTTCCAAATCATAGCCACCTTCCAGCACGGAGATGACGCGGCCGTCGGCGTATTGATCGGCCACGTCCATGAGCTGTTGCGTCGCCCAGGCGAAATCGGCTTCGACCAGATTGAGGTTGGCAAGCGGGTCGCGCATGTGGGCGTCGAAGCCGGCGGAAATGATAATGAGTTCCGGCTGAAATTCGCGAAGCCGGGGCAGGATCCGGTTTTCGAATGCGGCGCGGAAAGCTTGGCCGCCATCGCCGGGTCTAAGCGGTGCATTGACGACCGTGTTGTGCTCGCCGGACTCACTGGTCGCGCCGGTGCCGGGATAGAGCGGCATCTGATGGGTCGAGCAATACATTACGGTCTCGTCTGCCCAGAAGATGTCCTGCGAGCCGTTGCCATGATGGACGTCGAAATCGACAATGGCCGCGCGGGCGAGGCCGTGATGACGTTGCGCATACCGTGCGGCGATGGCGGCGTTATCGAACAAGCAAAAGCCCATTGGCCGCGCCGTCTCGGCATGGTGGCCGGGCGGCCGCGTCGCGACAAAGGCGTTGGCGGCCTTCTTGGTCACAACTTCGTCGACCGCATGGATGGCGCCGCCGACTGCGCGCAGCGCCGCTTCAAAACTGCCGGGCGACATCGACGTATCGGCGTCGATACGCACCAGGCCCTGTTTGGGTGTGGCGTCGCGGATCTGCATGACATAATCCATGGGGTGACATAGCGCGATCACTTCGAGTGTCGCTCGCGGCGCTTCGACGCGCGCGAGCGATTGAAATTTCTCCGCCTCAAGTGCGCGTTCGATGGCGCGCAACCGGTCAGGCCGTTCGGGATGCCCTTGCGGTGTAAGGTGATCCAGGCAGGCCGGATGTGTGATTAAAAGCGTGGACATCAAATTACACTACCAAACCTATGGAGCCAAAACCGCATCAGCGCCGAGTACCGCTGGCGCGCCTTCGATCACGGTTCGCTCGAGCGCCCCAGCCTGGACGGCGAAATTCTCCGCAAAGAAGCGCGCCAGCGCGATGCGCGCGCCGGCATCGGCGTTGAGCCGTAGCGCTGCAAGCGCCTGCTGCGCCAAAAGGCAACCACCGGTCGCCACGCCGAACAGCCGGAGATACGGGGTCGCACCGGCAAGCGCTTCGTCGGCGTCATTATCGAGCTTGGCGAGCAGCCAGTGCGTCGCTCGCGCTAAACTTTCAACGGCTTCCTCGAGGCGCACGCCACTCCAGCCCAGCGCCGGATCGTTGGTGGCATTCACGGTCTCGACAATGCTCCGCAATTCGCCGAGGAAAGAGTCGACCACCGCGCCGCCGCTGAGCGGCAGTTTGCGGGTGACGAGATCAATTGCTTGGATGCCGTTGGTGCCCTCGTAGATCGGAGCGATCCGGGCATCGCGAAAAAGCTGAGCCGCGCCGGTTTCCTCAATAAAGCCCATGCCGCCGTGTACCTGCACGCCGAGCGAGGCGACCTCGACGCCGATATCGGTCGAATACGCTTTTGCGACCGGCGTAAGCAATGAGGCGCGTGCGTGCGCCGCCTGCCGAGCGGCTTTGTCATTGCCGTGCTCGGCGCGATCGAGCGCCATCGCCGTCGCGTAGCAAATAGTGCGGGCGGCTTGTGTCAGCGCGCGCATGGTCATGAGCATACGCTTGACGTCGGGATGAGCGATGATCGGCGCCGATTCCATAGCCGGCATCCCGCTGACGCGGCCCTGCCGGCGCTCGCGTGCGTAAGCGATGGCCTGCTGCGCGGCACGTTCGGCGATACCGACGCCCTGCAGGCCAACGGCGAGCCGCGCGCGGTTCATCATCGTGAACATCGCGGCCATGCCGCCATTCTCTTCGCCGACGATAAAACCGGTCGCACCGCCTTGATCGCCGAAGATCATGGTGCAGGTCGGCGAGCCGTGGATGCCGAGCTTGTGCTCGACCGAGTGTGCACGCAGGTCGTTGCGAGCGCCCAGCGAGCCGTCGGCATTGAGCAGAAACTTGGGTACCAGGAACAGAGAAATGCCGCGCGTGCCCGGCGGGGCATCGGGTAGGCGCGCGAGCACGAAGTGGATAATGTTGTCGGTCAGGTCGTGCTCACCGTAGGTGATAAAGATTTTCTGACCTTTGATGCGATAGATGCCGTCCCCCGCGCGCTCGGCGCGGGTGCGCAGCGCGCCAACGTCGGAGCCAGCCTGTGGCTCCGTAAGTTGCATCGTTCCGGTCCATTCGCCGGTGACGAGCTTTTCGAGATAAGCGCGTTTGAGTTCATCGCTGCCGTGGGCGTTGAGCGCGTCGATCGCCCCCATGGTCAGCAACGGGCCCAAGCCGAATGACATCGCGGCGGCGTTCCACATCTCCGTGCATGCGGCATTGACTACCTGCGGCAGCCCCTGGCCGCCCCATTCGGTGGGCGAAGCGAGACCATTCCAGCCAGCTCGGCACCAAGCGTGGTACGCCTCCTTCCAACCCGGCGCGGTGGTGACGACACCGTCTTTGAAAGTTGCCCCTTGTTGGTCGCCAATCCGATTGAGCGGGGCGATGACCTCGCCGGCCATTCGGCCGGCCTCGTTAAGCACCGCGTCGACGTCCTCCATAGTGAGGTCGCCGAAAAAGCCTTCCTCAAGGGCGGGCAAAAGCGCGGCGCCGTATTTGAGCGCGAAGCCAATGTCGGCGAGGGGGGCTTGGTAGGTCATCGGCGTCTCCCGCGGCGAGGCTATTTTGGCCCGTCGGCCGTGTTCTCAGCCATCATTATATAGTGCCGGCGGCTCTGACCATGCCCAACGGGGACGTTTACACCCGGCGCACACGGGGCGATCGTCAGGCCGCTGCTTGGGGCCTTTCCTGCCGGACGCCCAGACGATTTTGCGTCGGCACCGGCACACCGGCGTTGCGGCAAGCTTCCCAAAGCTGTGCCTTTGTGCGGTTGATGCTCGGCACCAACGTCCTGGCGAAGGTCGTCTTCATGTACGCGACAGCTTGGCGGTGTGCCTCGCTTTCGCTCGCCACGACGCAGAATCGAGTAGACGGTCGCCGATGTGCGTGACTGTAAGACACACGCTCCAGCGCCCAGGCTTGCGATTCTCGGCTCCATAGCGGCTGTGGCGGCATGGCAAAGAGAATATCGTCGAGCGAGGCGAGTCGCCGGTTGGCGGGCTCATGTAGTCCCGCACGGTACGAGGCTTGTTCTTGCTTTCACAGATAACAGGATTTTGCCTCGTCGAAGCTGGGTGCAACTTTGGGCTTGGCGACGCCAAGCTGTTGTTCGGCAAGGATGGATTTCGCCTTGGCGCGGGCTTTCTTGAGCGGGACACCCCCTACATCCGCAATCTTGATCGGTTGGCGCTCGATCCGAAGGTAAGCACATAGCTCATGCCACGCTCGTTCACGCCCACCCCGAAACCCTTGAGGCTCTTGTCGATGTACGTTACCTGCTTGCCCGACGTGGGCCGCAGGCTCCGGAGGGTAATATCGGTGAGCGTTACAACGGGCGTGTACGCCCTTTCAATCTCGCCCCAGTCTCGCAAATCGGGTGAGAAACCACGAGAAATTATGAGTGGCCGTGGACAAGTAAAATCGACGAAAGTATAGTTTTTGCAACATGTTATGTCGAGAATTTCAACGGAAATGGGGCGTAGCCAAGCGGTAAGGCAGCGGATTTTGATTCCGCCATGCGGAGGTTCGA
>VFSW01011069.1_pt1 | contig 12711 bp, 11 predicted proteins | sample 5358111 | NCBI WGS metagenome assembly VFSW01 (sample SAMN11554181, study PRJNA540505) | mine drainage metagenome | isolation source: sediment from site ElyBrook_90M | place: USA: Ely Copper Mine, Vershire, VT | collected 2017 | reverse complement strand
GCGTAACGCGCCGGCGGAGCCACGCTGGCCTTCGCCCAAAAAAGATGCCCGCTAAGGATCGGATACGCAGAACCCAGGAGCAACGCGAACGCGCCGGCAGCGATCGCGATCGCGTAGCGGCGCGGCATCGTTCGCTCGATCGCCGCGAGCGTCGCACCGGCGAGCACGGCGTAGCACAGCAGCACGATCCATGCAAACTTGTCGAAAGAGTCGCGAAACGCGGCAAAGAGCCCCACGTGCGTGAACAGCCATGCGAACACTCCGCCCAACGGTGGCGAGACGCCCTTCGCGAGGAAGAGCGCCGCGAAGGCGACGCCGCCCACCCCGAAGACGACGATGCGTGACCGCCCCCGCCGGTAGAGCCACAGCGCCGACCATGCGAGCAGCGGCAGCCCGAGCGTGGCGACGACGACGAAAGCGTTGGCTACGTAGCTCGGCCCTTCGGGCACGTAGAGTCGCTTGCCCACGGGGTTGAAGAACAGATAGCCGCCGACGAGCCGTACCACGTTTTCGATCCTGCTGAAGGCCGACGTCGAGAGCAGGGTGTCGGCGGTGTAGGCTTGCCCTGCGGCCGACAAGCTCCCATACGCAGAGCCGGCATAATGGGCTATCGGCACCCAAAAAGCGGCGTTCGCTCCCACGTAGAGCAGCGCGATCTCGGCGAGCCGAACGCCGAGCTTGGCGCGCCCGGCGAGATTCGTCGTGAAGGCCAAGCCCGCCGCACAGCCCATGAGTACGACGTACTCCATGACGAACGCGGGGTTCATATTCGATGGGACGGTCAAGCACGCCCAGAACGCAAACTCGACCAGCGAGCGTACGCGCGCGCCGCGCAGAAACGCCAGCATTGCCGCGAGCATTCCCGGCGCGGCTGCGATGCCGACGTCGAGCGCGGGGTAGGGCGTATGGAATATCAGCAGGAGCAACGGGTTGAGGATCGCCGCGCTTCCAACGAAGACGACGGCGACGAGGTGCCGGCGAGCCCGCGGAAACAGCTCGCTGAAGAGCCGCACCGTCGCCGTCGCTTGCAACAGCACGAGCAGGGCCATCCATAGATGATTGACGCCGAGCGGCGAGACGCCGACCGATTCCAAGACCGCGTCGAACGCCGCAATGGGAAGGATCGGCTGGATGAACGCGTCGTCTTCGCCAAACCCCGCGTAGCCGGCCCAGCCGCTCGCGTGCTGCGCCATCGCGACGTACGGATTCAGTTCCGGCCACGTCGAGTCGCCACCCATGACGAAGCGGCCGGCCGGTATCGAGATGCCGGCGACGACGAGCGCGATCGCGGCCGCGACGAGCGCGCCGCGGTTGCGCAGGAGACCGATTCTCAGCGCGCGGTAGATGCGATGTCGCGATAACATTCTGCATAGCGACGCGCTACGTCGCTCCAGCGAAAGCTGCCGACGCGCTCCTCGAACCTCGGCCATAGACGTTGCGCGCACGACGCGTCTTGAAGCATCGCGTCGCTCTTCTTCGCGAGGCACGTCGCGTCTTCGGGATCCACGAGCAGCTCCTGGAGATTGCCGTGAAGAATCTCGCGCAGCCCCTCGACCGCCGTGGCGAGCACGGGGGTACCGGCCGCCATCGCTTCGAGCGCGACGAGGCCAAAGGATTCATTACGCGATGGAATCCATACGAGCGAACTGCGACGCAGCGCGAAGCGCTTCTCTTCGATCCCCGCGTGCCCTAGCGTGAGAACGCGTTCGCCGACGCCGAGGCGCTCCGCGAGGCGCCCGAGTTCCGCGACCGCGCCGCAGTCCTCCCCTAATATGACGTAGACGCTGCTGCGATCGTGCATCTGCGCGAGCGCGCGCACCGCGGTGTCGTACCCTTTCGCGCGTTCGATGCGCCCGATCGAGAGCACGACCTTGCCGGCCGCGCGCGGCCAACCGGGGATCTCGCGCTCGGACCGATGCGGCGCGTAGGCACCAGCGTCGATTCCATTAGGTACGATGCGCGCATCCGCCATGTAGCCTGCAATCGGGGCGTATTGCCGCGCGGCGTCCGATACGGCCGTGCGCAGCGCGGCTCTACGCACGACGAAACTTCCATACGCATGCAGATACAGCGTGTAGGCTACGCCCAGGGGTGCGTATGCGTACGGCGTGCGCGGGGCGCCGTGGAGCGTGAAAACCCACGGGATTCTCCGGCGGTGGAGCATGCGCGCGACGAGATCGACCATTGCAAACGAGATGCCGTGAAGATGCGCGACGTCGTACGAAGCAAGGCGGAAGGTCGCGCGTAATCGCGCGATCCCCCCCGGCGTGGGAGGCAGCGTCGTTCGCAGATACGGCATTCTCGACGGGGTCGGCACGAGCGGAATCTCGCGTACGCGGACGTCTCCTTCGCGCCGATCGCTCGCACCGCCGCGGTAGTTCGCGCATAGCACGTCGAGCTGCACGCCCGTTTGGGGAAGGCTCCTACTCAGCGCGAGGAAAGCCTCGCCTCCTCCCCCGATCGAGTCCGGCGGAAACTCCGGGCAAACCATGAGCACCCTCATGTACCGGCAAACCGTTGCAACGATCGCTCGTAGAGGGCTCCGTGCGCGCGGACTACGTGCGCGGCGCTCCTCTCGGCAACGAGCTGGGTGCTTGCAACGATCGTACTCTGCGGCGAGGCGAAAAAGCGCGTGAGGCGCTGCGCGGCTCCTTCGGGCGTCGGTACGAAGGTCAGGGCCGGCGGCGCGTCCTCGAATACCGACGAGACCAGCACGGGCGTACCGAGCGCGACCGTATCCGTGATGCAACCACTTGCCGCGACGTAGCGCGTATAGGCGAAGATCGCAACGTCGGCAGCGGCGACGTACGCCGGAAGATCGGCATCGCTGATAAACCCCGAAAATCGCACGCCGCCCATCTCTCGCGCCCGCCGCTCGAGCGCCGCGTGTTCGCGCTTTTGGCCGCGATCTTCTGCGCGGCTCGGGTGGGGAGCGACGTTCAGCAACAGCATCGCTGCGGGCTCGCGCTCGCGAAAGAGCGCGAAACCCTCCAGCACGCGATCGAACCCCTTGTAGACGTTGAGGAAGCCCCACGCGAGCACGACTTTCGCGTCCTGGGGTATGCCCAAGCGATCGCGAGCAGCGGCGCGAGTGGGAGCGGCGGAGTCCAGGCTCGCAATGATCGGCACGACGGCAACGTCGCGCGGCAGAGCGCCGTACTCGACGAGACGGCCGGCAAGCGATGCACCGTGTGCGGCCTTGATAGCCGGCGCGTGCGCGATCCCAGCGAAGACCGAGCGCAGAGCGAACGGCGCACCGTGCGCGGCGAGTCCCGGCACGCGGCCCGCAAAAAGGGCGCTATCGATCGCGTGCGCCGGCAGCACGCCATGCACCGTCACGGCCGTCGGGTACGCATGGGCAATCGAACGGAGCCAGAATGGAAACGCGATCGTCGACGGCAGGGAACCATAGAGCGTCAACTCGTGCTGAACGTGCACGACGTCCGGTTTCAGCTCGCGCAGCGTCTTTTTCAAGGCATGCGCCGAGAGCACCGGTGCGCGCCACGTCGGGCGCACCCCGAACGCCTGCTGACCGTTCTCGCAGCCGACGTCGGCCACGACCGTTACCTCGGCAAGCGGCGCGAGCATGCGCGCGAGCCGCTCCGTGTAGCGCGCCGCGCCGCCGCTGGGCACACCCTCCCGAGGCAGTCGCGAGATCATTGCAACGCGCACGTCTAGGTCGCCATTCGCCCTATCGTCTCACGACGAATCCAGAGCTGCAGCTTCATTGCCCTACTCGCTCGGCCGCGATTGCGCTCGGTTTCAATTGCGTGTATCTGCGGGCCATGCGGCGGAACGGCTTCTCGACCGAGAAATACAGGAGCGCAGCTGCAGCGTACGTGAGCGGGATGAGCAGCAGCTCGTATTCGATCGCCTTGGGAAGCGTCATTGCCGATGGATGCAGCACGAGGACGTACGCCCCCAAAATGACGAGCGGGTTGAGCAGAAAGGCACTGTAGGACAGCTCCGCAGGCCAGTACCACATGCGCGCGGAGAGCCATGCCGCCACCATGCGGCTGCGAGGCGCTTCGCAGAGCACGAGCAAAAGCACGCACGTGATGGCGGCTGCAAACGCGTAGTCCGACGTCACCAAGTAGAAGGCCGAGAGCCCGCCGCCGAGGCGAGCGCCGCTGTCGGGCAAGTACCCGGGAACCGCCATATACGCCGCCAGTACCGCGATCGACGCGAGAAAAAGAGAGAGCGCGAGCGCCGCATGCCGCGAGAGGGCGTCGCGTACGGACGTGTACTCGTAGAGGTACGCAGCGATGAGCCCGCAGACGATCGCACCGAAGCGCATCTGCGTCTTGTCGTACAGCACGTCGAAGACGCGGTTGAAGTGCGCAGCGTCGTAGACCGGCGAGGTTAGCCAGGGCAGCGTCATGCCGGCGTGCAGGACCACGAAAGCGCGTACGGCGAGCGCGCCGGCCAACGCAGCTACGAGGAGCGGCAGATACCATCGGCTGTCGCGCACGAGCAGGATCGCCAGCGGAAAGAGCACGTAGAAATGCGCGTCGACGCCGAGCGTCCACGTCCACCCCATCGCCTGCTGCGCGAATGGAACGTAGTTGTTCACGAAGAGAAGATTCGCCCAGACGTGCGGCAGATTGTACGGAATCACCATCGCGTACAGCGCGAGCGCCGCAACGTAGGCCGGGAAGAGCCGCGCCGCGCGGCGGATGAAATACGTGCGCATCGAGAGCCGGCTCTTCTTCAGCTCCCGAAAGACGTATCCGCCGATGAGGAAGCCGCTGAGCACGAAGAGCACGTCGATGCCGAACGGCGCCTGGAGGATGAGGTTAAAGCGCGTGCTCGCGAAGAACGCCCACGCCTGGTGCGGATCCATCACGTTGTTCAAAAAGTAGAGCACGTGGAATGATACGATCCAGATCATCGCGAGCGCCCGAAGCCCGTCGACGCTCCGAAGGCGCGCGCTCTCCTCGTTCATGCCCTCGGTAACGCCGCCGTCGGAGGCAGCGACGCGATCACGCTCAGCAGCAAGCCGATGGCCGCGGGTATGACGATCGCCCCGAGGACGAGATTCGGCTCCCACCACGTTCCGCCCGCGAGCGCCGCTTCCAGCAGCCAGAAGAGCGCGAAGTGGATCGCCGGCACGAGCGCCGCAAAGGCGCGAAAGCTGCCCACGGCATCCGACGGCCGCATCTTCGCATAGAGAACGTCCGCGATCGCTCCGGTCAGCAGCCCGTCGAGAAGATTCACGGCGTAGGTCGTCGGATCGTTGGACGTCATCGCTGCCATCGTCCCGATGCCGAGCGTGAAGAGCAGCGTGAAGGCTCCGGGCGCGAGACGGAACGAGCGCGTGAGAAAGACGACGAAGCCCGCGATCAGAAGCGCGTGCACGAAGATCGCGAAAAGGCCTTCGATCTCGCGGTAGAAGACGTTGACGATCTGCGGCAGGTTGCCGGAGCGGTCGAGATCCTGATATCCGACCGGCGCCATCGCCCGGCTGAACCCGGCATCGAACGCAAAGGCATATTGCGTAAAGAACTCGAGCAGCATGAAGAACGCGCAGGCGGAGATCAGCATCGGCAGCTGCGCCGCAAGCTTCGCTCGCGGAGGCGCTGCGAGCGCCGCGCGCAGCGGTCCGGTCATCATGACGGCAATGCACGCGGCGAGGTAGAGATGCGTCGGGCTCAGGAGCACCGCAAGGCTCTTCTCGGGCCCCATGATGAGATGCCACGTCAAATCCGCGGGGATACCCGGAAAGAACAGCAGCGCCGCCCAAAAGGAAAGGGTGTAACCGCGAGGGAGCATCCGTCGCCAGGGATAGCCGCGTCGAAGATTGCGAATGCCGGTGACGAGCGTAATGGCGGCGAGCAGCGTGAAAGCCGAGAAGAATATCGCGTGCGCCGGCGTGAAGTACGAGTCGGTGACGTAGTGCGCGTGCGACCATCCATCGCCGATCAACCCGCACATGAACGCAAAGCCGAGGATCGCCGATGCCCAGTCCAGCTGCGGGCTCGCTGCCGGGTAGGAATCCGCCCTCGCTGCCATCTATCTCATCTTCGGCATGCGTTCACGGTGCCCCCGGAGCCTTCTTCTCGCATTCGTGCTCTGCACCACGGGTTGCACGCTCGCCGTGCACGTGCCGGCGAACGTCCGCGTCGGCGGATCGCCCGGCGCGCCCCCACCGGCCCCGGTTGCGGCAGCGAGCGCGTCACCGCGGATCGTCTCCGTCTGGCTCTCCGAGACGACCATCGCACCGATGCAACGCTTCGCCGGCACCGTCACGACGTCGACGAACGTTGCGAGCGTCGAGATGCGCACCGAGACGTTCTCCTATAACGTGCCGCGGCTCGCGTTCGGCCAGTTCGCATTTCATTACGTGATGCCGGAACTGCCGCCGCCGGCGCGCCGCCATTATCTGCTTTGGATCATTGCGCGCAATGCCGCCGGCGTCGAGGACGTCGAGGGCGTTCCCATCTTCCTCAAGTGAAGCGCGTCACGGCGCCGCGAAGGCGTACAGGCTGTGGTCCCAGGAGCCCACGTAGACGCGTCCGTTCGCAACCGTCGGCGGCGTAAAAACCGGGCCCCCGATCGCCGATGCGCTGTTCCAGAGCGCAGCACCCGTCTGCGCATCGTTGGCAAAGACGGCGTCGCCGATGCCGTTCACCGAGTAGACCACGCCGTTTGCAACCGTCGCAGCAACGTTGTCACCTTCGGGCGGAACGGATCCCTCGGTGCTCTGCCACGCGAGCGCAAGGCTACATCCCGCCCGCTCTCTCAGCGCGACGAGCCCGTTCGAAAAGCCGCCGTAGCCGGCGGGAACGCCGACGTAGACTTCGTTGGTCACGGGCGAAAACGCCGCGACGCCGATGAACTGCCCCTGCTCGGAGTCGTCGGCCATCTCTAAATTCTGCATCGGTCCCGACGAGACCGTACCTTGCCCGTACACGTAGAGGCTGCCGTCTTTGTTCTGCGCGGTGAACTGCGGTGCGCACGCCGGCATCTGATAGAGCATCGGCGTCGACCCAAAATCGTAATCGCGCGTCCCGTTGACCAAGCCGGGGTAGTTCGCCGCTTCGACCGAGAGCGTCGACGTCAATCGCACGACCTGCTCTGCGTACGCGTCGTGCGCGGTCGCGCCGATCGTGTTCCCGGTCCCGATGAAGAGATCGCCCGTTGTCGCGTCGATCGACGGGCCGCCCATGCCCCAAAGCCCTCCGCCGTTCTCCGTTCCCGCCGGCAGAAACGTCGCGACGACGCTCGCGCTCTGCGTGTCGACGGCGACGAGGCGCGCTTGGTACGGCGCGATATCGCAGTAGCCCGCGGTCTGCGCGTACAGGAGATGGTTGGCCGGGTTGTACGCGAGCGCGCTGTAGACGTGCTCTTGCGACGTCTGCGCCGAGATCGTTACCGGCCAGCCCGCCGCCTCTTGGCCGGTCGCCATGTCAAACGCGTGGAGCCTGTCGAGCCCGTCGGCGACGTAGACGCGGCTCGCCGTCCGGTCGAACGTGGCCGTGCCCGTGATGCCGTAGACGCCGCCGGGCAGATCCGATTCGCAGATGCCGGTGACCGATCCAAGCGCGGCCTGCCATAGCGTCGCGCCCGTCGAGGCGTCCAGCGCGTAGAACGTTCCACCTTCCGTCCCGACGTAGAGCATGTCGTGCGAGGAGCCGCCGACCGTGACGTTCGCGGCGAAGAGCGATTGCGCGTCGATTGCTCCACCGAGATCGCGGGTCCACGCAACGTGCAGCGATGCCACGTTGCTCCGGCCGAGCGTACGTTCGGAGGGATTGTAGCCTTCGCGCGCGAGCCCGTCGGCAAACGTGTTCCAATCCGCGCTTGCCGGAGGCGCCGTCGCGCGCGGCGCGGACGGCACGATTCCGCCGCCCCCTCCGCCGCCACAAGACGTGAGGCCAAAGGAGAACGCGACCACCAGCAAGACGGAAGTCGCTCGCATCACGCCGACGGCTGCGGCAGCTCGGCGCCTTTCCCCTCCACGAGCACGCCAACGCAGGCGACAACGAGCGCGGTGAGCCCGAGCCATCCGGGCAAATGCCTCAGGAACCAGAGCGAGTTCGACGGCGTCGATCCGTTCGGAAACGCGAGCAGCACGGCGACCGCCGCAAACGCGGCGAGGACGGTAACGATCCGCGGAGGCTTCCAGAGCTGGTGCACGAGCGTTCCGGTGGTGAGCATAACGAACGGCGGATACGCCGCATCGCCGTAGACCGCCGACCACGGCGTCGCCAGCAGCACCAATGCGAGCCGCGCGAGCGCGGATGGCGCCTGGTACGCGAGCATCACGCCGAACGGAATGGCTGCGGCAAGCTCCTGCTGGCGCGCGTAGATTCCTCCGATGATGGAAAACGCGAGCGGCGTAAGAACGACCCACGCGGCGTCGGCGTATCGCCTCGCAAAGGCCGCGCCGATGGCGATGCCCGCGACCGCCGCGACGGCGTACTGGGCCCATCCCAAGCCGACGGCTGTGCGATCAGCAACGCCCAGCATGTGAAGACCGTAGACGAGGCTATATTGCCACGCGTTCGCGATGTCGCGCGCGGCGTATGCGTGCATGTACTCTACGTAGGAGAGAAAGAGCTTCGGACCGGCAACGAGTGTCTGCGCGACGAAGAGGGCCACGCCGGCGGCGGCCAGGCGAATGCGCATCGGTGGAAGGATCGCAAACGCGGCGAGGCAGGCGGGAAGCGCGAGGTTCGGTTTGACCATCCCGAGCCCGAGAAACAGGGCCGCCCAGCTCCACCGCTCGCGGCGCAGCGCGTAAGCGGCGAGAAGCAGGAAGAGAATCGGATATGCCGCCATCGACGCGGCGATCATCGACGGAAACCATATCGTCGCCGCGAACGCCGCTACCGCAACGACGAGCGGCGCGCGCGACAGCCGCGCGATGACGACGCACGAGATCGCGATCGCACCCACGATGCCGGCGATCCAGATCGCGCCCGCGACGCCGAAGGGCAAGAGGCTCAGCGGGAAGAGCAGCAACAGCGCGTAGGGCGGATACGGTGCCGGCATCACGCCGCCGCGCTGCCACGGCGCGACGCTGCGCTCGCAGCGCCCGAGCGCCGCGTCGTCGTACGGGTTCTCGTATGTGGCGGCGAGCCGAGCGCCGCAGTAGAATGCGCTGAAATCTTCGAGCGATTGCGGCGGTGGATGCTCGAGCACGCCGACGAAATACGTCGCGCCGAAGATCGCGAGCGCGATCGCGGCGATCTTCAAGACACTCATGGGCGGCTGCCGAAGCCGCCGAACTCGTCATCCGTGACGCGTACCGCGTCGGCTCCGTGGATCGCATCCATGACGATAACTTGCACCGACCCGTACGGTGGAACGTAGAAGTCCGGCAGCGCGCGGGTATCGACGCTCACGTGCGTCCAGGCGTGCAGCTTGGCTGGGACGATGTAGTAGCGAAAGCGGTCGCGCGTGAGAAACTCCGGCGAGCGGATGCGGGAGTTCGTCATCACGTAGTACTGGTGGTTCAAGCCGTCCACAAGCGAGACCCCGAAGACGTGCGTCGGAAGCACGATTGCCGTCTAATCGGAGCCTGGTTTGAGCCAAAACGAGAAACGGCCGCTGCCGATCTCCGCGAGCTGCGCGATCGTCGCAAGCCTCCACGCCTGGTCGCGCGGGCGCCGCACGTTGAACAGCACGGCGCTGTCGGCGCTTCCCCTCGGCACGCATTCGATCGTCTCGTCGAGCAGATCGCTCGCCGAGTATTCCCACGTGAGCGGGGCCGGCGCCGGCAAAAACATAAATGCGCTGCGCGCGCACACCAGATGAAGGTCCGAAAGCGACGCGTGCGGATCTTCGCGCGGCGCCCACGACGACGTGTACGCGACGAGATCCCCGTTGGACGCGTAGGCAACGACTTGCACGCCGGCGTTCTCTGAAACCGGAACCTCGGCGCCGAGACTCGGCGCTTCGAGCCGAACCGCGACGCGACCGGCACCCTCGCGCGCCACGCGCGCGATCCGCCAGAAAATTGCGCCGTTCTTCGCGGAGTCGACGGCAAAGCGATATGCGGCGCTCGCGTCACCCCGCGTGTTCATCTCGACGTCGAGCGCGCGCACGAGCCCGGTCGAAGGATCGAATGCCGCTCCCGAGATGCGTGCCTCGGCTAGCGGTCGCAGGAACGCCAACGTCGTCAGCACGGCGGCTGCGATCGCGCACGCGGCGGCCGCCGCGAAGGCTATCGCCGTGCGCTTCGTTCGCGGAGCCTGCGCGCTCGCCACCGCCTCGTGCTCGGCTTTCCCGCGGACGAGGAGATAGACCGCGAGCGCGATCGGCCAGTAGACGAAGTAGTTCTGCAACGAACGCGGGCTGAAGAACAGCACGACCGCCGGCCACACGAACGGCATCCACGCAAGACCTCGATAGCGCCAAGCGTAGAACGCGACGCCCGCGACGAGCACCGCCGGCCAGGCCCACGTCAGCCATTGCACGGGGAACGGCAGCACGTTCGAGGTGATGAACAGAACGATGCCGCTTCCGGTCGGTACCGCTCCCGAAATCATCGGGAAGAAGACGCCGTGCAGCCACGCAGCCGGGTTCCAGACGATGAACGCGAGATTCGGCAGCAGGAACGCGAGCGCCGCCGCCCCGGCGTTGCGCAGCATCGGCACGCGATCGCGCATGTGATACCAATGCACGAGCGCGAACGGCACGACGAACCACGGGTCTTGCTTCGTCGCGCACGCTAGACCGAGCGCGACGGCGGCGATCGGCGACTCCTCCTCCCAGAACGCGGCCACGAGAATCATGAAGGGAAGCCAGGTCACGTCCGTGACCGATCCGACGGCGAAGTCGAAGTACTCGGCGCTCGCAAAGAACACGAGCAACGCCAGCGCCTTGCGCCCCGGCGGCATCAAGAAGGCGACCAGGAGCATGCTGAACGCTGCGAACGCGACGTCGACGAAGAGCATGCTGCGCAAATGCATGAACGCAAACGGAACGTAGAGCAAGAAACTGAGCGCGGGATACGACTGCGATACGACGAGGCCGCCGTGCGTCGTCGGCGTGTAGACCGACGCCGGCACGCTGAAGAGCCGGTATGCGGGCTCCATGCTCGCGGCGTAAGGGTTCTGGCCGTGCAACACGAGCAGCGCCGAGTAGTGATTGAACGCGAGCGCGTCGGTGCCGTACTGAACCGCTACCGGCTGCGCGATCGCATAAACCGCAACGTGCAAGACGAAGGCGAGAATGAAACCGGCCGCGGTCCATTCGTCCAGGCGCCGGCCACGCTTCGCGGCAAGGATCAGCGCCGCGAAGCCAAGCGCGTAGGCCGCCAGACTCAGCCACGCAAGCGCGGGGTGCGCCGCAGGTTGCGCCAGCGACGCCTCGTGCCCGACGTCGATGAAGACGAGGCCAAGAAATACAGCCGCGATTTGCACCGGCAGAAAGGCCGAATCTCCCCGCGCTTTCACGTGGAGGCTATGCTTCGCCCCCCGCCCGGATATGCCGCCACATGCAAAAACCGCCAAGACCGAGCAGCAACAGCCAGACGAGGATCTCCGCAGCGAACTGGCCGGCGGCAACCCGCTGAATCACGAGCAGCGACGTCGCCGCACGGCGGCGGGGCACGATCCACCCGTTGACGGCCAACGCAAGAACGAGTACCGCAAAGACGCCTGCAGCGCGCATCAACCGGCGTCGCGGGGCGTCTTCAGGAGCAGCACCGCGCACAGGAGCGCGACGGCAAAGAACGCCGCGTTGCCGATCGCTTCGGCAACGCCTTGCGCCGAGAACCAATGGGCGGCGATTGCGGCGAAGAGCAGCAGCGCACAGAGGATCGCGGCCGGCGTTCTCATCGGCGATAGAGCGCCGCGAGCGCGAGGAAGGCCGGCACGGTCACGAGCAACGCCAAGAGCGTCCCCAGGTCCAAAAGGCTGACGACGGTCACAACCCCGGAGTTCTGCACGAACCACCCATTTCTCCACCCGTCGGCGCGAAAATGCGGCAAAAGATGCCCGCGGCTAAACGCCAGCCACGTCCAGTGGTAGCCGGCGTTGAGCACGAGCGTCGATCGCGCCGCGGCCGCGCATCGCAGAATCGCCGCGTTCGGATCGACCCGGCACGTCCCGGCTCGTGCGCCGTTCGCGACGTCGGTCAGGAGCGGCCGCGCGTGCCCGAGATCCGCGATCGTGAGCTCGCCGAACGTGCGAACCCGCGACGCCGGAAAGGCGAACGCCGGTGCGACGATGTCGTGCCGCTCGATGACGTAGCGAATCCCGAGGTCGCGCAGCATGCCCGGCGCAGCCGCCGGATGCATGGCAATCGTGCGAACGAGCCGCGCATAGATTGCCGTGCGCTGCGGGGTGATGAAGTATTGAAACGGCGGTCCTGGGATCAGCACGCGCCGATGGGTCGCGAGGATCGGCACCATGTCGGCGCCGCGATATCCCCACGCGTACGTCGCGTCGTACGTGGCGTCGGGCGGCAAGACGAGAACGCCGTCGTCCGGCGGCCCCGACAGCGCGCTGTCGAGCCGCGCCCAGTACCATGGAACGCGAACGTACATCGACGGCGTCGTGACGTGCGCGTGGAAGACCGCGCCGCTCACGAGCAGATACGACGACGCGATCGCGCACGCCGCAAAGGCGCACGCCGCAGCGAGCGCTGCGCGCGGCCGCGCTTCCTCAAGGGCGCCGACGACGAGCCCCGCGACGATCGCGAGGAAGAACGGCGCCAGCAGTCTGAGCCCCGCCGGCTCGTGTAATTGGAAGATTACAG
>VFSW01011068.1_pt1 | contig 12711 bp, 11 predicted proteins | sample 5358111 | NCBI WGS metagenome assembly VFSW01 (sample SAMN11554181, study PRJNA540505) | mine drainage metagenome | isolation source: sediment from site ElyBrook_90M | place: USA: Ely Copper Mine, Vershire, VT | collected 2017 | reverse complement strand
CGCCGCTTCGCCGGGGTCAGATCATGGATCCCATAAGCCCCGCCGCCCGCCGTGAGGCCCTGCACGAGCAGATCACCGAGGCCCAGATGGTCCTGCGCCGTGCCGCCGCCGCAGCGGCTCTGAAAAGCGACCCTCTGGCGGAGCAGCTCCGGGCCCTGGCCATGTGTGTCGGCGCGCTGAGTGACCTCTACCAAGCCAGCGAGGCCACCCAGATCGAGATTGCCAACACCCTAAAAACCCAAACCGGTGCCATCGCCAATGAAGCCATCGACCGGGTGCATGCCTCGGGCATAGACATCGTCAACAAACTCGCCCCGCAACTCGCCAATGCCGCTGACCGGACCATGCGGCAGAAAATCACCACCCTGCGCATCCGCAGCATCTTGGCCATGGGTCTGTCATTGGCGCTCACCATCCTCTTGCCCAGCCTGTTCACCTATGCCGCGGGGCTCAATGCCGGGCGTTTCCAGGGCGAGGTTGCTTCTCAACTGATTTCAGTCGCTATGAAGGCCGGGCCAACGGAGGCAATAGCCTGGGGGCAGCTGATGCAGGACAATAACGGAGCCAGTGCCATGGCGGTGTGCCGAAAGAACCTCCAACAAGATGCCGGTGGTCGGCATTATTGCCTGATGCCAGTTTGGACAGATCCCGTGTCACCCACGGGTCCCTCGGTGCCGGCTCAATAGCTCATCAGAAATATAACCCGTTCGGCCGGAAAAACACGACCGTTTTTTGGCGAGGTCGGGCCAACAGCGGATCGGCCGGTCTGAAGAATGCTCTGGCAAATAACAAACATTCATCAAAGAATGTGAATGCCAAGTGGACTTGACTGGTCTGCTCTGTATCGTTGAATTAAGCTTCTGAAGAAACGAGAAATAGCATCGAAATTGTTATGTGTCGAATTTTGGTTATATTGTTTGTACTCTGCAATCTGTTAATTTTTTTGCGCTAATCTGTATTTGAAAAAGTCGCGATTATGAAAATACCGGCGACGAGAGCAAATCAAATCAAGTTATCGGCTTTAGAGCTATCAGCGGCCCCCACTTTTCCCGACGCCCAAAACAACAAGCCACCACCAACAAAAATCATCGGAATAGAAAGCGCTTGACCCATCGTGAAGCCAAAGGGCAGAAATCCTAAAAACCAATCCGGTTCTCGAAAAAATTCGCCGGTGGTGCGCGCAACACCGTATCCCAAGATAAATAGGCCAGTGAGCATACCGACATTATTCCGAACTTTTACGGAGCGGGATGCAAACACCATTATAATAAAAAGCAACACCCCCTCAAGCGAGGCTTCAATCAACTCGGAGGGGTAGCGCGGCACCAAGGAGCCAGATTGCGGATAGATCATAGGAAATGGAAACCATGCGGCAGCGGGCCGTCCCCAAAGTTCTCCATTAATAAAGTTAGCAAGTCTTCCCAAGAAGAGGCCAATTGGCACTGTAACCGCAACGCGGTCTGCAAACCGTAGAATAGCTATTTTGTTTTTTCGGCAGAAGCAGATAATGGCGATGGTCACGCCCAGAAAGCCGCCATGAAAGCTCATACCGCCATCCCAAACGGCAATCATTCTCGAAGGATGAGTAAAGAAAAATATTGGCTGGTAGAATAAGACATAGCCTAACCGACCGCCTAGAATGATGCCTAACGTGGCCCACGTCAGAAAATCGTCAACCTGCTCCCCTGTCGCGGCCACCGGGTTCAATGAAACCAACCGTCGCACAAGGCGCCAGCCAATCAACAGCGCGGTGATATAAGCCAGAGCGTAATAATGAATTGCGAACGGGCCGAGACGCACAAGGATTGGATCAAAGTGTGGCCATATTATTGGCTTCATCGGACATTTAACCTTATGAAAATTAGTTTGGTTTTTGTCTCAATTGTTTATTTAACGGGCCTGCTCGGCATTACTCGATACAAATTAGCGGCATATCCAGGGGCGGTCTCAGCCCATTATAAGACTTCGGCTGTAAGCTCGCCGGATTTTTGCATCTGGGTATTCAAAAAAATTCCGTGCGGAGATCGCCCAACGTTTATCACTGAATAATTCCCCGTTTCTGGATTCAGAACGGCCACCTGTTCAGCAAAACGCAAGCTGATCCAAAGATTTCCGTCTGGGGCAATGCCCATGTCATCGGGGCCGCCCGGTAGAACATAATTACGACGAACTCCAAGTGTGGTTGGGTCAATTGCGGTAACTGAGCCACCAATTCGGTTAGACACGTAGATTGTCGATCTATCTGGTGAAAGAAACAGGTTATGCGCACCATCCCCGGTCTTAACACGTCGCAAGACTGCGCCGGACATAGGGTCAACTTCAGCAATATGATCGCTTCCCATGATACAAACTAAGATTTTATTATTGTGCCATAAGACACCGGCGGGCGTAGGGCCAACTTTCGCAATCCATCTTGTGGTCATGATGCCGAGGTCAAATGACGCTAGAATGTTGCCTCCTTGGCACGAATTGAAGCTCCATTTAGAATCTGGTGAAAAGTCCAAATGGCTTGGCATTGATCCCGGCGCAAAGCGCTTTACAAGATCAAGCGTCGAAGCGTCGTAAATATCGACGTAGTTTAGCCGTAAAGCATTAACTACCAAATATTTCTGATCTGGCGTGTAACCCAATTGATACGGATCGGCTGTAACTTTATGTCCGAGCGATGCCCCGGTAAGCGGGTCCAAAATAAAAAGGGAATTGCCACTAGCATCCGCAATATACAGTTTGGAGCGATCCGGCGAAAGCGCCCAGTGGCTCGGCTCACGAAGGGTGGGCACCGTGGAAATAACCTGGTGGGTATCCATATCGATCAGGCTAATCGAGGCTTCGCCGGAGTTCATAACCATGGCAAGCGGTCGAACATTTGACGCGAAGGCGGGGCGGCTGAGGCCAATTAGTGGCAGGGCTAAAGCGGTGCGTCGAGACAGCTTCATCGTTTTATTCTCACAATTTCCGTCCATTATATCCTCCCGAACCGGCCATTAAAGGTTCGGCTTTACAAAGCGCAAAGTCATCGCATCGCTCTCTCCGATGGCCATGTATTTTTCACGGTGTTTATCGCCCTGTGCTAGGGTGGGAGGCAAATACCAAACAGGGTAGGTGTTATCGTCCTTAGGATTGGCATTTATCTCGGAAGTTGCCGCGAGTTGGAAACCTGCCTTTTTGGCCTGTAGGATCATATATGCTTCCGGTATGCGCCCCGCGGCTATTGTGTTCGACACATCACTGCCGGGCTTGGCCCGGTGCTCAACAATTCCCAGAACGCCGCCAGGTTTCAAAGTCTGGTAGGCTGATCTCAGGAAAGCCTGCATCTCCAAATCCGATACTTCCCTATGAGTGTTTAAATAGACTAGATCGTGGAGATTATCAAAAGTTAGAACCATATCGGCTGAGTTTGGGGCGCCAAGCGGCATATAATTTGGGGGATCGAAGGGCGTGACAAGGACGTTTTTATAAACTTGTGGATCAGATGAAAGTTTCTTTTGAAACATCGTGGCCATTTTACGGGCATAGGGATCTGCACTGGATAGTGGCTCGGTGGCTTCAATCAGTTGGCCATGGTCTTTTAGGTAGGGCGCCAGAATTTCGGTAAACCAGCCGGTACCTGGCAACACCTCAACGACGGTCATGTCGGGCCGAATTCCGAAAAACTCCAGGGTTTGTAGAGGGTGGCGATATTTATCTCGCGCTTCAAAGGCAGGCGTGCGCTGCGGTCCAGTGATTACGGCGGCAAGGGCCGGATCATCTGCCGTTCCGGTCGCTCCAAGCGCGGGAGAGGAAATGGCAGCAGCGAAACTGCACATGATCACGGCGAGTAGAGCAAATTTCATTACATTCCCCTGAAAAATTCTATCGTGGCATACTATTTCAGACCAATGATGCTACCTGATAGCCTTCATCAGAAATGGCTTGAGCCAGTTTTTCTGAATCTAGGGTTTGGTCGCGAGTGATAGTAACCTTACCTTTCTTCAGGTCGATATTTACAATGGCTCCGGGCGCAACGCGTTCGACAGCTGCCTTAATTGTCCGTACGCAATGTCCGCAATTCATGCCGTTAACTTTTAACTCTAGCATAATACCTCCAAAGTCGAACTATCTACCTGATGAACGATATGGGGCTTCCAATAATGGGAAGGTCAAGCCGATTGAATTATTTATCTTGAGCAATTGACCTTCCCACGGGGAAAGCCCCATTCGACCTTTGATCGTGTCGGGGGCGGCCTTGGTGAGAATGAAGAGCATTTTTTGATGATACATTTGACCGATAACGCGAGATTCTCCGTTTGCTTATGATTGCTGCATTGGCAAACGCATTGTCCTTCGCCTTTGCCATGGGGTGGGAGATTTTGTGGGCATTAATTTTGGGGTTTTTGCTTTCCGGCGTTGTGCAAGCCGTCGTGAGCAAAGGCGAGATGAGCCGCCTGCTGCCGGATTCTAAGCCGAAAACCATTTTGCTGGCGAGTGCGTTGGGTGCCGCATCTTCCTCCTGCTCGTATGCGGCAGTGGCGCTTGCCCGGTCGATCTTCAAGAAAGGCGGTGATTTCAAAGCTGCCATGGCATTTCAATTTGCCTCCACCAATCTTGTGCTTGAGCTTGGTATTATTCTCGCCGTGCTAATGGGATGGCAATTTACCCTAGCCGAATTCACCGGCGGCCCAATCATGATTGTCCTCTTGGTGCTGATGCTGCGCACGGCCATGACCAAAAGCCGGGTGGCCGAGGCGCGTACCCAAGCCGAGCAAAACCGGCAGGGTCGAATGGAAGGCCATGCCGGCATGGATATGTCGGTCTCAGGTGCCGGGAACATCGTGGCCCGCGCCCTTTCGCCAAAGGGTCTGACCGCGATCAGCCATTTTTACGTGATGGATTGGGCAAGTGTCTGGACCGATATCGCGCTGGGTTTGCTTATCTCCGGTGCCCTGGCAGCCTGGGTGCCAAACGGCTTCTGGCAGGCTTTTTTCCTGGTGCGTCATCCGCTGGCGGCTAAGCTCGTGGGGCCGCTCATTGGCCCGCTCGTCGCAGTTGTGTCCTTCGTGTGCTCGGTGGGCAATGTCCCGCTGGCGGCGGTGCTTTGGAACGGGGGAATCAGCTTTGGCGGCGTGGTGTCGTTCCTGTTTGCCGATCTGATCATTCTGCCTATCCTGAACATCTACCGGAAATATTACGGCTGGCGTGTGGCGCTGCTTCTGGGCACCGTATTTTATGCCGCGATGGCGCTGGCTGGATATGCAGTGGAGGTTATTTTTGGGGCGTTGAATTTGATCCCTGTACAGCGCCACGCTGTGGTCGAAATGGCCCATTTAAGCTGGAATTACACGACATTTCTAAACATCGGATTCGGTGCTCTGACAGTTTTTCTGCTTTATCGTTTCTTCACCACCGGCGGTCCGGATATGTTGCGGATGATGTCGGCTGCGCCAATGGCGGACGGATCTAGCAAAACGCACGGCCATAACCATACTACCACCCATCATTACGATCATCACGCTGGACATCATTGATATGAAAACAACCCGCCGCGAACTATTTTTAGGTGCGACCGCATTCGGTTTTCTGGGGTCATTACCGGCAGCTCGGGCTCAAACATCTAAGGTCCTTACCGCAACAACGCGTAGCTTGGAGGTAAACGGCAAAGCTGCCAGAGTGTTTGCGTTGCTTGGCCCGAATGGTGATCCTGGCGTTACGCTCGATCCTGGCGAGCGCTTTGCGGTTAAGCTCAAGAACCAAGTTGGTACGCCTACGATCATTCACTGGCATGGTCAGGAGCCCGATTGGAAGCAGGACGGGTTTCCGTGGCCGGAAACGCCAGCTATTGCCGCTGGCAGCGCTAAATCATACGACTATAAGCCGATCTCAGGCACGTTCTGGATGCACTCCCATGCGGGCCTGCAGGAACAGCAATTGATGACCGCACCTCTGATTGTCCGCGATATTGCCAGTCTATCCGCAGATACTCAGGATATCGTGCTGATGTTGCATGATTTTAGCTTCAAGACACCTAATGAGCTACTGGCCGGATTAACTAAAAATAGTGCGATGGGCGGGATGGATGGCATGGGCTCCGGGGGTATGAGCAATATGTCAGGAATGAGTATGGGCGCGTCGGGGACCATGATGGGCCCAGCCATGAACGGCATGGACAAGAGTACCGGTTCCATGACCGGCATGTCGGGAGCTATGTCTGGTTCTGCTGATCTTAACGACATCGACTACGACGCCTTTCTTGCCAATGAGCGTTCGCTCGCCGACCCAGAGATAGTCCGGGTTCCTGCCGGTCAGGCGGTCCGGCTCCGCGTCATCAATGGTAGCGCATCCACAAATTTCTGGATCGATCTTGAGGGGATTTCCGGTCAAGTTGTGGCGGCGGATGGCCGCGGCGTCGTGCCGGTCTCCGGTTCAAGGTTTCCGATAGCCATGGCACAGCGGCTGGACATTTTGTTTCGCGTACCGAATGCGGGATCGTTTCCAATCTTGGCACAGGTCGAAGGCAAAACCGACCGGACTGGAATTATCATAGCGACACCGGGCGCCTCCATTCCAAAAATTGTCGCCCTAGCGGCCATAAAAGCTCCTCCAACGGACTTGTCGCTTGAGAGCCGGCTGACCGCCGCAAATCCCCTGGTGGCCCGTCCAATCGATATGACGCTGCCCCTTATGCTTGATGGTGATATGAGCACTTATGCTTGGACACTAAACGGCAAGCAATGGCCAAACCCCAAAGTTCTGATAGTGAACCCTGGTCAGCGCGTAATGATCGATATGACAAATCAGTCGATGATGTCGCACCCGATGCATCTACACGGCCACTCGTTTCAAGTGGTGGCCCTAAACGGTAAACCGATAAATGGCGCTTTGCGCGACACTGTGCTGGTGCCGCCGATGGGCAATGTGAAGATCGCGTTTGACGCGACCAATCCTGGCCGATGGGCGTTGCACTGCCACAACCTGTACCACATGGCAGGGGGCATGATGACTGAGGTCAGATATAGCGGCATCGCAGTGTGAATGTGGACGCCGCCATGGCAGCGCCCGTTCTCGACAGTCTCATCGTCGGTGGCGGCCCAGCGGGACTAACCGCCGCGATCTATCTCGCAAGGTTTCGAAGAAGGTTCGAGTTGATCGATGGCGGCGCCAGCCGAGCGTCCTGGGTGCCAATTTCACATAACCATGCCGGCTTTCCAGACGGCATCAATGGTAACGCGTTGCTGGACCTAATGACCGCTCAAGCGGCGCGTTACGGCGCACCGATCCGCCAGGCACAGGTAGATGCGATCAGCGCCGCTCCCGATGGCGGCTTTGCGTTCGCGATCGACGGCGCGACCCGTCAGGCGCGGACCATCCTGCTCGCGACCGGCGTTGTCGATATCGAACCGGATTTAGCTAACATTCCCAGTGCCGTCGCACGGGGTCTAATCCGCTATTGCCCGGTGTGCGATGGCTACGAAGTCATCGGTCGCAAGGTCGGCGTGATTGGGCATGGAATGAAAGGCCTCAATGAGGCAATTTTTCTACGCACCTACAGCGATGACGTCACCCTGCTTTCGGTCGATGCCTCGCTGATCCCGACAGACGCGACACGCCGCAACGCCGCTGATGCAGGAATTATTCTAATCGCGGCGCCGATTGCGGCTATCGCTACCGAGCGTGAACAGACTTGCGCAGTGACAACGCAGGATGGAGAGACTCGCCGGTTCGACGTGATCTATTCCGCGCTTGGCACCAGGAAACGATCGGCGCTTGCCAGGATGATGGGTGCAACCCTGACCGATGATGGCTGCATTGTTACCTCGACCCACCAGCAGACATCAATCAAAGGTTTATTCGCCGCCGGCGATATTGTCCGCGGGCTCAACCAGATTAGCGTCGCGATGGGCGAAGCGGCGATCGCCGCAACCGCCATTCACAACTCGCTGCGCGGCATGAGGATCGAATGAAGAGTCGTTGCCAATCGCGATTTAGCCAGCACAGCTGGAGAAACGGGGTATGAAGCTCGGACCGCTGGTTTGCTTATTACTCTTGTGCGGGTGGACGGCGGCGCCGGTGGGTGCCGGACCCGGAGCCACATTGGGCAGCGCAAGTAAACTACCGATTCCGCGGTTTGCAGCGCTGCGTACCGATCAAGTTAATTTCCGGGCTGGTCCCGGTTTTCAATATCCTGTTGTGTGGATTTACCAGCGCGAAGGCCTGCCGGTTGAGATAATCGGAGAATTCGACGTCTGGCGCCAAGTCCGAGCGCCCGACGGCGGTGTTGGCTGGGTCCATGAAGCGACCATTCGTGGGCGCAGAAGTTTTATCGTCACCACTCAGCGAGCAGATTTAAGAGCCAACCCAGATAGTAATGCGAGAACGGTGGCGTTTTTAGATTTTGGCGTTTCTGGCACATTGATTAGCTGCGATGGAAATTCGGATTGGTGTAAGGCCAGCACTGGGAATGTAAATGGCTATCTGGCCAGGGAGGACTTTTGGGGTGCGTTCCTTGGAGAAATTGTAAAATAACGGAAAGAAATCATTGAAAAAAGGAAGTTGTGATTGATCCCGATTAGATCAAACATAAATAACAAAGCCCAACAATCAAGGAATTTAACAATTGAAAAAAGTCGTATTATCCATTATCAGTGCCGGATTTACGGCAAGTTTTGCGGTCCCGGTCTTAGCTCAGCAGATGCAAATGTCTCCTTCGTCGATGTCGAGTGCGGCAAGTCCAGCAGACAGAGATTTCTCGGCCGCGATGGATAAAATGAATAAGGCCATGACGGCAGCGCCGATCAGGATTTTGTCTCAATGATGGAGCCGCATCACTTGAGTGCCGTTGATATGGCAAAGACGGAACTTGAGTACGGGAAAGATCCCACGCTCCGCAAAATGGCGCATGATATTATTACATCTCAAACCAAAGAAATTACGCAAATGAGGACATGGCAAGCGGCTCATCCATCGGTAAAATGAACATCCGATCTCTACACAAGCACATGCTGCGTAGCCTCTCGCGTAGCTCTGATACAGCCTTTACACAAAATCCTTGACCTTCCCATGATGGTAATCCCTACCTAATTATTGATTAACTTATCAGGATGCGTCAAATGGATGCGGTTACGGCAACGGTTGAGTTGGAACCGGCTGATTTACCGGCGCATGCCTTCGATCTCGTTATCGAGGGTATGACTTGCGCGAGTTGCGTCAACCGTGTTGAGCGAGCGCTGAAGCGGGTGTCTGGCGTGGTGAGTGCCGAGGTCAATCTCGCAACCGACAGGGCGCATATCACCGCGCATCTAGGTTCGGTCACAGTTGCAGATGAGCTTGAAAACATCATGTCAGCGGTGCGCGATGCCGGATATACGGTCCGGCAAGTGGCTGGCAATGAAAGTGCTAGCGCCGACGACGCGCGGACGGAGAAAAAGGACCGGCGAGAATTGCTCTACGTCCTGGCGGCTGCGGCGCTCTCGGCGCCACTGGCTTTCGGGATGCTGGCACATCTTGTCGGTAGAAATTGGATGCTTCCAGGTTGGGGACAGTTTGGGCTGGCGAGTATTGTTCAATTCTGGCTGGGCGCACGCTTTTATGGGGCGGCCTGGAAGGCCGTCCGGGCATTATCCGGTAATATGGACTTACTTGTGGCAATCGGTACGTCCGCCGCCTGGGGCCTTAGCGTTTACGAGTTGCTTGTAACTCCCACCGGTCGTGAACCGATCCTTTATTTTGAAAGTTCTACTTTTCTAATTACTTTTATTCTTCTTGGTAAATGGCTAGAATCAAAAGCCAAGCGGCAGACGGCCTCTTCAATAAGAGCGCTGATTCAATTGCGGCCAGATACTGCTCGCGTCCGTCTAGGACAGGTCGAAACTGAAATACCTCTCAAGCAGGTCCGAGTTGGCGATATTGTGGTGATCAGGCCTGGCGAGCGCATTGCAGTTGATGGCCGCGTACAAGACGGAGGCGGCCAGGTCGACGAATCGATGCTCACTGGCGAAAGCCTGCCGGTGGAGAAAGGGTTGGGCGACAAGGTGACGGGTGGATCGATCAATTCTGATGGATTGCTAGTCGTTGAGACAACCGCGATTGGTTCTGAAACTACACTGGCCAAGATCGTGCGGATGGTTGAAGGCGCACAAGCTTCAAAAGCGCCGATTCAGCGCTTGGTGGACCGGGTGAGCGCTATTTTTGTGCCAATTGTGCTCGGAATCGCTTTACTAACGTTCCTGGGTTGGTGGTTCGCTACAGGGAATGCGACCCTCGCAATTTTAGATGCGGTATCAGTTCTTGTTATTGCCTGCCCGTGCTCGCTTGGCCTGGCGACACCCACGGCAATCATGGTCGGCACTGGCATCGCCGCGCAGTACGGTATCTTGATCAGCGATGCGGAAGCTCTCGAAAGGGCGCATGCCATTAATGTTGTAGCTTTTGACAAGACCGGCACACTTACCGAAGGCCGGCCAATCATAACGGGCGTTGTCCCTGCAATGGGTATCGGCGAGGCTCAGCTTTTGCAACTCGCGTTATCGGTGCAAACGGGAAGCGAACATCCGCTGGCGCTGGCCGTTCGCAAACTTGCTGAAGCGCAAGGTCTTCTACCCACGATCACGTCACGTTTTCGGGCTCTCGGCGGCCGAGGGGTATCGGCGGAACTCGCAGGTCGTGAGTTTCTGTTCGGCACAAAACGCCTGCTGACGGAGCATCATTTGTCAGACGACAAATTGGCCAGCGAAGCCGCAACGTTGGAGGCTTCCGGACATACCGTCTCGTGGCTCGCCGAAACCACGCCGGTGCCCCATGTCCTCGGCTTGCTGGCCTTTGGAGATGTTCTTAAACCGCGGGCCGGCAAGGCGATCGAATTGCTAAGAGAAAAGGGCATCCAAACAGTCATGCTGACCGGAGATAATTACGGCGCGGCAGAGTCTGTCGCGCGGATACTCGGCGTTGATGATTTCTTCGCTAATCTTCTCCCCCGCGACAAGGCAGATGCCGTCGCCAAGCTGCGCCGCGAGGGCAGGGTTGTGGCGATGGTCGGTGATGGAATTAACGACTCACCAGCTCTGGCGGCGGCAGATGTGGGAATCGCCATGGGAACAGGCACGGATGTGGCGATGGCGACCGCAGGTGTAACGTTGATGCGCGGTGATCCTTCATTGGTCGCGGACGCCATCGACATCTCGCAGAAGACCTACACAAAAATTCGCCAGGGTTTGGGCTGGGCGTTTATCTATAACCTGGCGGGTATTCCCCTTGCTGCATTCGGATTTCTAAACCCCGTCCTGGCAGGCGGAGCGATGGCACTCAGCAGCATTTCGGTCGTCACGAACGCGCTCCTGCTGCGCCGGTGGCGCCCAAGCGGCGTGGCGGGCCGCCCGTGAATATCGGTCGGGCTTCGCAAACGTCCGGCGTATCAGCCAAAATGATTCGTTATTACGAGAGCATCGACCTGATTCCAGCGGCGTCCCGCACAGCGGCAGGATATAGGGTCTATAACGATACCGAGGTGCGGACTTTGCGGTTCATTCGTCGCGCCAGGGATTTTGGGCTGCCGATCGCACGGATTAAATTGCTCGTCGGGCTATGGCAGGGACACAAGCCAAGCCGGGGCGTTAAGAAAATTGCTCTGGAGCATGTGGCTGATTTGACGAAGAAAATTGTTGAACTGACCGCCATGCGCGATGCTTTGGCAGAACTAGCCGACGCTTGTGAAGGTGATCATCGCGCGGAATGCCCAATTCTGCGCGACTTTGAAAGCTGATATTGCGGCTCGGGCCTTTCGCCGGCGGCCCGTCGATCTAAGGCTTTCCGCGACTGGGCGTCTGCTCATTTATAAAAAGCTCGGACGGCAATTCCTGGCAATAACGTTCGAATTTATTGCTAAGAAGGATGATACTAAGTAAGTGAGTCGTTTCAGGGATTCATGCGGATGTATTCTTAACTTCTACCGTCAGATGTGAAAGCGAGCGGAACCGCGTGAGTTTGGATTTGTAGAAATCTGGCCCGCGAGACTTTTTCGTGCCCACTGAAATAATAGCGCCAAGGTGCCCTAGACCTAACCGTCCAGAGATGCGGGTCGGCAACTTTGTCAAAAGAGCCTCGATGAACTCACGTACTTTTGCCTCCACCCTTCACGCTTCGGCCGTGTTGGGATGTTCCCAGCGCAGATCGTCAAGGGTTGTTGCCTTAACGAACACCGACCTAGACGTTCAAAATAACAAAATAACTTCGGCATTGTCACAGCTGCGGTTAAGCTGAGTCCACGCTTTAGAAAATGAAACGCCTGATCATTTTAGGATCCGCTCTAAACCCTCTACTCGCCGCGTGCCACGAGCAGCCGCTTTGGAGAAAAAATGTTCGCCAAATGAAAGACCGGGACACGCGCATTGCCGAAGGTCGGCTCTCGCCATATTAACGGACACAGTCAGCCCTTTCCTGAATTAGCCTTATTAATCAGAAGTTTTTGGTGCAGCTTTTTTTAAAAAGCTGCGAAGGAGGCTGCAGCTAAGCCTGACATACAAAAAGATACTCCGCACAAGCCGTCGCCCCTTTCCCGAAAATGTCCCCGCCCGGCATCGCCGGGCGGGGTTCGTCGCGGGACTTACTCCCCGCTGGGTTTGCGGCTTCGGGACCAGATGAGGGTGTAACCATCGCCGCCCTCGTCGTCGAAGAGATTGGCGTAGATCGGCGCGCTGAAGCTCGGGTCATCCAGCTTGACCGAGATATAATCCCGCCCCTCGG
>VFSW01011067.1_pt1 | contig 12712 bp, 13 predicted proteins | sample 5358111 | NCBI WGS metagenome assembly VFSW01 (sample SAMN11554181, study PRJNA540505) | mine drainage metagenome | isolation source: sediment from site ElyBrook_90M | place: USA: Ely Copper Mine, Vershire, VT | collected 2017 | reverse complement strand
GCGACCACCGGCACCAAGATCGTACTCTTCGACCAGAGCACGATGGTAAGCGAGCTTGAGACGGTCCCGGCGAGCACGCTGGCGGTCGGCCAGAGCGTAGTCGTCACGGGCACGGCCAACTCCGACGGCTCCGTCACCGCGACCTCGATCCAGGTCCGTCCTGCGGGCACGGGAGGCCCTAGCGGACGAACCGGAACGACTCCGGCGACTACGCAATAGCGAGAAACCTTGAACCTGTGCGAAGCAAAATCCTTATTACAGGGGATTTTGTTTTTTACAAAGGTCGGTCCTTGGTAAGGATTTCATGGCTTAAATATTGAAAAAGAAAGGAAGAGTTATCCACACATTTTACAAAGGACCGACCTTTGTGAAATGACTGCGCGTCTCATTGCGCGGTTCGGGATACGACCTATAATTCACCTATGGTAAAGGAAACGACGCTCAATGAAATCGGCACCATGATGGAGCATGTCGTCAAGCATATGGCGACCAAAGATGATATTGCCGAATTACGAGCCGAAATGAAGGCTGAGTTAAAACCAGAAATCACTGGTATTAAGAGTACTATGGCAACGAAAGCAATGCTTATGGAGATCCAAACTCAGGTCAATTCAATCGAGACTCAGGTCCGCGGCATGAGGCATGGCAAACTCGAGAATCGAGTCGCCGATCTGGAAGAAGAAGTCTTCGGCAAGGTCCGTGACTAAACGCGGAATATTTAACTCAGTCTTATCATACCTCCCAGTTCCCTGAAAGCTTCGATTACGCTCGCATATTTCCTTTCTTCCAACACCTCGATCGGTTCGATTGCATGCCAGGTATAGCCGGTCTCCTCTTCCGTCGTATGTTGGAACTTTTCCGCTGAGACCTTATAAATCGATATCGGTTGCTCTAGCCTGTCTTCGAGAGCCTTCGGAACGATAAGCATTACTTTCCCATCGATCACCTCAAAGTCGATTCCTTCATCGCTTGTCCAGGGGAATGAATGCACAGCCGCGATTATCGGAAGAGACGAAGCATATATCGCCGCAAATTCTATATCTTGAGAGGGTGTGAATCTCTTTCTCGGTTCGAGAGCTTTGACTCCTGGGGTTGTCGAACCGTGATAGAGAAAATCCATTTTAATTGGAAATTTATTCCTTCGGACGCAGGAGCGGAAAGAGCTGCGTTTCGCTGATTGGCTTATTCTCAAGGAGCGAAAAGAATCGGAGCGGGACGGCGTAGCCGAAAGCCGGCGGCATGCCATATTCCATCGCTCGGATATAGTCTTCATCGAGCCGTTGTGCCTCATCGTCCCCCGCTTCGCGCATCTTTTCTTGCTGCTCAAAGCGCGCACGCTGGTCTTGCGGATCATTCAGCTCGCTGAATCCTTTCCCGATTTCCGATCCGGCGATCAAGACTTGGAAGCGTTCGACTATCTCAGGATTTCCAGGCACACGTTTGGCAAGCGGCTCCATATAGACCGGAACACCGGTCAAGAATGCGGGGCCGCTGATTGTCTTTCGAATCTGCTTCCACAACTGATCGATTGCCCGTGCTTTGTTCGCCTCTTCATTCTCTGGGAGCATATGCACTTCGCGTGCTACTCGTATCGCTTCATCCTCGCTGCAAGTGATAGGATCGATACCGAACTTCTTCTCGATAACTTCGCAATAGTCGATCGTTTCCCAGTCATTGGCGAAATCAACCTTGTGCTCTCCGATATCGAAAGAATATCGCCCGTAAACCTCCTTAGCAATGTGGCGGTACATATCGCGGACCATTACCATTCCCTTGGTAAAATCTGAGTATGCTTCGTAGAATTCGCAGTTCGTGAAGTCCTGTAAATGCTCACGCGACTCGCCTTCGTTGCGAAAAATGCGCCCTATCTCGAACACTTTAGGAAAACCAGCGACAAGCAGTTTCTTCTGCGGAAGTTCGAGCGCGATGCGCAGATATACGTCGATATTGAGTGCGTTATGGTGCGTACTGAAAGGACGTGCGTCAGCGCCCCCGGGGGTATTCTCGAATACGGGCGTCTCGACCTCTAAGAAATCTCGTTCGAGCAGGAAGGAACGAATGGTCTGCCAAAACTTGGAGCGACGCTCGAACATCGCGCGCACGTCGGCGTTGAGTAGGATGTCGAGATACCGCTCGCGCAGTATCTTCTCTTCGTCCTTGAGGCCGAACCATTCGTCGGGGATAGGCAGGAGCGATTTGGCGGCCATCGTCCACTTCGTCGCCTTGATGGAGCGTTCACCGCGCTTGGTGGTGTATGGCGTGCCGGTAACCTGTATGAAATCTCCGATATCGACGGCGTCGTTAAAAAGACCGAAGAGCGCGGCGTCTATGTCGTCCTTTTGCAATACTGCCTGCATTCGCGAAGTGCCGTCGAATAAGTCCACGAAGATTATCCCGCCTTGGCCGCGACGCGCCATGATGCGTCCGACTACCTGGATCATAGCGGCGTCCTGTTCAAGCACCTCGAAACGAGCGAGGACTTCGGCGATGGAATAGTCCTTAGAAATCGAGATCGGATAGGCCTCCATTCCGGCGGTTTTCAATATATCGAGCTTCTTCAACCGCTCGGATCGTATGTCGACTTCACTCATGGCTTCATGATAGCAAAATAGTCTGTCCCCCGCACTTATCTTGCGCGAGGGACATTGATGGAAAGTTCAGGCTCCCGGAGGTTGTCGGTACATTCGTTCTCGCTTATCGTTCCGGCTCATCCGCATTAATTTTGTCAATAGGACGAGCACTACTGCACTCTGGAAAACCACAATAGCGAATGGTCGCCAGGACGGGTCCAGGTGCCTCTGGCAATAAACCAGCAAATCGCTGATCCCTGGAAGGCCAAGTGCCGGAAGTGACAACGCGAATGCCCGATCCGTGAATGCCCGGTAGTCGATATACATCAACACTCCCCAGAGAACAAGAAGCAGGACCGTGATTACTGCCGTTGAGACCTTACCGCCCATGACAACCCTTCGGATCTCGCGTTTCGCCGCGAGATTGGTGCGGAGCCGTGGCTCTGTTTGTGCTATCTGTATTAAAGCACGTGCATCTATGGAAAGCGAACGATGCTACTTTTGGGGCACGTCGCGCAGATGCCGCAGGATGGCGACTAACTCGTTGAGCTCTCGGTCATTCAGCTTTGAGAACGCCTTGCGCATAGTCGTCGCGCAACGGGCAGTATAGCCCTTGACTTCCCTCTTGCCGCGCGTCGTGAGCGAGATGCGGACGATACGCTTGTCGCTGGCTTCGCCCTTGCGCGCTATGAGTCCGGATCTGGCGAGATGCGCGACGAGCGAGGTCGCCGAAGGCGCTTTGATGCGCAGGTAATGCGCGACGTCGTGCATTGTCGGGTCCTGCGCTTCGCTTATGAAGCGCAGCGTCTCGAAGCGCAACCAAGTATTGGGATCGGAGCGGCCGTCGGAGGGCAGCTGCTGGCGTATGATCTGGCGCGTCGTGAAGAAGAGCGAGGTGAGTTCTGAGAGTGTCTTGTCTTTCATATCGCATTAGGCCTCCACGTGCACATGGACCGAAGCCCCGTCCTTGCCGGTGCGCATGAGAAGGACGGGAAATGCGGCGAGGAACATGCAGGCCGCCCCGAGGAGGAAGACCTCTCCATAGGCCGCAACCTGCGCCTTGAGCTCGATGAGCGCTATACCTTGCTCGATGATGGTCGGATTGATGCTCCTGATGATGCTGTGCGCTGCGGTAGCAAGCACGTTCTGGTTCTCCGCGCTGATGAGGATCGTCGCGAATATCGCGATGCCGAAGGCGCCGCCGATATTGCGCGCGAGCGCGAGGATCCCCGATGCGATGCCGATCTCCTCCTGCGGTACGACCGCCGCGATGATGTTGGTGCGCTGGGCCATGCCGAAGCCCATGAAGAGCGCCATCAGGGCAAGCGGGAGGCTGATGTCGAGCGCGGTCGACTTCGGGTCAAGGAACGACAGGAAGAAGAAGCCTATCGCGGCACCTGCCGTCGAGATGAAGATTATCCAACGCGGCTCAACTTTGCCCGAAAACTGCGCGCCGACAGCTGCCGATAGGGGGATGATGAGGCCCATCGGGATGAAGAGATAGCCGCTCTCGGTCGCCGTATAGCCGAGGAACGTCTGTGCGAAGACCGGGATGAGGAATATGCTCCCGAGCATGCACATGAAGAGGAGGAAGTTGTTGATGAGCGCGTTGTTGAAGGCGGGAATCTTGAAGAACTTGAAGTCGATGATGGGCTCCTTGTGGGTCTTCTCGATGTAATAGAACGCGACCGAGAAGGCCACGGTGATGAGATAGCAGATCATAGAGTTGACCGACAGCCATCCCCACGTGGTGCCCCTATCCAATACGAGGACCAAGGTCGAGAGCGCGACGCCGAGCGTGGCCGCGCCCGACCAGTCGAATTCCCTGGACTTGCGCTCCGAGACCGATTCCTTGATATATGCGAAGGCCATCGCGAGCCCGACGAGGCCGACGGGGACGTTCACGAAGAAGACCGAGCGCCAGCCGAAGCTGTCGATCAAGGGGCCGCCGATCAAGGGACCGAAGACTGCGGAAGCCGCGAATGCGCCCGACCAGATGCCGAGCGCGCGCGAGCGCTCCTGGCCCGGCGGGAAGGTTATCGTAAGGATCGCCATCGCGGTCGGATAATCCGCCGAAGACGCGATAGCCTGTATGACGCGGAAGAATATCATCGACGGCAGATTCCAAGCGAGTCCCGCCAAGACGGAGCCGATGATGAATATGACGAAGCCCCAGATGTATATCTTCTTGCGCCCGATCGTATCGCCGAGCTTGCCCCATACAGGGACGAAGACGGCATTGGCGATAATGTACGCCGTTGCGATCCAGGCGGCGGAGGTGACGGTAATATTGAAACTGGTGATTATCTTCGGCAGCGCGAGATTCACGATCGTCTGGTCGAGGCGTCCGAGAAACGTACCGACAATCACGGTGGCGAGTACTAGCCATCTGTTTACGCCGTTCATAATTGGTTATACAAGGTTCGCTGCGAAGTTCTTTATCGCCGAGTTTTTTTCCGTCGCTATCTGGGATTGCTAGTCCAGCGCTCTGTCTCGGCCTCGGCAGGCCTGCGAAGACGGCAAAAAGCACTCGGCTCAAAGAACTTCTCCCTTCCGAGTCTTACTGTACGTAAATCCACATCTTTGCCGACATACCGTTCTTGAGCTCTGGATAGGCGGTCGTGTCGAAACGCACCTTCACGTCGAATTGCTGTTCCTCGCGCTGATCGGAGATATTGAAGACGATCTGCGACTGCTGGGAAGTCGGTGAGATCTCGTCGACGACGCCGGAGAATTGCTTGCTGCCGAAGGCGTCGACAGTGAAGGTCACCGGATCGCCGACTTGGATGCGGGAGAGTCCCTTGTCCTCGCCAACGAGGCCGTCGACGCGCAGCTGCGTCGGATCGATCATCGTGACGACCGGCGTGCCTGCGGCGACCTGCGCTCCCACGGTATCCGGCACCGATATGACGATGCCCGCGACCGTCGTCTGGATGAGCTGGTTGCCGACCTGGGCGACCGTCTGATAGGCGTTCACCTCGTCCCCTTCCTTCACGTAGACGTTCTCGAGGGTTCCCGCCTGCGAGGGCGCGAGGTCGATCTCGGGCGCCACTATCGAGGCCGTATCGACATAGACGCGCTTGGAGATGATCTGCCAATAGACGAGACCTGCCGCGATCGCGGCGATAATAAGGACGATGACGCCGGTGCGGATCCACAATGCGCGCGTGCTCGGTTTCTTCGTATGTGCTTCGTTTGCCATAAATTATACTTATTGGGCTATTGGCTTATTGGGATTGAGGAGTATCGCCGAAGGTCCTGACCTCGTCGGTCGAGGAGATGCCGGAGAGTATCTCGGTCATACCTCCCGCGCTCTGTATGCCCGTCGTCACGGGGACCTTCTTATCGGCGCCCGGAGACTGCACGAAGACGAAGGTGCTCGTGCCTTCGGTGATGATGGCGCTCGTCGGTATGCTCAAGGCGTTCTGGTCCGTCTGGGTCGTGATATGGACGCTTCCCGTCATGCCTGCTTGTATGCGCGGGTCATTGGCGTCGAACTGGAGGACGATCTCGTAGGACGAGATGCCGTTGGTCATGGTCGCGGCAGGATCGACCGTAGTCACATGCGCCGGGAAGGGCGCACCGCTCTGGTACGCGTCGAGCGTCACGGCTACGGCATCGCCGACTTTGATCTTGGCCACATCCGCGTCCGAGACGTAGACGTCCATCTGGAACTGGGAGTCGGATATCATCGATATGACCGGCGAGCCGGCGGCGACTGTCTCGCCCGCCTTCGCATTATTGACGGTTATGGTGCCGGATATCGGGGCGCTGATGACCGTCTCATCGAGCTGCGCCAGCGCGAGGTCGACGTTCGCCTGCGCCGCTGCTACTGCCGCCTGTTGCGCGTCGACCGAGTTGCCGGTCGGCGGTGCCTGCGTAAGCGTCAGTTGCGATTGGGCCGTCGCGAGTCCGGATACGGCAGCCTGTTCGGCAATCTCCGCACTATTGAGTTCGGTGACAGCCGCCGAGATATTGGCGCGCCCCGTCGCGATATTCGACTGGTAACCCTGTATCGTCGCTGCAGAGACGGAATTCGACGGCGTAGCGCTTGAGAGCAGCGCCGCGACCTGATTGAGATATGCGCCTACCTGCGCGAGATACGCGCTCGTCTGCGTCTCTATGGATGATATGTCGGCGCTATTGGGATCAGCGGGCAATGACGCGAGGTACGATTGCCATGCAGTGAGCGTAGCCTCCATCGTCACACGGCCGGACTCCGCTGAGATCGTCAGCTGTGAATTGCTCGAGGTGATGTTGAGCGTGGGATCGCTGCTGCGCGGGTTGCTGAAGAATTGGTCGACTTTGTTGTGGATCGCATCGTCTGATTTCACGTATCCGTCTTGGGACGCCTGTATGATGCTTTGCTTAGCTTGCGTGAGAGCGTTCTGTGCATTGGTGACGGAAGTCTGAGAGACCGCGATGCTCTGCGGCGTAGCTCCCGCCTGGAGCGCGGCAAGCTGCGCCTGCGCTGCGGCGAGCCCGGCCTTGGCCTGCTCGAGCTGCGCCTCGAGGCTCGCTCCCGAAAGGGTCCCGAGGGTCGCGCCGGCGCCCACGTGCGTGCCGACGGCGGGGCCTGCGTCGGCGATTTCTCCGCCCGTCTGGAACGAGAGATCCAGCGCGTCAGCTGCGACGACAGTGCCGGTCGTATCGACTTCTTGGACGATGGAGCCTTGCGCCGGCAAGACGTAGGCCTCGGCAGGCTTGATGCTCGTCTCGATATAGGCGATGCCCACGCCCAAGACCGCGATAACGACGGCAGCTGAAATAATAATCGAAGGCTGGAGAAGCTTCTGCAAAGCGGCTTTATTCATAGGCGTATTGGCGAAAGTAGATACTTAGATGTTCTAAGTACTTGCATAGTACCTCGCTATTCATGAAGACGCAAGGAAGATTGTGGATAAGGTATCGCTACCCCGCCCGCTAGCTCCGCTTCTTCAATACGATTTCAATGAATGCGCTCGCGACGAATGTCGCGAGGAGGATGGCGATCATGCCAACTGCGACCGTCTCCTCAAGGGCGCTCTCGCGGCTCTCGACTTCACGCATGTTGCGCCCGACGAGCACGAACCCCTCGTTGCCGGGAATGCGCTCGACATCGATGGCGGTACGCACCCCGGCCTTCGGCTCCCACGTGAGACGGTCGCTACCGTGTTCCTGCGCATATGCGAAGACTCCGGCAGGCGGCACGGGCACTGCCCCGTCGAGCGTTCCTGAGTATGCGACGGCATGGCCGCTCTCGTCATAGACGATGATGTAAGGCGCCAAGCTCTGTCCGATATCGAAAGCGGCCGATGGGACCACCGTGCTTACGGACCCGCCGTTCGCGATCGCCTGCGCCGCGTCCTCGGCCATCTGTATCTGCGGATCATTGAGTGATTGCCGGTCATCCTGCTGGACGGCCAGATAGATGAGCCCGCATATGCCCACTATGGCGATAGCGAGCGGAATCCACGAGATGAAGGCGCGACGAAGGGATTTCATATTCATATGTCCATCGTCGCACGATATAGCCGAGCGTCAACAGACTCTCAGATCCTATGTTAGGCTTACGAAATCCAACATTGCTCTCTCGGTATCGGCTATAATGAGTCTCTATGATTAATTCGGTCATCTCCTTCGATCATCTGACGGAGCAGTTCTTCGACCTTCACCGCACTCCGGGACTTACGATGTTCCTCTCGTGGCTCACCTATCTCGGCGACGCGCGCCTCATCGCCGTAGTCGCGGTCGCCATGGCGATAGTGCTCCTGCGCCATCATCAGTCGGCGTATGTGACTGGGCTTTTTGTCTCGCTTTCTGGAAGCGTGGCTTTTTCTTATATATTGAAGCTCGTCGTCGCGCGCGGCCGTCCGCTGCCCTCCTTCGCCGCTATAGACGCACCGGGCTATTCCTTCCCGAGCATGCATGCCGCATGCACCGTGGCGATGTACGGATTCCTCGCGTACATGATCTGGAAGCTCCTGCATCCGCCGCATCACCGGCTGCCGTGGGCGATCGTCATCTCGGTACTCGTCGCCCTCATCGGCTTCAGCCGCTTGTATCTGGGCGTACACTATCCAAGCGACGTCGTTGCCGGCTATGTCATCGGCGCATTCTTCGCAGGGCTCGGGACCTGCGTGACGGTGCGGCTCGAGCGCCGCACCAAGAACACCGTGTGGCGCAGGCGCGCAGTCAGAGAAGCACGATGACCGCTGCGGAAACGGCGACGAGTATCGCCATCGTGAGGACTAGCAGGATATTATGTTCGATGAATCGTTGTATATAGCGCATAACGAATTATCTTGCAGAGGTGCTTCGATGTGACCGCTACAAAAGAAAAAAGAAGACTGCGACCCTGCCGTCTTCCTTTTTCAATCTACTTTATACTCCTTCGGTGATGAATTTCCGCTGAATCAAAGAGGATTCTCTCCCCTGATGACCCGTATAAGGATCATGATGACGGCTATGACCAGGAGTATATTGATAAAGCCGCCGATCGTATAGGACGTTATAAGTCCCAAGAACCATAAGATAAGAAGTATGACTGCTATAGTTACCAACATAGATAGATATAAGTTAACTTGTAATCGTCTCCTAAGTTCCACGAGGTGCCTGCCTCATGAAGGATTACAGTATCGCTTCATGGGCATGAAGCGATCATGAATGCCGCCTATTCAGACGATGGAAGCCCTGCCATTACTAAATGACAAATTCGCCGTTCCTGTAGATGACTTTCGTACTCCCGTCTTTGAGATGCGCGGTAACGGTGCGCTGTGTCGTCGAGATGATGTCGGTATGCACGGATGAGTCGTTGAAGCCGAGGGCCTTTGCTTGCGTCTTGGAGAGCTTCGAAACATCTCCCGAGAAAGTGTCGTTATAGCTCATGCCGAGGGCGATGTGGGTGTTGCCCTGCGGACCACCCATGTTTTCGTCGAACAAGGTCTCCGCCATGAACTTCGTGATGCGCGAGAAGCGCTTGTCGGTGAGCGAGAACTCGCCGACCATGTTGGCCCCCGGTGTGGCGATCATCTCCTTGAGGAGCTTCTCGTTGGACTTCGCGCTGCTTTTGATCACCTTGCCGCCTTTGAAGTGTACTTCGATGCCTTCCACCTTGTTGCCGTAGCGATACAAGGGCTGGTTGAAGCGTATCCAGCCTTCGGTGCCTCGGCAATCGGGGCTCGTGAAGAGTTCGAAGCTTGGGATGTTGCGGCCTGAGCCGCCGAGCCATGAGCGCTTGTCGCCCAGCTTGATCCAGAGATCCGCATCGGCGCCCTCGACGTGCAAGCGATCGGTCGAGGGCGCGAGCACGTTGAGCTTACGCCGATAATTCTCGAGCTTCTTGTAGACGTCTTTCCATTTGGCGATCGGCTTGATCTCATCGAGATAGCAGGCTTTGATGATCTGGCTCCAGTATTCGTCGAGCGTGAGACCGGCTTCCTGCGCCATCGCCGGCGTGCCGTAGAGCGCGATCGTCCAGGTGAATTTCCCTTTGTGCTCTTTTTCGTTCTGCCAATCGCGCGCCTTTTTCATCGCGACTCCCCGGCGCATAATCTTCTTGGGGTCGACGCCCTTGAGGCTGTGCATGTCCGCGTCGGAGAGGATGTATACCGAGTGGTCTATCTGGTCGATCAAGCCGCGGGTGAGCTTCTCGGAGAAGAAGTCCAGCTGGTGCGGCTGCGCGTGCTCGAAAAAGTCGCGGGAGATATTGTATCCGGCGCTGTGCGACGTATCATCGGGAAGATAATTCGAGATCACATGTCCGCCGGCTTTGATGATCGCCCTGTGTACCGCCGCGAAAAGCGGTTTGGCCGATTCGTGCGCCGTCACGCGGACGACCTCTCCCTTTTTGATGCCGGTGCCGCCGCCAAGAGCGAAGTTGACAAGCACGTCTGCGTATCGTTCAAGTATCTTATCGCTAGGTTTGTATTCCATCCGGACAGATTACAAGCTGGTATCGATTTTGTCGAGTCTTTTAGGCAAAATCCGGATAATCACAAATAATCACCGGGGTCGGTCCTTTGTAAAATGCGTGGGTAACTCCTACTGCGCCGGTTTGAAGGTGAATGTGTCCACCATGGCCTCGAGGATGCCGGAGAATTGCGCCTGATCGAAGGCGACGATCGTGCCGGCCGGGTAATTAGCGAGCTGCCCGGAATGGAGCATCTCGACGAGCTCGAAGCATGTGCCGTTCTCGACGGTGCGGAACGTCTTCTCCTGATAGATATTCCCCGCGGCAGCGCCGGTCGAATCGAAGACATTGAACGCCGTGCCGTTGATCGTCGCGGTCGAAGATGCCGCGGTCTCATCGGCCTGCGAGGAAGGCTCCGTGCATGAAGAGACGATAGACGGCGTCGTGGTCGCGCCGATATATACGCCAGCCTCGTTGAGATTGGTGCCTTGGAAAAGCCCAGGCGAGAGCGTGAAGGCGATGACAGGGGTCTGCGTGAGCGGAAGGAAGCCGTCGAAGCCGGTGCTCTTCAGTATCGTAGTCGAAGGATAATAGATGCTGAACCCGTATTGCGGATCTTGGTACATGACCGACGGCGTGCCGGGAATTATTTCGGGGAGATCGGCGGTCGTGGTCGTCGCCGTCGTCGTCGGAGGCGGGATGGTCGCCGTGGACTGCGATTCATATATGAAGTACGCGGCCAAGCCGATGATAAGCGCCAGGATGAGCCACAGCAGAGCCTTCATGCTCCGAGTATAGCACGACCGATATAAGGGCAAGATGAGAGCCGAGAGTGCGCCGGGCCGGGGATCTCACTCGCCGGAGGAGAGCCGCTTGAGCGCTACGAGATACGCGGCTTCGCGCAGCGTGACCTTGTATTCTCGCGAGGCCGCCTCGACCGCTTCCGCGGCCGATTCCATCAGCGTTTGCAGGCGGGCGAAAACGTCTTCCTTGATCCAATGCTCCTTGTGTATGTTGTGGTACCCCGAGAAATAGCTCACCGCGACCCCGCCGGCATTCGCCAGGATGTCCGGTATGACGATGACGCCTTTCTCCTTGAGGATCGCATCGGCTTCGAGCGTGGTCGGGCCGTTTGCCATCTCAAGCACGATCTTCGCGCGGATGTCGCGCGCGTTCTCCGCGGTTATGGAGTTCTCCAAGGCCGCCGGCACGACGATATCGACGGGGAGATTCAAGACCTCCTCGGGCGCGATGTCGCGTCCGCCTAGCTCCCCCATGTTGGAGAGGTCGCAGACCGAGCCGACGCAGTAGCAGCCAGCTACGCGTCCGCTTTTTTCTTTGCATGCTTCTACCAGATCGAGGTCTTTGATGCCGCGCGGCACGTAGATGCCGCCCTTGGAGTCCGATAGCGCGACTATGGAGCATCCGGCTTCCTGGAGGTATCGCGCAAGGTAGCTTCCGACGTTGCCGAAGCCTTGTATCGCGACGGTCATCCCCTGCTGCTCTTTGCCGAGCGCCTTGAGAGTCGCCGCGAGCGCGTAGGCGCCGCCGAGCCCCGTAGCTTCGGTGCGGCCTTCAGAGCCGCCGTCCTCGATGAGCTTCCCCGTGACCACGCCGGGAGCATCGCTTCCCGTCACCTGTTCGTACTCGTCGCGTATCCAATGCATGATGCGGCCGTTGGTATTCACATCCGGCGCAGGGACGTCGCGTCGCTCGCCGATCATGGGCTCGAGGCCACGCGCGAATTCGCGGGTAAGCCTTTGAAGCTCGCTCTCGGAAAGGCGCTTAGGATCGACAGCCACGCCCCCTTTGCCGCCGCCGAACGGCACACCGACGACGGCGTTCTTCATCGTCATCCAGAACGCGAGCGCCTTGACCTCGTCCATGTCGACTTTGGCATGGTAGCGCAGGCCTCCCTTGTATGGCCCGCGGATATTGTTGTGCTGGACGCGGAATCCCCGGTAGACCTTCACCGTGCCGTCGTCGAGCCGCATCGGGATGGAGACTTCGATCGTGCGATCGGGATTCTCGAGGCGCGCGCGCAACAAGGGATCGAGGTCGAAGCGCTTCGCCGCTTCTTTCAGCTGCAATTTCGCGCGGGTCCAGGGATTATTCGTCTCCATAGGCAGCATTGTATCACGCGCGTTTGCATGCGCCGCTTCATGAAAAGGTAAGAAGCGGTTGCATGGGACCGGTGGTTCCGTTTGGTGACGCGGCGGAAGTGGGGGCCCGCCCGCCAGAAGCGGCGCGG
>VFSW01011066.1_pt1 | contig 12714 bp, 9 predicted proteins | sample 5358111 | NCBI WGS metagenome assembly VFSW01 (sample SAMN11554181, study PRJNA540505) | mine drainage metagenome | isolation source: sediment from site ElyBrook_90M | place: USA: Ely Copper Mine, Vershire, VT | collected 2017 | reverse complement strand
CGCCATGAGAGGGTGCCACCCGGATGAACCGCGGCCGCGTGCCGGATTCCTGCAAGCTTTCTGCAGCGTCCGCGACCACCTGCAATACTTTGACCGCCCCGGGCGCATCGATTTTGTCCCACGTGTCGCTGGGCTTGTGGTAGTCCGAGTGAAGGCCCGAGAAAAAGAACAGCACCGGCACCTGTTTGGTGGTGAACGAGGTGTGGTCGCTGGAGCCATACCCGGACGTATCGGAATACTCCATATTCAAGTGATACTTAGGTGTGATGCCATCAAGCATCGCGCGAAGCCCCTCTCCACTGCCCACACCGCCGATATACAGCTTCCCGTCGCGCAACCGGCCGATCATATCGAGATTGATCATGGCCACCGCGTTTCCCAGAGGCTTCTCCGGATGTTCGACGTACCACTCCGAGCCGAGCAGACCCATTTCTTCGCCGGCGAAGGACAAAAACAAAATGCCGCGCTTTTGTTTGGGCTGCCGGGAGAACCAGCGCGCCAGCTCGATCACACCGGCGGTTCCCGAAGCGTTATCGTCTGCGCCGGGGTGGACGGTGCCGGCTTTATCGGGCGCCATGGAGTATTGCTCGCCCAAACCGAGATGATCGTAGTGCGCGCCGATGACCACGTACTCATCGGTCTGCCCAGGCAGGTAGGCCGCGACGTTGTGCGCGGTCTTCACCTCGCGCTTGATATCGATGGTGATGTTCACGCGCAGGGAATCCGGGAAAGCGAAAGACTCCGGCCTCAGGTCCTTATCGATGCCAACCTCAATCTGATCCACGCTTTTGCCCGCATCGGCAAACCACTGTTCGACGGCCTTCTCTTTCACCTGCAAAAACGGGATACCGCTTTCCGAGGGCCCCTCGACGTTACCGAATTTTTGCAGATCGTCGCCGTCGCCGTGGTGCGCCGCAACATCGTTGATCAGAATCACGCCCGCCGCTCCGTGCATTTTGGCGTTGGTCGCCTTGGCGGCGAACTGAGCATGCTGGGTCAGGCGTCCGGCGAATACTCCCTGCTTATCGTTTTCTTGAGGTTCGTGCCGTAACACTAAGACAATCTTGCCCCTTACATCGATTCCCTGGTAGTCATCATAGTGGTATTCGGGGGCCGTAATCCCGTACCCCACAAAGACCACGGCGCCGTTCAAGTGCGCCGAGGCCGAGAAACTGAAGGGGATGAAATCCTCACGAAACGGAATGGAAACGGTACGCCCCTTTTCGGTGTACAGGAAGCGATTCCCGGGTCCGAGCTGGCCCCCGGTGGTCACCGGAAACGGCTGTAGGTAACTGGCCCCCACGACCGGTTGCAGGCCGAACGACCGGTACTTGCCGGCAAGATATTCGGCCGCCTTTTCGAGTTCGGGACTGCCCGTTGCGCGGCCGCGCATCTCCTGTGATGCCAGATACTTAATCTCCTCCAAATAAACATTCGGATCAATCGACGCCGTGGCGCTGAAGGCCAGCCATGCTGCCAGAAAAAGAAAGGCGGGCCGCAGCCCGCCGGGTCGCATCTTCATAAAGTACTACCTTACTTTTTGGGAGCCGTCAGAGGCAGCGTGGTCTTCTGCTGGGTTTGGCCCGGCAGATTGAGTTTCAGATCGCCGCCGCAATCCTCGCCCGCATTCTTAGCCGTCTTCTGATATTCGATCTCGTAATCGATGATGTTCTTGAGCTGGCTCCAATCCACCTGCCCGGGAATCCGCCGGCCATTGACGAACAGCATGGGCGTTTGGTCCACGCCGAGGGCGCGTCCCTCGGCCTGGGTCTGGTTGACCTCGGCTTCAGTGGCCCTGCTATCGATGCAGGCGCCCAGTTTGGCCGCATCAATGGCCGTTTTCGGCTTGGCCCACTCCATCACCTTATCCTTGAGGTTTTGCGGCGTAATGTCCGCCTGGTGCGCGAAGATCCAGTCGTGGAAATCCCAGTATTCGGTGGCACTCTGCTTCAGCACGCAGCGACTGTCGATGGCCGCCGCCTTGGCCCACGGGTGCAGATTCTCCAGCGGAAACTCCTTGAAGTACAGGTGCACCTGCGTCGGATAGGTCACCGGGAGGTTGGCCCGCAGCATGGTGGCTTCCTGCTTGCAAAAGGGACACTCGAAGTCGCTGAACTCAACGATCACAACAGGGGCGCCTTGCGTGCCAAAGTTGGGCGCACCTTCGGTCTTGAGTTTATCCAGGTCCGGCTTGAAGGGATTGTTATTAACGTCGAATACACTCGCCTGGAAGATCTTGCTCCCGTCCTTGGAGACGAGGAACTTGAAATCCTGCGACTGTGGTCCGAGCGAGGCGTGCACCATCACTTCCTCGAAGCCCGGCAGGTCCGCACTCGGCTTAGGATCCGAAACCTGCACGGTGATGCGTTTGTCCATCACGAACAGATGGCGGACGTAGGCCTCCATGGTCGGTTTATCGAGCGCCGATTTTTTGGTGGTTTGGGCGGGACCGGCGGCGGCAAAACACGCTACGGCCGTGAGTGAAAGAAGGAGGGATCGAAACATGCTTCTCCTATTCTACAAATTCCTAACTCTATAACACCGGCCCGATGCGCCATGGGACAAATTCTTTGTGACCCAGCACCTCGGCGCAGGTCCGGCGTCCGGAGGCCACGGCCAGCATCAGGTCGAATATCTCGCGGCCCACCTGCTGTACTGTGCGCTCTCCATCGCCGATAGCGCCGGCGTTGATATCCATGTTCGCCATCATCCGCCGGTACGTGTTGCTGTTGGTGGCGATCTTGATCACCGGGATGGTGGGGAATCCGATGGCGCTTCCCCGCCCCGTGGTGAACGCAATCAGATTGCATCCACCCGCGGCCAGACCGGTGAGCGATACCGGGTCGTATCCCGGTGTGTTCATAAACGCAAACCCAGGGGTGCCGATGCGCTCGGCGTAATCGTAGACTTCGATCAACGGCGACGTGCCGCCTTTGGCCACCGCGCCGAGCGACTTTTCCAGGATGTTGGTCAGTCCGCCTTCTTTGTTTCCGGGGCTCGGATTATCGTCGAAGCTGCCCGCGAATCGATTCAGGTATTGCTTGTAGTTCTTGATGCCACCTAATAGTTTTTCGGCCACTTGTCGATTTCGTGCACGCCGCACCAGCAGGTGCTCGGCGCCGAATATTTCGGTAGTCTCCGCCAGCACGGGGGTGCCGCCCAGTTCGGCCAGAAGGTCGGAGCAGTAACCCAGCGCGGGGTTCGCGGTAATGCCGGAAAAGGAGGCTGACCCGCCGCAATTCAGACCGAGCACCAGTTTGGAAGCCGGAATGGGTACGCGCGATTCCGCGGATGCCTGGTCCAGAAAACGGGCGATCTCGCGACGGCTGGCGTCGATGGTGCCGCGCGTCCCGCCGCTCTCTTGCAGTGTCATGCCCACCAGGCGCCGGCTCTCCGGCGCGGCGCTGCCCAGGTAATGATCGATCTGGTTCACCTCACAGCCGAGCCCCAGAATCACGGCCGCGGATACGTTAGGGTGCGCCAGGACGCCCGCCAGGGTGCGGCGAAGCTGGTCCACATCGGGACCGAAAGCATGGCCGCAGCCTTCGCCGTGCGGGAAGGCCACCACGCCATCCACGTTAGGCGGCAGCGTTTCGCCGTCGTAGCTGCGGGCAATCAATTCGGCGGTATGGGCGGCGCAGTTGCTGGCGGCGACCACGGCGATGTAGTTGCGCGTGCCTGCCCGGCCGTCCTCGCGTTGGTACCCGAGAAAAGTCGGAGATTCTCTGACGGCTGGCACGGGCAGTTCGCCCGCGGGAAATTCGTAAGCCAGTTCAAGTTCCTCGAAGGCCAGGTTATGGGTGTGGATGTGGCGTCCCGGCTCGATGGCTTGTTTGGCGCGGCCAATCACCTGCCCGTAGCGCTCCACCGTACCACCCGCGCGGATGGCTCGCAAGGCTAGCTTGTGTCCGGCGGGAATCGCGTCCAGCGCCTTCACGGTGACGCCGTCCACTCGCAATTCCGTACCGGCGGCGATAGGCACGCGCGCGATGGCGACATTGTCCTCCGGGTGCAGATGAAGCGCCGAGTTTTCGGCTGTGGGAAGCTTAGCGATATCCAGAAGCATGGAGTGACCTATAACCACTTTGTCATAAGATGGCGGGCGTCAACCGCAAAGCCCCTCCGGCGGTACAGTTCCAGCGCCCGCAAGTTGGCGTGCGCCACTTCCAGGCGTAGCGCTTTCAACCCCAGCCCCCGGCACGCATGTTCGGCATACGCCAGCGCGGCCGTGCCGATTCCCTTCCCCCGGAAGCGCTCCTCCAGATAGAACTCGTCCAGCAGGCCGAAGCGCCCGAGGAATTCCAGGCTGTAGCACAGAGTCAAGAGCAGGTAACCGGCCGGCTCCCGCTCCACTTCGATCAGCCACAAGACGCCGAACGAAGGATTGGCCATCAGCTCCCGCAGGAGCGATGCCGCATCGCCCGGTTCATACACCAGATCCTCGTGCCGGTATAACTGCTCGCGAAGCTGTAGGGCTTTCTCCAGGCGGTCCGGGCATAGAGGAACAAAAACGGGACTCACGAGTAATTCAAGTTTACAGCAGGTCTAACTTTCGCTCGCGCGGCTTTGTCTGCAGAGTAGACTAAGAGAAATGCCCCGGAAAATCCCGCGCCTGGTGTGGCCGGCCGCGCTGCTGGCTGGTTTTACCTATCTCTACGGTCTGAGCGCCACGGGACTCATCGGCAAGGACGAACCGCGCTACGCTTCGATCGCCCGCGAAATGGCGCGTTCCGGCGATTGGATCACGCCGCGATTGTGGGGCAGCCCCTGGTTCGAAAAACCGGCGCTGCTGTACTGGGTGGAAGGCCTTGGGTTCCGCCTGGGACTGGGCCCGGAACTCGCCCCGCGCCTTCCCATCGCCCTCTGTGCCCTGGCATTCCTGGTCTTTTTCTGGTGGATGCTGCGCAGCGAGTTCGGCAGCCTGGCCGCATGGCTGGCTACTCTGATTCTGGCCACCACTGGAGGCTACCTGGGCTACAGCCAGGTGGGACACATGGACCTGTTGCTCACCGCCACGTTCGGCGGCGCGCTGCTGCTCGCGCTTCCCTGGATCTCGAAAGGAGAAAGCCGTGCGCTGCCTGCGATGGCCGTGCTGTTGGGATTCGCCGTGCTGGCCAAGAGCGGGGTGGCGCTGGTGCTCATTGCGCCGCTCGCCTGGTGGGGCCGGAGCCGCCGGGCCGACCTGCTGCGGCCACGGGTGATTCTACCCTTCCTGAGTGTGGCGCTGCCCTGGTACCTGGCCTGCCTTTGGCTGAATGGTACGCCATTCCTCCGCGAATTGTTTCTGAAGCAGCAGTTCCAGCGGTTGACCAGCAACGCGGACCATGTGCAGCCGGCCTGGTATTATCTACCGGTCCTGCTGGGGTTATTGCTGCCGTGGACGCCGATGCTGCTCGCCCTGTTCCGCCGGACTCTGTATGCCGACCCGCGCCGCCTGTTTCTGCTGGCTGTGGTGGTGTGGGGCATGGTGTTTTTCACGCTGGCGCCCAATAAGCTCGCGGGTTATGTGTTGCCCCTGCTGCCACCGCTGGCGATGCTGATGGGCGCCGCTCTGGCGGAAATGGCGAATCCGCGCCCGCTGCTGGCCGCCTGCGCGGTCCTGCTGGTGGCGTTTCCCATTGCCGCGCAGGTTTTGCCGTACGCGGTGGAAACCGGGATCACGCATGCGCCATGGCCACAGTTCGGGGCCGAGTGGCTGCTGCCGCCGGCGATTGCCGCTGTGGCCTGGGCGCTGGACGCGCGTGGGCGCAGGCTGGCGGCCCTCTTTGCCGTGGCCGCCGGGGCCGCGGCGTGGATCATTTATCTGAAGGCACACTCGGCAAGCGAAGTGGACCGTAAGGCTTCGGCCCGCAGTCTCTGGCTCCGGGTATCTCCACGGGCCGCCGATATCTGTGTCGCCAGTCTCAGCAGTAGTATGCTCTATAGCCTGAATTACTACTCCATGACGCCTTTACCGCCATGTACCACCACGCCGCGCAGGCTGGAGTTACGGCAAGATCCAGGGGGCGTACCGTACTTATGGGACAGTTTGTCCGCCAAAACGGTTGACCCGCTCGCATTCGGCATTGTACCCTCGCACTTCCGGGACTGAAAGAAATCAGATGCTTCTGCCTCAAACCTACGTTGTCACTCTGATCGTGATGATCTTTGGCATGCTTTGCCTTGGGTCCTGGGCAAACACGCTCAAAATGGGAGGTAGGTGGCGCTTCGAGCTCTACTACTTCGATTTCGCGCTGGGGGTGCTGATGGCTGCCATGCTGTTGGCGTTCACCGTGGGTAGCACGGGATTCGACGGTTTTTCTTTTACCGACGACCTGATGCACGCCGGCAAGAGGCAATGGTCCTACGCGCTTCTTGCCGGTATGATTTTCAACTTGGCCAATATGCTGCTCACCGCGGCCATCTCTGTGGCCGGTATGGCGGTGGCCTTTCCCATGGGAATCGGCTGCGCGGTGGTAGTCGGCTCCCTGTTGAGTTTCATTCTCGGACATGAAGGCAATCCTATGTTCCTGCTGGCGGGGTGCATGGTGATGCTGTTCTCGATCGTGGCGGACGGCATAGCCCACAGGTCGCTGGGAGTTGTGCGGCATGAGGCTCTGGCCCGGGCAGGTAAGGCCAAAAGCACCCGCCGGCCCAGTTCCCTCAAAGGCATTGTCCTGGCTCTGGTGAGTGGTCTTTTTATGGGTTCCTTCGCGCCGTTGATCCAAAATGCCATGGAAGGGGACCTCGGGCTGGGCCCTTACTCGATCAGCGCCCTTTTCGCAGTGGGTCTATTCTTTTCAACGATTGCCTTCAATATCTTCTTCATTAATCTTCCGGTGGAAGGCGAGCCCGCGGAGGTAGGGGAGTTTTTCAAAGCGCGTCCCAAGAAGCACTTATTGGGATGGACCGGCGGCGTGCTCTGGACCCTCGGCTCGACGGCCGTTCTAGTAGCCGCTTCCGCCCCCGCGCAGGCCAATCTGGGTCAGCCGCTCACCTACCAGCTAGGCCAGGCCTTTGCGGTGATCGCGACGCTCTGGGGACTCCTGGTCTGGAAGGAGTTCAGCGGATCGGATGCGAAGGTGAGATTCCTTTCCATGGTGATGGTGGTGTTATACGTGGCCGGCCTGGTGCTGGTTTCCCTGGCGCAGGTCTACGTGCGGCCGGCATAGATTTAGGGGCATATTGAAAACGCCGCTGCTGCTCCGACTCACTCATGCAGACGGACTCCGGTGCGAAAATGAAAAGGAAATCCGGCGCTGACCCGGCCCTCGGTAATCGCGCTGACCCCGCGGGCGGTCGGCGGTTTGACCACAGCGGAAATTGCCAGTGCCTTCCTGGTGCCCGAAGCTACCACGGCGCAGCGCCTCAGCCGCGCCAAGCAAAGCATCAAAGCTTCCGGTGTGTCCTTCCAGTTGCCCACCCGGCAGGAACGGGCCGGGCCGCCGCCAACCTCACCGCGAGCCTGCCGGAACGGAACTACCTGCTCACGCAGGCCGCGCGACTGGGAGAAGACTGACCGGAGACCGGCCAGGAGGCCGGTCTTACTTCGCGTCCCACGGCACGGCCGGGCGGATGGCCTCGTTCACCGCGTTGATGTTCTTCACGCCTTCCCGCTGGAGCCATTCTTCCAGCGCTTTCACACCGTTTTTGGCGTATACCGGGATGCCTTCCTTCCAGGTGGCGCGGCCGCAGAGCACGCCGGAATATTTTGTGCCGGCCTCCGCCGCCATCTTCAGCGATTCCACAAACTGGTTGTTGCTGACACCCGCGCTGAGATAGATGAAGGGTTTCGATGCCACCGCCGCGGCATCCCGGAAGTGCCGCAGCGCTTCCTCGCGGCTGTAAGCCTTCTGTCCCTTGTAGACGCTGGAGCCCTCCACGTATTCGGCATTGATGGGCACTTCCACCTTCAGCACGTCTACGTTGTACTGCGGCTTGGAAAACTCCTCCATGCTCTTCTTGACGATTTCCGGTTTGGCCTTGGCGTACTCCAGGCCCTTCTCGTCGCCGCCTTTGGGATCATAGCCCACAAACTCCAGGAAAAACGGAATCTCGTAGGTGGCGCACTCTGCGCCGATGCGTTCGATGAACGCATGTTTGATGTCGTTGACGGCGGGATCGTCGAAATGCGTGTAGTAAATCAGAATCTTGACCGCGTCGGCGCCCCAGTCCACGATGCGCTTCACGGAAACGTGCGGCAGCAGATCCGGGAGGCGTCCCGGGCGGGTGTTGTCGTAACCGCTCAGTTCGTAAGCCAGCAACAGACCGGCATTCTTACTGCGCGCCCTGCCGGCTTCCAGGCCAAATTCGGGGTCCAGGAGAATCGCACTAGCGTGCGGCGTCAGCACCTTGCTCACCGCCACCTTGAATTCGCTCATCATTTCGGCCGTGATCTCTTTGACATCCACGCCGCGGGCCGTCGCCAGCGCCTTCTGCAGACTTCCGCGCTGATCCATGGCCGCGGCGGCAATCACGCCGCGTTCGTTGGAGAGCGCCTTCATGCGCTTCGTTTTTCCTTCTGAAAGTTGCATAACGCTTACTATTATATCGGGCGGCTACATCCGCACCGCCTTATCGTAGCCCGTCATCTCCAGGTAGCCCACGCCGCGCTGCGATCCGGTATACTCCACCGCGCCTTCCCAGTAGCGCACCGGGCCGTCGCTATCCACTGCCAGTTCCTGATCCGGCACCGCCGCCACGCAATCCAGCGAGACCCTCAGGCGCGGAATGGCAATATGCCATTTCACCGGATAGCGCGTGTGCGTCCTGGGACTGGTCCAGTATGCAAGCGGAGTCATCTCGAATTCCGAGCGGCGAAGATTTGTGGCGCGGCCGTCGGCGGCAATGTACGTGCCGGAAGAGTGAGAGTCAATGCTACCGTCCGCGCGCCGGAGTTGAAAGAGCATGAACTGCGTGTTGTTCTCCAGCTGCACGCTGAACCAGTCCCAGCCGGTCTGCGAGGATTCCAGCAGATTGCTGAACCATTCGTGATCCATCCACGCCGCCCCGGAGACTGCCGCGCCGTTCAGCGAACCCTCCACCGCCAGCAGCGGGAAGGATACGTAGTAAGATGCCTGGCCCGGCGCGTCGCCGGTCTGGCTCACGCCATTTTCGCCGTGAATCACCGGCGGCTTGCGCGGCGTCAACCGGAGCTGAAAGCGGATGCCTTCGGCCACCGCGGAGAGCGTCTGCACGTCGTCGTGCGTGTCCCAGCTCACCTGCCAGTTTCCGTTCCAGACGCGAGCGCTGGCAAAGTCCGCTCCAGCGATTCCCGGGCCCGCCCGGTTGAGCCGCTGCGCGTACCGGAACTTGCGACCGTCGATATCGGTCAACGCCAGGTGCGCCATGTAAATGTCGTCGGCGCGCCACACCGAGGGGTTCGGCGCGCCGCTGCGATCGCGCCCCCTCCGGAAGAAGACCAGTTCGAATCCGTAGCGGTGGCCGTCACGCGCTTGCACGTTGCCGGTGTAATACCACCACTCGGTTTGGAACTCTGGATGATTGAAGTGGTCGCGCGGAAACTCGTAGCGGTAGCCCGGCAGCGCCTGGCGATAAACCGGCGCGGCACATAGTGTAAACGCGGCAAGGCAAAGCAGGGTGCGGACCATCTTTTTCCATTCTGCCCGATTGCATACAATAAGAGCCATGCTTCTTGCGCTGCTGCCTCTTCTGGCCGCCGCCGCTGCCGCACCGCAGCAGGACGACCCGGGCGCGCTACGCTTGCAGGCCGCGCGCCGGGTCGCCATGGGAAAGTACGCGGAAGCGGAGCCGGTGCTCACGGAACTTTTGGTAAGGCAGGAGAAGATGTGGGGTGCGGATGGACCCGGCCTTACCGGCGTCATCGAAGCACTTGCCGCCGTGTATCGCTCCGAGGGCCGCAATGCCGATGCCGAGAAGTTCTATCTGCGCTCCATCGCCATCAAGGAAAAAGCCGGCGGTCCACAGAACTACGAACTGATTCCCCCGCTGAAGGCTCTGGCGGGCATCTACGCCGGCATGGGACCGGCGCGCAATTCCGACGCCGAACGCGCCTACCTGCGCATCATCTCGGTGCGCCAGGGTAATCGCGGCATGGACGATCTGGACCTGGCCAACGATTGCGCCGCGCTCGCCGCCTTTTATCTGGACCGCAAGCGCTACGCGGTGGCGGAGCCGAATCTGCGGCGCGCCATCGTCATCATCGAAAAGCGGCTCGGTCCGGGCGATCCGTCGCTGGTCCCCGTGCTGGACAGCATCGCCGCGCTGTACGTCAACACCAAGGATTATGCGTCCGCCGAATCGCCGCTGCGCCACGCCATCTCGATCCAGGAGAGCGTGTATGGGCCAAACAACTACAACGTAGCGACCTACCTGGATTCGCTGGCGATGGTGTTCTATCTTTCCAGGCGGTACGCCGAAGCCGAGCCGCTCTACAAGCGTTCCCTGGCCATCTGGGAAGGGAAACTCGGTCTCGACGCCCCGCAACTCGCCACCACGCTCGATAACCTGGCAGTAGTGTACGCTTCTCAGGAAAAATTCGCCCTCGCCGAACCGCTCTATCAGCGTTCGCTGGCGCTGCGCGAGAAAGATACTGTGCTGAGTATGAATAACCTGGCGCTGGCACTGGACGGCAAGGGGGATAACACCGGCGCGGAGAGCCTGTACAAGCGCGCCATTCCCCTGGCCGAAAGGATTCCCGCCCTGCCCGGCGCCATCAACGTAGGCGAGGCCGCGCTGCTGCAGCGCACCCTGCAAAACTACGCCAACCTGCTGCGCAAAATGGGCCGGGAAGCCGAAGCAAAAAAGATCGAGGCACGGATCTCGAGCGCACGCTCGAATCTGTAGAACAGGCAACGGGACTTCACCACGGAATCCGGACTATCGCTGGATGATGCCGGTCCCGCTTCTCCGGTCGCACTGCGCGGCCACCCGTCCAAGAACAGCGATCGCCGCGAAAGCTGTGGCGATTCCACCGAAGGCCCACCGCATCCCCACCGCACCGGCAATGTGAGCGGAGAGCCACGGCACCAGCATCCCTCCCGAGAGCGCCGTAGCGAACAGAATGCCGAACGCCGTCCCGGAATGCGATTCAAACCGCGCGCCCGCGATTCCCAGCACTGCCGGATAGATGCCCGCCAGCGAAAAGCCCGTCAGCACAATAGCCAGGGCAGCCGTAGCCGGCCCGGGCGCGATAGCCGACAGCAGAGCGCCCGCGAACGCCCCAAGCGAACACACCAGCAGGATGCGAAACGGCTCCGCCGCCAACGCGACGCGGCTCAGTACCGCGCGCGCCAGCATCACCGAAGCCCAATACGCGGCCAAAATCCAGGAGGCCGCCGAAATGGACCGGACCCCCAATTCCCCCGTCAGGTACGTGGAGATGAATCCTCCGAGCGTGAATTCCACGCCGGATTCAAAAAACAGCAGAGCGGCGAACGCCATCAGCAGAGGCGCGCGCAGCAGCCGCGCGATGCCGGCAAACGGCATCCGGTGCTCCTGCTTGGGCCGCGGAAAACGCAGGCACGATGCGAAAATGCCCGCGGCGCACGTAAGGAGCGCCGCTATCAGAAGCAGCCTGGACAGCGCGAAGCTCGCCAGCAGTGCGCCGATGACAAAAGGCAGAAAGAGCGCGCCGAAGCCGAAGAACGTGCCAAGCAGGTTGAGTGCGGCGCCCTTTCGCTGCGGATCTTCGTGAAGGTCGGCAACCAGAGTATTGGTGGCGCCATTCAGCGCACCCCCGCCGATGCCCAGCAGCGCCACCGCCGGCAGAAGATCCGCAAACGCCCCCGCGCGCGTGATCAAAACCAGCGCGCCGGCCACCAGGAACGGACCAAAGGCCAGCGGCGGCTTCATTCCGAAGCGGTCCATCGCCACCCCCAGCGCCAGACTGCAGACCAGCATGGCGAAGTTCATCACCAGGAACAGCGACCCGATATCCTGGACCGTGAACCGCAGGCGGCCGGCCAGCGACGGCAGAATGGCGCCCAGCAGCGCCATTACGATGCCGAATACAAACATGCCGGAGCAGGCCGAAGCGGTCAAGAGGCCAGTGCGGCTTGCCTCAGACTTTAGTGTGGCTTCCGGGCGCGCGCTCATATAACTTCCCGGTGTATGCCTCGAATACCCGCTGGTTATGGTCCTTGGAAATGCCTGCCACGTTGGGAGAAACAAACGTGACGGGCTTGAACCCCCGCTCTACCAGCCGCGCCCCGGTTTCCGCCACCAGCGACATGGCCACGAATACGGACGCCATGGTGGAACCCGCGGCCACTTTTTCCGGCTGTCCGATGTCCACTTGCGAATCCTCCGGCGCCACGCAATTGTCAATGGCGATATCGGCCACGTCGGACAACCGCTTGCCGCTGGAGTGACCGGGCTTCGCCACCGCTGCGTTGGCCATCGAGGAGACCGTCACCACTTTTAATCCCCGCTCCTGCGCATACAGCGCTGCCTCGATGGGCGCGGCGTTCAGCCCGCCGTGGGAGAAGACCACCATGCAATCGCCGGCTTCCAGGGCGAAGCTTTGCAGGAAATTCGCGATATAGCCTTCCCGCCGTTCCAGCCAAAGCAACTCGCGCGCGCCGCCCGCGCCCACCACGTTGTGCCACATCAGCCTGGGATCGTACAAAGGGAAGAACCCGACGAAACTGCCATACCGGGGAAACACATCCATCACCGGAATCACCGAATGGCAGCTGCCGAAAAGATAAACACGCTTGCCTGCCGCGATGGCGCGGGCAAACAGTTCTCCGG
>VFSW01011065.1_pt1 | contig 12714 bp, 10 predicted proteins | sample 5358111 | NCBI WGS metagenome assembly VFSW01 (sample SAMN11554181, study PRJNA540505) | mine drainage metagenome | isolation source: sediment from site ElyBrook_90M | place: USA: Ely Copper Mine, Vershire, VT | collected 2017 | reverse complement strand
GCTAAAAGGAGAAACAAGGTGCCAGAGTCTCATCAGTATGGAATCACTTTCCGGCTGCGACGAATGAGAATGGCCAATAATGCGCTATGGCGCGGCGGCAAAACGCCGGAGATATTTCACCGCAACTGTCATGTCTTTTGGCCACGGAGCCGTGATGGTGGTTTCAAGCTCGGTTGCGGGGTGGGCGACAATTAACTCTTGCGCGTGCAGGGCGGCGCGATCAATCAGCGGGCGCTCCGGTTGATCGTTCTTTTGCCGGTAGTCAGGCTTGAGCGTCGAAAGGAGGAGATTCGGTCCGCCGTAGAGCGCGTCGCCGACGATGGGAAGCCGCAGGTGTCGCAAATGCGCGCGGATTTGATGTGTGCGTCCGGTCAGCGGACGGCACTCAAGCAGCACATAGCCCTTGAACCGTTCGAGGACGCGGAACCGGGTATGGGACCGCTTGCCGCCTTTGGCGACGACGCGCATCAGGCGGGTTTGCAAAGGATGAGGCGCAAGCCGGGCTTCGGTTTCAAATTCATCTTGACCAGGAGTTCCCCGGGCAAGGGCAAGATAGGTCGTGCGCGGTTTTTCCGAGCCGAATTGGTTGGCGAGGGAAACGAGGGCGGGCTTATTCTTGACCAAAAGGATCACGCCGCTGGTTTCAAAATCCAGCCGATGGACGTTCATCAGGTAATTCAAACGGCGGCCTTTGGCCCACGGCGCGGCCCGGTCGATGTCGCGATGAAGCAGCTTCATCAGATTGGGCCGGGCCGGGTCGTAGCGATCCGGCGAAACGAGCAGGCGGCCGGGCTTGTTCAAGGCCAGCAATTCCTGATCCTCGTGCAAAACGGGGATTTCCCAGAACTCATGCGTTTGGGGCGATGAGAGTTTGACAGTGTCGCTCACATCTTGCTCCCGCTCATCTTCAATGCGAATTGGCGTCAACCCGTGGCTCCGGACAAGCGGGTGCGCTGTGAATCCGGGATGCTCACGCGTGTTTGGAATTGTTTGCCGAACCACGCGCTGTAGGCGGCCTGCTGGCGCTGGTCGCGCATCCTGGCCAGATACACGGGCAATTCCTGGCGCATCGTCTCTTCGTTGACCGGCGCGCGATACTTGACGTAAAGGTCGAACCCGCCGTCCAGGGTTTCCTGAAAACGCGAAGCCTTGCCGGTGGGCAGGTTGTAAACGGCGCTTTGGATTCGCTCGAATTCGCCGCGGTCAGGCACTTCCGCAAGAGTCTCGGTGGCCAGAGAAAACGGCGGCAGAACGGCGGGCTTGATATTTTGGGCGGCGCAGATGGCGTCGAAGCTTTGTCCATTGGCCATTCCGGCGCGCAGGGCGGCGTCGAAGCGTTCTCCAGCCGCCTTGGCCATGTCGAGAGCCTTGCTTTCGCGATAGTCCTGGATCACTTTTGCCCGGACCACCTCCAGCGGCTGAATTTCGCTTGGGATGCGTTTGTCAAGGCCGACGACGTAAAAGGCGTTGGTGCCTTTGAGGATCGTAAACTGATCCTCCGGCGCGCCGGGTTGCAAGGCGAAAACCATGTGCAACGCCCTGGCCGGCACGTCCAACTCGGCGGGCGGATTCTTCTGGTCGAAGGGATGGGTGGTCACCGCGGTCAGATGCGCGGCTTGGGCCGCCGCCTGAAGCTCGGCGCTGGTGATGGAATGGTCCTTGTCATGGCCTTGCGCCAGGTTGTTCAGGAAGTCATTGGCGGCCTTTTGGGCCTGGCGCAACGCCATTTCTTCGTGGAATAACTTTTTGATTTTGGCTTTGGCCTCTTCAGCCGGCAGGGGCTTTCCAAATTCATTGGTGTAAGCCTCCGGCCCGACCTGCAAATAGGTCTGCTCAACCCGCTCATCCAAATTTGTGATGCCGCCCAGCTCCTTTTCGGCGGCGGTGTGATAGTTTGTGGCCAAGAACGTGACAAAATTCAGTTGAATGCGTTCCGGGAGGCGATACTCGGCCTGGCGTTTGGTGTAATAGTCCAGAATCTCCTGCGGCGTGACATTGACCTTTTGCACGTAATTGGTGATCGGAAACTCGGCCAGTTCCACGCTTGTTGGCTCATGCTCGCGGCGGTAAAAAAACTCGGCTTCATTGGCCGTGATGAGTTTGCCGCTCATGCCAAAGAGGGAAATAAGAAGCTGCTGGCCGGCTTCATGGCGCACGTAGCGGTCAAAGTCACCCATCGACAATCCGCCCTTGTCCATGATTTCGTTTTTTATGAATTCCTCGAATTTGTCCCTTGGGAAAGGTTGATCCAGGGGGATGTTGAGCATCACTTTGGTGACTTGCGCGGCCGCTTCCGGAGTGACCTCAATGTGCATCTGATCCAATTGGGATATTAACAGCAGCCGTTGATAGGCAAAGCTGTCGACCTGGCGCAATTTATCCTCGGTATCGGGCCAGACGCCGTAGCGCAGCCGATAAAAAAGTTTTCCTTCCCTTTGGGCGTCGGCAAAGTCCTTTTGCGAAATCGGCTCGCCGTTGACGGTGCCCAGTTCGGCGCCCGGGCGGGTCTGGCCGGCCCCAAACTGCCTGCTTGGCGAGAGATAACTGACAAAACCGATAATCGTCGCCGCGATAATAATCCACATGATCCAGACGTTGTGTTTGCGAAGTGTGCCAATCATATCTAATTCAAAACGTTAAATATCATGTTTTTTGACGCAAGCAAGGGCTTTTCAGTTACCCAAATCCCCGCCTCGGCCGGAACGATGCGGTTGCGCGGGAGCGCACGCGCCTCGCGCGCGCATCCAATCGGCGCCATCATTGACATTTGCATTTTAGCGGACCTTCGCGCCTCGTGGAAGCGCGCCGCTAAACCGGCGGGCGCTGTCACCAGTTCTGGTGACTGGTGAGAAATTCGGCCAAGAGGTAGATTATTCACAGTTGACGGGGCAAGTGCCGGTGCTTGTGTGTGTGCCGCGCTGCCCGTCAAAGCAGATTTACGTGTTTTGTTCTCATAATGAAAGCCGGGCGGGTGCCCGGCTTTTCTGCTTTTTAGGTTCACTTTTAAGGTTTGCCGCGAATGGAAAAATCATTTTGCGCCAAATTCGTTAATGGAGTTGCGGCGGCGTGGGAAGGAAGAAAGTCAGCGCAAATCCCTCGGGCGTGAAATTTCCGGCATAGACGGAGAAGTAAAAGTATTGGGAAATCATGTCAAAGGGCGGAAGCAATGAGAAATCGGCCCAATCCTTGAGCTTTTTCCCGCTGTCGGGCGCGGTCTTGCCCGTGATCATCGGGGCGCCGATCAAATCGGGCAGGGTGACCGATCCTTTCCTGAAGGTCTCGACCATCGCGCGCATGTTCTCCTTTTCATTGCTGTATCCGAACAACCCGGTGGACATGCCGCCGACTTTCTGGGCGGCATCGCCCAGGCCCGCCGTTTCATTGAGGGCCGCGTGGCTGTTTTCGCCGCTGCGAAGGTACTCCTCCAACATCTCCACATCGCTGGAGAAGGCCACGTAATCGCCGCTGGCGGCGAAGTTAAACCCGGCACTTGCCCCTTGCGGCCCCGGCATCGTCACCGAGTAGATTTTGCGTCCGAGAAACTCGCGGTCTTTGATATTGCTGGATCCCTGCACCAGGGTGCCCATCGCCACCTTGACGGCCACGGCCAAATTCCCGGCATTGGGCGAACCTATCAAATAAACTGAAGGGGGCGATTTGAGATTGGCCAGTGTGTTGCCGCGAGGAGCTCGTTGATAGCTGATGACGTCGTTGCCGAGATTGGCGAGCAACTGCGCCTTGAGATCGTAGTGCTCGTCTTTATCTTTGCCGGCTGTTTGCAGGATGAAATTAATGGTCCGGCTGGCCAGGGGATTTATATCGCCAATCATGGCCTCCAACACAGCCCAACTTTTGGGCAGGTCAAGACGCAGGCGGCTGAACTTGACGGCATCGGCGGGGACAAAGGCGGGCGGGCTGGAATCCTTCGGCTCGAAAGCCATCGCCTTGAGAAGTCCCCGTCGGTCATCCTGCGGGACACCCAAAAAGAATTGGAAAGTCGTTCCGTCAGAGCCATCGCGATACACGAACGAACCCGAGGTCAGGCTGCCCAATCCCACGCTGGAGAGCAAAGCGGAAATGCCGCCGGGGTCGGCCCCGGTGTTTTCGTTGCCGCCGGCCGGTTCCTTTTTGATCCAGTAATCCAGCATGGCTTTGGTATTGACCCAGGCATACATGCGGGAGTTCTGCAACCGTGCGGAGAAATCTTTTTGGAATGCGGGGAGGTCTTCCAGAGCCGGAATGGATGCGCCCTCCTCCCGGCCGAGAATTTTCTCGATTGCCTGGGTCGAGTCGCTCACCAGGAGCAATGAATCGGCCTGTCCCACGGTCAACTCGACTTTCTGCCCGGGGGCCTTGGGTTCGGGCTGCGCAGTGTCCTTGGCGAGCGGATTTTTGGGGGCCGGAACAAGGTCCTGCCAGGGCAGATCATCCGATGAGGCAATGAACGTCGTGAAATCTATTTCGCGAATTTTCTCCGTCTTCATCGGCTTGTCCGCCTCCGCCCATTTTTTCTTGATCCCGGCCAGGTTCTTTTTCAACTGATCGGCATGGTCCTTGGCATCCAGGAGCAGGACGCGGGCGAAGGGCTGGTCTGGTTTGTCCGGTTGGTTGACAGGCACGATGGCGAAGGTCAGTTGCCCTTGGGCCAATTCCTTGTAATCGGCGAGTTTGATTCCGAATGTCCGATCCAGCGGCGCGATGAATTCGTTGGTGAGCTTGTCGTCAAACTTGTCCCGGAACGGTTTCATCGCCGGATCAAGCCAGAAGCGCGCCAGCGGTGTGCCGCTCCAGGCCGGCCAAGCTCTTGCGCCATCGGGAACGGTGACGACGAACAGAGTGTCTTTGGGCAAAAGTTTGTGCGGCGGCAGGACGGCGGCGCCGGCGCTCCAACACAGGGCAACCAGCGCCGGCAGCCAACTCATTCGGTTCTTCATAATCTTATAACTCGGTAACTGTTTAGGCAGGGACAGTGCGCCGCGCTGTCCCTGCCTGCACAGTTACATAACTCGCACATCCATCAAAGGTTTCGCAAATGGGCGTTAAAACGCCAAACTCCGGGGGTTTTGCCCTCCTCGGTCCGCCTTCGCGCCGCCCGCCGCCGGTTGGCCGTCATGCGCGGTATCGCCGAACCAATCGCTATGGTTGCGCCGGAGCGTCCCCGGTCTTCTTCACCCGTTTGGGAGGTTCCAGGTAGCGATAGGGATTGCTGGGGTTGTCGTTGTCATAGGCGTAAGAATCCCGATGCTCCAAAAAGAACTTCACGGCCTCGATCGGAATTGCAAAACCCAAACCTTCGCCAAAAGTAAGCTTCATGTTGGTGACGCCGATGACTTCGCCGCGCATGTTGAAGAGCGGGCCGCCGCTGTTGCCTGGGTTGATCTGGGCGGTCGTCTGCAAATACAACTCGCCCTGGAATTGGCGCGTTTTGGTGCTCAGAATGCCCTCCGTCACTGTGCGCTCCAGTCCTAGGGGGCTGCCAACCGCGAAAACCCGTTCCCCGACCGACAGCGCGTCCGAATCGCCCAGGGAGGCATAGACAAACTTGGGAGCGTCCTTGTCCTCAACTTTCAACAAGGCCAGATCGGCAAATTTGTTGAGCGACACAATCCTGACCTGCTTGTAGATGTGGCGTTCTAATTCGCCGTTTCGCTGTTGATACACTTCCACCGAAATCTGCGTTTCCCCTTCCGTCACATGGAAATTGGTGATCAGGAACCCGTCGCGATTGATGAAAAAGCCCGAACCCAATCCGCCGGGTGTGCGCACCTGCACAACCGCCTCGCCCACTTCGTTGACCAGGTCGCGCACACTGCGCTCCCTGGGCGGGACCGCCAAAGAGGAAAAGAAACCGCGCGTCTCCGGAGAATGGGGCGCGGCCACGGGCGCCGCCGGAGGGGCGGCGGCCATCACCGGCGCGATGTTGTTGGCGCGGCGCGCGTCATCCTCAAGCAATGCGACGATTTGGTTTCGCGGGATAACCAACACCGTATAACCAATATCAATGATGACTTGATCGCGCTTCTCCGCCAGTATCTTTCCCGTTACAACCGCTTTGTCCTTCAACTGGACGGTCGCGCCGTCGCCGCCGACGACTCCGCCAAGCGCCAGGGCCACGCATAAAAACCATTTTAGCATTTCACTAAATTATCTCTTTCAGGCCAAATGACAAGACCCCTTTGGAAATTAAGAATTAAGAATTAGAAATTAAGAATTAGCGAATATCGCATGGAACCCCTCGTATTTTTCAGGCGCGCTCGTAGCCGCTCGTTTTATTCTCGCAATGCCCCACGTTCTTCAAAGTGACCAGCGAGATGTCGTGATCGCAGGCGGGGGCGCCGCCGGAATGTTTGCCGCAATCGTTTGCGGGGAGGCGCTTCCAGGAGCGAGGATTGCCGTGCTGGAGAAAAGCTCCCATTTTCTTTCCAAGGTGCGCGTCTCCGGCGGCGGACGTTGCAATGTCACCCACGCCTGTTTCGACGCCGGCCAATTGATCGGCTACTTTCCACGAGGCGGCGCCGCGTTGCGCGGGCCCTTCGCGGTCTTCCAACCCCGCGATACAATCGAGTGGTTTGAAAGCCGGGGCGCGCGTCTCAAGACAGAGCCGGATGGACGGGTGTTCCCGGTGAGCAATTCCTCGGGGACCATCATCGAATGTTTGGTGCGCGCGGCGCGGGCGGCTGCCATAGAAATGATACCTAATTGCGGTCTGGAACGCATTGATCGACCAACCGGCGCCGGTTTCGCCCTCGCGCTGACCGGCGGCGCACCGCTCCGTTGCCAGCGGCTGATGTTGGCGACGGGCGGCTGCCGCGCGGCGGCGGCGGGCCAATTGGCGGTTTCGCTCGGCCATACGCTGGAGCCGCCGGTGCCGTCTTTGTTCACCTTCCATGTCGCCGTTCCCTGGTTGCGCGAGTTGGCGGGAATATCCGTCGAGTCGGTGGAAGTCGCGATCCCCAGCCTGAGTCTGCGCGAGCGGGGGGCGTTGCTCGTGACACACACGGGGTTGAGCGGCCCCGCCGTTCTCAAGCTCTCGGCGTGGGGCGCGCGGGCGCTTCACGAACTCAATTATCGGTTTCCCCTGCGAATAAATTGGTTGCCGCAACACGAACAGGATGAGTTGGCGGCGCAGTTGGAATCGCGCCGCGCCGCGCAACCCGCCCGCCTGGTTGTCAACAGTCCGTTGCCGCCGTTGCCCGCGCGGCTTTGGGAACGCCTGGCCGGCGCCGCGGGGATTATTCGTGAAACGCGGTGGGCTGAACTTTCGCGCTCCGCGCGCCATCAACTCATCCAGCAACTCCTTGGCTCCCGATTCGATGTGTCGGGGCGAAGCCTTAACCAGGATGAATTCGTCACTTGCGGCGGAGTGCGGTTGAGCGAAGTAAATTTCAAAACCATGGAAAGTCGTTTGTGTCCGGGCCTGCATTTCGGCGGGGAACTGCTTGACATCGATGGCCTGACGGGTGGTTTCAATTTCCAGGCGGCCTGGACCACCGGATGGCTCGCGGGCAAATCCATGGCGGCGCGGCTTGCGGGCCGCCGGCTTTAAACCAGCGGCCTTCTTCACCCACATTACGATTTGGCGGGCGCGGCGGGTGTGACGGCGCCGGGATGGTCGCTCGCGTTGGGCGCGGGGCGATACCCAAATTTGCGCGCCAGACTCAGCGCAGCCGGCAGCGACTTGACTCCGCCGGTGCAGGTGGGGTGCGAAAGCGACGCCGCGGCCGCGCTCACGCCCGCGACCAGGGAGCGCCGGAGCTCCCAGTTTTCGTGCAGCCCCATCAGCACTCCCGCCGCAAAGGCGTCCCCGGCTCCGGCCGCGCCCGCGATATGTTTCGGCGGCAGCTTTATTGACGGTTGCCAGACGTCTTCGCCGGTGCGCGTGCGAATAAACGCCCCTTCCGGAAAATGAATGGCGACCACCTCCCGCACACCGCGCTGCAACAATGCCCCGGCGGCATGGCGCAGGGAAACCGGGTTGAGCCGTCCGTCGGTTTCCCGAATCTTGAAGCCGGTCGTTTTGCCGGCCTCGATTTCGTTGATTAACAAATAATCGGTGTGCTTCAAGGCTGGCAAAATGATAGCGGCAAAGCGGTCGCTGTCCTCGCTGACCACATCGACGCTCGTTTTAAGGCCCGCCTGCTGGGCCGCGCGCAACAACGCCGCCGCCTTGGTGCCAAACGTGGGATCGGGCGCGTCCAGGGCGTCCAATAGCAACAAATATCCCAAGTGGAAAATTCGCGCCTTGATTGTTTTGAAATTGAGATTGGCGCCGTTCCAGAGCGCGTTGGCGCCGCGGTGATGGAAGAAGGTGCGCCGCCCACTGGAAGCCTCCGTCATCACATCCGTATAGGAGGTCGGCGCAAGCGGGGTGGACTGCAAATGGCGGACGTCGATGCCGTGGCGTTTGCAATCATCGAGGATCGTCAGGCCCAGAGGATCGTCGCCCACCAATCCCGCGCCCATGAGCGGAAACGGCGCGCGCAACCGGGCCAGATCGATGAGCACATTGTAAGGCGAACCGCCGGTGCCTTGTGACTGGCCGCGGATATTTGCCAACTGCTCGGTCTGCGGATAGACATCGATTATTTTGACTTGATCGATGATCCAATTGCCGGCGGCCAAAAGGCCGCATCGTGATTGTGCGTTGCGAGCTTTCATCGATGTAATATCAACCGACAAGACGCCAAACCATTACGCGCGCACCGCGGTGTCCAGGCAGTTTCGCACCACTTTTGCCAAGTGGGAAGGATGATAGGGTTTGGAAAGGAAGCTCACCCCTTTGCGAGGCTGGTGCTTGCGTTCCAGCATGTCCTGGCTATAGCCGCTGCTGAAAATGACGCGCAAACGCGGATTCTCAGCCAGGAGCTTGTCGGCCAGCTCCAGTCCGGAAACGCCGTCGGGCATGATGATGTCGGTGAGCAACAAATCAATGGTTTTGCTGTTTTGCGCCCACACTTGCAGCGCCTCCAGGCCACTGCCCGCTTGCAGCACACGGTAGCCGTGGCTTGTAAGAACTTTGCTTACCACCTCGCGCACGGCGACTTCGTCCTCGACCACCAGCACCGTCTCGTTCCCGCCTTTGACATCCACTGGAAGGACTTGCTCGACTTCGACTTCCCCCGGCTTATCCATCGCCGGAAAATACACGGTGAAAACGGCCCCTTTGGCCGGCTGGCTTTCAACTTCGATCCATCCCTGATGCTGATTAACCATTCCATACACGGTCGCCAGCCCCAGCCCCACGCCCTTGCCGACGTCTTTGGTGCTGAAGAACGGCTCAAATAAATGGTCCATGACTTTGGCGTCCATGCCGCAACCGGTGTCGGTCACGCTTATTTCAATGAACCGGCCCGCCCGGCGTTCGGCCTTGATTTGCGCGCCAGCGGCGGTGAGGGTGACTTCCCTGGTGCCGATGGTCAACTGGCCGCCTCCCTTTTCCATTGCGTCGCGCGCGTTGACAGCGAGGTTGACAATGATCTGTTCGATCATGCCGGCATCCCCCAGGATCGTGAGCGGTTTGGACGCAAAGCCGGAGCGCAATGAAATGTTTTCCCCGAGCAGCGGGCGCAACATTTCGGTGATATTGCGGATGACGCCGTTGATCTCCAAAACCTGCTGCTGCATCACTTGTTTGCGGCTGAACGCCAGCATCTGGCGAATCAGCTTGGCGGTGCGGTCAACTCCGGAAGAGATATGATTGAGGGATTTTATTGACTCTTCATCCAGCGACGGGTTCTCCAGAAGCAACGCCGCGTGCCCTTGAATGACGGTGAGGATGTTGTTGAACTCATGCGCCACTCCAGCCGCCAACTGGCCCACGGCCGCCAGGCGTTCCTGCCGCATCGCCAATTGCTGGCTTTCGATCAACGCCTTCTGCGCCTGTTTGCGCTCGGCCACTTCCTGCTGCAAGTTTTTCGTCCATTGATCGACCATCTCGAAGACTTCGCGGTCCCGTTGCGCCAGCACACCCGCGCGCCACCGTCGCGCCCAGACGTATCCGCCCCACAAACCAACCGCCAGGACAACCATTCCCAGGTAAACTCCATAAGTCCCCGGAAAATGGGGGCTGGATAGCGCAGCCAGGCAGGCCCAAGCCTCTCGCGCCGGCCGGCCGGCTGGCGCGGCGGGAGACAATTGGCGAAGGAGATCCTCCGATGACCGGGCGCCTGCGCCCAAGCCTTGGACGCAAGGGCAATATAGTATCCCGACTGCGGCCGTCGCCTGAATGGCAACGCGCGCCTTTAGCCAGCGATCACTCATGTTCGTTTTTATGCCTCGTCGAGACTGCTGATAACATCGTCGAGCATGAATGAGCGGCCCGTTGGTTTCAATGACAATCGACACAAAGGAAACGTCCCGGCCGAATTGCAGGTTTTCAAATGTCTTGCCCGGCAGCCGTTGCCGCGCTAGCGTTTGTCAACACATTTCCCATTTATGACAAGTAATCTGGATTCCAGAAACGGCGGCCGCCCCGCCGCCGGCCCGACCGGGCGGATGGATCGGCGGTCGTTTTTATCGTTGACGGCCGCGGTGGCCGGCGCGGCGTTGACTCCCGCCCTGGCCGATGCGCGGGATTGGAGCGGGCGTGAGCCGGCGCCGTATCCGGACCCGGATATTGTGACGCTTGACCCGCGCTTTGAAAAATACAAGCTTGGCAATACCGCCATTCAGCGGCTCTGGACGGGAGCGCTTTGGGCCGAGGGATGCTGCTGGAACGCCGGGGGGCGTTATCTGGTCTGGAGCGACATTCCCAACAACCGGCAAATGCGGCGGCTGGATGAGGACGGGCATGTGAGCGTTTTTCGATCGCCCTCGAACAACGCCAATGGCAGCACGTTCGATTTTGAAGGCCGGCTGGTTTCGTGCGAGCACAACACCAGGCGCGTCGTCCGTTTCGAGCACGATGGCTCCATCAAAGTCCTGGCCGATCAATGGAATGGCAAACCCCTCAACGCGCCCAATGACATCGTCGTCCATCCTGACGGCGCCGTGTGGTTCACCGATCCTGGATACGGAATCATGTCCAATTACGAAGGCCACATCGCCAAGCTGGAACTCAAGGAGGCCATTTATCGAATCGATCCTAAGACCGGCGTCATGGACATGGTCAGCGACGAAGGCTACAAACCCAACGGAATATGTTTTTCACCGGATTACAAATTGTGTTACGTCGCCGACACCGGCGGACCGGAGCCGCGCGGGATTGATGTTTATGACGTGGTGGACGGCCAAAAACTCAGGAATCGACGCAAATTCTGCTCGATGGAATACAGTGGCAGACCAAACTCCAGAGGAGGCAGTTCCGACGGCATCCGAGTCGACACAGACGGCAACGTTTGGTCGGCCGCCGGCTGGGTTGGCGCGCACTATGATGGCGTTCACATCTTCGCCCCTGACGGCACGCGCATCGGAATGATTTTTCTGCCGGAAATCTGCGCCAACCTCTGCTTTGGCGGCGCAAAGCGCAACCGGCTGTTCATGGCGGCCAGTCAATCCCTCTACGCCGTATATGTCGGCACTCAAGGCGCGCATGTGACCTGAAGTAAAAGAACGGAAAAACGTCACACCCCCTTTCCACGCGACACGCACCACGCACCACGCACTTCCTAACCTCCTCCTTTGCCACTCACCGAATACTACGCATTCCGGCATCCCGGCATTCCGGCGTCAGTCCGCACTTTTTGCACTTTTTCATTGACGGCGCGCGCCGGGGTGGGAGTGTTGCGCGGTGCCACGCAAACTGCGCATGGAATATCCGGGGGCCATCTATCACGCGATGAATCGCGGGGATCGCCGCGAAGACATCTTTCGCGACGATGAGGATCGCAGGCGCTTTCTTTCCACGCTGGGGGAGGCGTGCCAAAAAACCCGCTGGCAGGTCCATGCCTATTGCCTGATGCACAATCACTTTCACCTGGTGGTGGAGACGCCGGACGCCAACCTGGTCGCGGGCATGAAGTGGCTCTTGGGCGTTTACACCAGGGGATTCAATATGCGGCACCGGTCCTGCGGGCACGTCTTTGCCGGGCGTTACAAGGCGTTGATCGTGGAGGGCGGTGCGCGCGGGTATCTGCGCACGGTTTGCGATTATGCGCATCTGAACCCGGCGCGGGCCAATCTGCTGGCGCATGCGGCGCCGCTGGAGAGGTTTGCCTGGAGCAGCTATGGCGAATATCTCAAAGCGCCAACGAAGCGTCCGCCCTGGCTGCGGGTGGATCGGTTGCTGGCGCAGAAAGGAATTCCCAAGGACAGCGCGGCGGGCCGGAGGAAATTCGCCCGCCAGATGGAGATTCGGCGAGGGCGGGAGGAACCCGGGGATTACCAGGCGATTCGGCGCGGCTGGTGTTTTGGAAGCGAGGAATTTCGGCGGAAGCTGCTTGCGGCGGCCCACCGGGCCGGCGCCAACCATTACGGGATCGACCGTTTCCAAGGCAGTCAAGAGCGGGCCAGGCGCCTGATAGCCCAGGAACTCAAGCGCCTGGGATGGACTGCGCGCGAATTGGCGCGACGGCGCAAAGGCGACAGGCACAAGGTCAACCTCGCCCGCCGGTTGCGGGCCGAGACGACGATGACCTTGGCTTGGATTGCGGAGCATTTGCGGATGGGCAGTTGGAGTTACGCGGCCAACCTGCTCACGAAGGCAAAAAGCGAAAATAGTAGGGACTGACACTTGTGCTGTGACGGGTGAGACTCTGTCGAACCCTGATTTTGTCC
>VFSW01011064.1_pt1 | contig 12714 bp, 11 predicted proteins | sample 5358111 | NCBI WGS metagenome assembly VFSW01 (sample SAMN11554181, study PRJNA540505) | mine drainage metagenome | isolation source: sediment from site ElyBrook_90M | place: USA: Ely Copper Mine, Vershire, VT | collected 2017 | reverse complement strand
GAGTAAATCACATCTTGACCTTATACTGCTTCATCAGTACAATTTACCCAGGAGATCATCCCATGCCAGTCTATGAATATGCATGCAAAGAGTGTGGACATAAATTCGACAGCCTTCGACTGATGAAGGATGCTGATGCACCTATCCCTTGTAAAAATTGCCAGAGCTTGCAAACACATCGCAAACTCTCCACGTTTTTCTCATCCAGTGAAGGCAGATCGGTTGGGCCTCAGAGCGGCGGCTGCAGCGGTTGCAACGGCGGTTCGTGCGCCTCTTGTAGGAATTAAAGACTCGAAACGATAGCCGAGTCTCTCCGGGGTTTGGGGTGGTTGGTCACCACGGCAACTCCCAGAGAACCATAACAGACTCTATTGCCCCCAGAAATCATTATGATATACTTCTGGGGGTTTTATTCGATCTATGAATCTTTAGGAGGATTTCAAATGAAAAAAGACTTTATTGCCATTACCGATTATTCTTCGGTTGAATTACAAGACCTGTTGAACCTGGCAGTCCGGTTAAAAAAGGAATTTTTCAAAGAAGGAAATCCTCCTCTGCTCAAAGGTAAAGTACTGGCCATGGTTTTCCAGAAACCCAGCCTGCGCACCAGGGTTAGCTTCGATATGGCCATGCGCCACCTCGGAGGTGACGCACTTTATATCTCGCCAGATGAAATTGGCCTGGGCAAACGTGAATCGATTGCCGACGTGGCGCGTGTTCTCTCAGGCTACGTCAGCGCCATCATGGCGCGCGTATTCGCCCACGAGCATGTGGTTGAACTGGCGCGCTGGTCCAGCATTCCGGTCATTAATGGTCTGAGCGACTATAACCATCCCTGCCAGGCAATGGCGGATGCCTTGACGATTTTTGAAAAATTTGGCACCTTTAAAGATTTGAATGTGACCTTTGTGGGCGACGGGAACAACGTCGCCGTTTCTTTGATGCACGTCTGTACAAAACTGGGCGCAAATTTCACGCTTGCCAGCCCTGAAGGATATGACCTGAACCCTGCCGCCCTCGAACTTGGTCAGAAGATCGCCGCAGAAAATGGCGTCAAGATCACCCTGTTGCGCGATCCGCACGAAGCGGTAAAAAATGCAGATGTCATCTATACAGATACCTGGACTTCGATGGGCCAGGAAGCCGAAATCAAAAAACGCGAGCTGGTCTTCCCGCCCTACCAGGTGAATTCCAAACTGGTTTCTGAAGCCAAGCCGCACGTGATTGTGATGCACTGCCTGCCAGCTCATCGTGGGCAGGAATTAACCGATACGATTGCCGATGGGCCGCATTCGGTCATCTTCACTCAAGCTCATAACCGTCTGCATGCCCAAAAAGCGATCCTGGTAAATCTGTTATTAGGGTATTAATATGGACAGCCGCGAATACATCGAACTTGAGGATAAGTATGGAGCTCATAATTATCAACCACTAGATGTAGTCATAACTCGCGGAGAAGGTGTCTGGGTTTACGATATTGACGGCAATCGTTATCTCGATTGCCTGAGCGCCTATTCGGCGCTGAACCAGGGGCACGTCCACCCCAGGATACTGGAAGCGATGATTTCTCAGGCCTCGCGGGTCACCCTGACTTCGCGCGCTTTTCGCAATGATCAGCTTCCCCTATTGGAAAAAGAGCTGTCCGATATCAGCGGATATGAAATGTCACTGCTGATGAACAGCGGAACTGAGGCAGTGGAAACCGCCATCAAACTGGCGCGGAAATGGGCCTATCAGGTCAAAGGTATCCCGCGCCACAATGCTGAAATTATCATCGCTTCTGGAAATTTCCACGGCCGCACAATTTCGATCATCTCTTTTTCTACCGAACCCGCTTATAAAGATGATTTTGGCCCCTTCACTCCAGGTTTTGTGGTCGTTCCCTATGGCGATGCCCAGGCTTTAGAAAATGCTATCGGTCCGAACACAGCCGCGGTGATGATCGAACCGATCCAGGGAGAAGGGGGAGTGATCATTCCCCCTGCCGGTTATCTAAAAAAGGTCAGCGAATTGTGCCGGCATAACAATCTCCTCTTTATTGCCGATGAAATCCAGACCGGGCTGGGAAGGACCGGCAAGTTGTTTGCCTGTGATCACGAAAACGTCCACCCGGATGTGATGATCATCGGCAAAGCCTTATCGGGGGGCTTTTACCCGGTTTCGGCAGTTCTAGCCCAAAGATCCCTGATGGAGTTGTTCAAACCCGGCGAACATGGCTCCACTTTTGGTGGAAACCCGGTCGGCGCCGCGGTAGCCAGGGCGGCGCTTAAAGTAATTGTCGAAGAGCACCTTCCTGAAAATTCGGCTGTCCTTGGCGAATACCTGATCGACCAGCTTGCAGAAATTTCCAGCCGCCACGTTAAAGAGGTGCGCGGCAAGGGTCTGTTGGTCGGCGTCGAATTATTCCCCGAGGCCGGAGGGGCACGGCGCTTTTGCGAAGCGCTGCAACACCGGGGTATTCTGGCCAAAGAGACTCACCAGAACGTGATTCGCTTCGCTCCTCCATTAATTATCACCCGCGAGACGATTGATTGGGCTCTTCCCATCATCCGCGATACCCTGACCATGCCCTAGCCGAAAACCTTATGGATTGGAAAGAAACCTACAAATCTCGCGTGGTAAGCGCCGAACAGGCCGTGCAGGCTATCCACTCAGGCGACCGGGTCTACCTGACCGGCAATTGTTCCGTCCCACTGGTTATATTGAACGCACTGATCAAACATGCGCTCAACCTTGAGAATGTCGAACTTTGCCAGCCCCTGACCGTGTGCGGCTGCGAATACCTTGAACCAGAACTCGAAGGGCATCTGCGCGTCAATTCATTATTTATCAGCACGAATGTACGCCAGGCCATCAATGAAGGCCGGGCCGACTATACCCCGGTGCTGTTATCCGAGCTGCCCTTGTTATTCAAGCGCAAGGTCTTACCCCTGGACGTTGCCCTGGTCCACCTCTCCCCTCCGGATGAGGATGGCTTTTGTACAATGGGGATCGAAACCGGGCTGACCCGTACCGCCGCCGAATCGGCAAAAATCATCATTGCTGAAGTGAATCAGCAAATGCCCCACATGTTAGGCGATTCGGCCATTCATGTCAGCCGGTTGGATTACATCGTCCCGGTCGATTATGCGCTGTCCGAACTTTCAATGGCCTCCGATGGCCCGTCGGATGAAATCGAGAAAATCGCCGGCAATATTGCTCCTCTGATCCCGGATGGAGCGACCATGCAGCTGGGGATTGGCGCCATCCCGGATGCTGTCTTGAAATATTTATTTGATAAAAAAGACCTTGGGATCCATTCCGAACTCTTTTCCGATGGAGTAATCGACCTGGTAAACGCCGGCGTTCTGACCGGGGCCAGAAAAACCTTGCACCCGGGAAAAATAATCGCCGGGTTTCTCCTGGGCACCAACCGTCTCTATCAATGGGCGGACCACAACCCGTTGATAGAACTCCACCGTACTGAATACGTCAACAATCCATTTACTGTCGCCCAGAACGCCCGCATGGTGGCAATCAACTCCGCCATCGAAGTGGATCTCACCGGCCAGATTTGCGCAGACAGCATTGGCCCGCGTTTTTACTCTGGCGTAGGCGGGCAGTTCGATTTCATCTATGGAGCGTCCCTCTCTGAAGGGGGAATTCCTATCATCGCCCTACCCTCAACCTTGACGACCAGGGATGGTAAATTAGTCAGCCGGATTACCACCCTGCTTAAAGCCGGCGCAGGCGTCACAACCACACGTAACCACATCCATTACGTTGCTACCGAATTTGGGATCGTAGACCTGTATGGGAAAACCATCCGGCAGCGCGCCAGATTGCTGATTTCAATCGCTCATCCCGCCTTCAGGGATGAGTTGACCTTCAAAGCAGCCGAGCTGCATTACCTTTAACCTTTTAGCATCCAGCCAACATTTGCTATCCGTCCGATTTTCGGGCGGATAAAGAAATGGAGAACCTATGGACCGAAAAGCAAAAATTATTGCGACAATCGGACCCAGTTGCCAGGATGAGTCAGTCCTGAGAAGTTTGATCAAAGCCGGCTTAGATGTAGCCCGCCTCAATTTTTCTCACGGCACTCACGAGGAACATGCAGCCCGGATTGCATCCATTCGGAAGCTTTCCGCTGAAGCCAACAAGCCCATAACGATCCTTCAGGATCTACAGGGGCCAAAACTGCGCGTCGGCAATTTACCTCCCGAAGGGGTTAAGTTAACCGTCGGGCAGTCAATCAGGCTGTCAACCCATATGGATCCCAATGGAGCAGGAAAATCAGGTAAATCGGGCGAAGAGACCCTCTTTATTCCTATGGATGTACCTGACCTGGAGAAAAACCTTGAAAAAGGCAATCGCATCCTCCTGGATGATGGACAGCTCGAGTTGGAAGTTATCCAGGTCGGAGAAGACTTCATCGAATCGAAAGTTGTCCTCGGCGGAATCCTGCTTTCCCACAAAGGCGTCAACCTGCCCGGGGCCCATCTGGATATACCGGGGTTCACCGAAAAAGACCGCGCCGACCTGGTTTTTGGCCTGCAGCAAGGCGTAGATGCCGTTGCAATTTCTTTTGTGCGCACAGCCGAAGACATTGAAGTGGTCCGTAAGGCGATTAATGAATTAGCTCCACATGGCACGCATATCCCCATTGTGGCCAAGTTGGAAAAACCCGAGGCCGTCGAGAACCTGCACGCCATCATCCATGCTACTGACGGAGTAATGGTGGCTCGCGGCGACCTGGCGGTGGAGACTTCGACCGCCACCGTGCCAATCGTGCAGAAAGAGATTATCCGGGCTGCCAACCACCATGGAAAATTTGTGATTACCGCCACTCAAATGCTGGATTCGATGATTAACAACCCCCGCCCGACCCGCGCCGAAGCTTCGGACGTGGCCAATGCCATTTTTGACGGCACCGATGCGGTCATGCTCTCCGGTGAAACCGCCAGCGGCCATTACCCGGTTGAAAGTGTTGCCACCATGCATTCCATCGTCCTGGAAGCAGAAAACCATTTTGCTGAATGGGGCCAATCCGAGAAAGACACAGACGAGCTGACCACAGATGACGCGGTATCTTTAACCCGCGCTGCCCGTGAACTGGCGCACGACCGCAACGTTGCTGCCATCGCCGTTTTTACTCAAACAGGCAGGACGGCTCTCTTAATGTCAAAAGCCCGCCCGCGCGTACCTATTATGGCATTTACGCCAGAAATTTCCACATATCAGAAAATGGGACTATACTGGGGCGTAACCTCCTTCCTGGTTCCGTATGCTTCATCCGTCGAAACCATGGTGACCCACGTGGATGCCGCCTTGATTTCGGCCACCTCCATCCGGACGGGTGAACAGGTAGTCATGATCTCCGGTCTTCCTGTGGGCGCCATGCGGCAGCCGAACTTTGCGCTCTTGCACACACTGGGTGAAACACTCTAAACGAGGCAACCATGAAAATCCGCACGCTGGATACCCGAAATCCTAAAGATGTGCATGCTTTTGTAGAATTCCCTTTTCAGCTCTACCATAAGAGCAAACAATGGGTACCTTCGCTGACATCCGAAATTAAGCTGGCCATGAACCGGGATAAGCATCCATTTTATAAACATTCAGAAGCGGATTTTCTTGTCGTTGAAAGTGAAAAAGATATCCTCGGCCAGGTAGCCGTGATCCATAACCGCAATTACTGCGCTCATCACAAAATCGAAACAGCTTTTATCTATTATCTCGATATCGCCGAGGACCCGCAAGCTTCCCGCCTGTTGCTTAAAGCAGTCATCGATTGGGCGCGCCATCACGGAATCGTAAAAATCCTCGGTCCAAAGGGTTTCTTAAGAGCCAATGGCCTGGGGGTTCTGGTGGATGGGTTTGACTACCTGCCTGCGGTGAGCGTCCCCTATAATTTTCCTTATTACGCATCTTTTCTGGAAGATGCGGGTTTTGTAAAAGAGACGGACCATTTCTCCGGTTACCTCGATCGTTCCAGCCACCTGCCGGAAAGACTGTATGAAGTAGCTGAAAAAGTGAAAACCCGCGGTAACTTCTGGATAAAAACCTTCAAAGATAAAGATGAAATGCGCACCTGGATACCACGGGTAGAAGCAGTTCATAACGAAGCCTTCTCGGTGCATCCATGGTTCTATCCATCTACGGAAGCTGAATTTGAAATGATTGCGAGCTCCATGATCCAAATCGCCCAGCCTGGTTTGATGAAATTAATCATGAAAGGGGAAGAAGTGGCCGGTTTCATCATATCTTACCCCGACATTTCAGAAGGTATCCAAAAAAGCCGTGGACGGCTGTTTCCCTTTGGATGGGCGTACATATTGAGCGCCATAAAAAATTCAAAAACCGTAGACATGAACGGGCTGGGAATTTTGCCAAAATACCAGGGGTTGGGCAGCAATGCTCTCCTCTACACCGAAATCGAAAAAACGTTGCGTGATTCACGCTTCCAACGTCTCGAAATCGTCCAGGTAGATGAACGCAATTTCAAAAGCAAAGCTGATATGGATACGATAGGCACTACCTGGCATAAAACCCATCGTTCTTATCGTTATCTGTTGAATTAACCACCATTCTTTCGTTAAAGGGTAAAAAATGGCTGCCTTGTCGACCCCAGAACCAGTGCCTGCCGCAAAATCAATCCTTTCCCTGGCGACCAAGTTAATTTATGGGAGTGGAGATTGGGGCAGGGCCAGTTTCAATACTCTCCGGCAAATTTTTTATGCAATCTTCCTTACCGATGTAGTCGGCCTTGACCCACGCCTGGCTTCGGTAGCCGCATTGGTGGGGATCATCTGGGATGCCGTAAACGACCCGCTGGTGGGAGCGCTGAGCGACAATGTGCGCACGCGCTGGGGCAGGCGCCGGCCTTTCCTGTTGGTTTTCTCAGTTCCTTTTGCCCTGGCTTTTGTGCTCTTATGGTGGGCGCCGCCCTGGCACACCCAATTCATGTTGATGATCCATTGCACCCTGGCCTACATGGTTGCCGATACCATCCAGACCCTGGTTACTGTACCTTACCTGGCGTTGACCCCTGAACTGGCTACCGGATACGACGAACGCACCAGTTTGACCAGTTTCAGAATGTTCTTCAACCTGATTGCGTCTTTGATTACCGCCGTTCTGGCGCCGACCGTAGTTGAAACAGTCGTAAAATCCGGTCACAGCCTCGACCAGGGCTATCTGACAGTTGCCGCATTGTTCGGAGGATTGGCGATCATCCCCTCACTCCTGATCTTTTTTTTCGTTCACGAAAAGGATCTTGACAGCGAACCCATTAAGGAAACGTTGACCTTCCGGCAGACTTTGAGGAATTTATGGCAAAACACCCCATTCCGCTTTGCCACAGGCATCTACGTGCTCAATTGGATCGCCTTCGACATTGTCGCCTTGATGCTGCCGTTTTATTTGCTTTATTGGGTTGGCAAAGGCGACCTTTTATTGCGAGTAAACATTTTAGGAATCAAGCTCTCGATTGATTCGGCCGTCCTGGGGATCTTGCTGCTGACTGCCACCGTTGCCATCCCCTTGTGGAATTGGATGGCTCAAAAATGGAGCAAACGCGTCGCCTATATCATCGGCATGTTTTTCTGGATTATCGTCCAGTCATTCCTGCTGTTCATCCAGCCAGGCGATATCACGCTGATTTTGATCTTCTCATTCCTGGCCGGTTTGAGCGTTTCCACTGCCCATGTGATGCCGGAAGCGCTTTTCCCCGACGTGATCGATTGGGATGAATTGCGCAATGATACCCGCCGCGAAGGCATGTATTACGGGGCGGTCAATTTCATTCGAAAACTGAGCAGCGCCATTGCTATTTTCATCGCTCTGCAGATCCTGGGCTGGTTTGGATATAAAACTCCGCCGGAAGCTGCCACCATCTATACCCAATCCGCCACTACCCTGACAGTAATTCGTCTTTTGACCGGTCCTACCATCGCAGTTTTACTGATCAGCGCCATTGCCATGGCCTGGTCGTACCCATTGACGCGTGAAAGACAGAACCGCATCCGTAAAATGCTACAAAGGCGCAAAGAACGCCGCGCCAAAGCCAGAGCTGCCAGAAAAGCCGCCGAGGACGGGCAGAACAAATGAGTTTTACGAACTTGATCACAACCAGCCAGCTGGCCGAATCGAGAAAACCCGGTTGGGTCATCATCGATTGCCGCTTTGACCTCTCCAACCCGGATTGGGGCTTTCAGAATTACCAGGAAGGCCACCTCCCCGGTGCAGTTTACGCCCACCTCGACCACGACCTGTCAGGTAAGGTCACCGGGCAGACCGGGCGGCATCCTTTGCCTGACCCTGGTGTTTTCGCAGAAAAAATCACCTCCTGGGGGATACAGCCAGGCGCCCAGGTGGTCGTTTACGATACCACCGCAGGGGCAATTGCCGTACGTCTGTGGTGGATGCTGCGTTATTATGGTCTCACCCAGGTTGCCTTGCTGGATGGCGGCTTTCCTAAATGGCTACACGAAGAACGCCCCATTCAAACTGGCGTTTTCACTCCCGCGCCTGCTCCTTCCCCATTCGTACCTTCTATGCATGCGGAAATGCTGGTCACAACCAGCGAAGTAGAAACAATCCGCCGCGATCCGGCCTTTCTCCTCATCGACGCGCGTTCCCCCCAGCGCTTCAGCGGTGAAACCGAACCGATCGACCCGGTAGCCGGACACATTCCGGGGGCAATTAACCGCTTCCACGTCATAAACATCGCTCCCGAAGGGATATTTAAATCCCTCCCGCTCCTGCGCACAGAATATGATCAACTGCTGAATGGCACGCCCGCTGAAAACGTGGTGGTTTATTGCGGATCAGGCGTCACCTCCTGCCACCTTCTGCTGGCCATGGAAATGGTCGGACTGAAAGGCGCCCGGCTGTACGCCGGATCGTGGAGTGAATGGATCCGCGACCCCGCCCGGCCGATTGCAGTTAACTCCTGAATTTTACAGCTAAAACATCTGGTTGATCTCGTCAAGCTTTTCGCGCGCTGGGCGCAGTTTATCTTCGCCCAGCCGGTTCAAAGGCGTCTCTGGTAAATTGTAAGCGTCGAACATCGACGGCTGGTCTTCGTTTACATAGATCAATCCGGTTACCAGCCAGTTATTCTTCTGCGCCGCTTCGAGGATACGGAAGGCCTGCCAGCGGTCGGTTGGATCGTAATCTTTGTCCAGTTTTTTCAAAATGATCTGTGACCCGTCGTGCAGATATACTTCCCTCGTTGTACCCTCTTCGAAATCTTCTACCGTAATATCATCGCGTGGGGGCACGTAAGACACTTCGTGCAACTGAATTTCGTGTTCTTTTCCCCAGGCGTATGAATGCATAGAATTTTCCTGATTATGGAAAGTAACACACGGGCTGATAATATCCAGAATGGCAATCCCGTCGTGGCTGAAAGCCGCTTTGATCAGCTCTTTAACCTGTTTTGGATCGCCGGCGAAAGACCGCGCCACAAAAGTCGCATTCGAGGCCAGCGCCTCCATGCAGATATCGATCGGTGAATAAGGATTTGTACCTTGCCGTTTCAGGTGTAGATCTTTTTCAGACGTCGCCGAAAATTGGCCTTTGGTCAACCCATACACGCCATTATTTTCAACGATATAGACGAACGGCAAATTTCGCCTGACCATGTGCTTGAACTGGCCGATGCCAATGCTGGCCGTGTCGCCATCCCCACTGATGCCAATCCCTTTCAGGGTAACGTCGGCAAACATCGCTCCCAACGCTAAAGAAGGCATACGCCCGTGCAGCCCGTTGAACCCAAACGAGCGGTTCAAGAAATAGGTCGGGCTTTTGCTGGAACAGCCAATCCCGCTAAACTTGACCACCTTTTCAGGCAAGAGGTTTAGTTCATAGCAGGCTGAAATGATCTGGTTGGCAATCGAATTATGTCCACATCCCTGGCACAAAGTGCTGGGGGCGCCGCGGTAATCAGCCCGCGACAACCCCGCCAGGTTGATCGAAGATTTGACTGCTTGCGCCTGGTCTACCATATTTACCTTCCCTCCTGGTCGAGGATTTGATCCTTGACCCAGCGCGCCGATAATGGCATTCCATCAATGTGGGATACCTGGTGCAATTGAGTGCATAAATGGGGAATCTCCAGGGTCAGAATTTGCTTCAACTGGCCGTCCCGGTTGATCTCAACCACATACGTCCGGTCGTGGGCGGCAATGAAGTCGATCACTTCCTGGCAGAGGGGCAGCGAACGTATCCGGCAGTAATCGGTCATCAGCCCATCCCCGGCCAGCATTACCCGCGCCTCTTCGACCGCTGGATCGGTGGACCCGCAGGCGATGATGCCAATCCGGGCGCCTACCATCGAATGGATCACCGGTTTCGGCGCTATTTTTCGAGCGGTTTGGAACTTCAAACTGAGCCGTTTCATATCGCGTTCCCAGACATCCGGTTCCTCACTGTAACGGGCTTTCTCGTCATGACCGGTGCCACGCGTCAGGTAAGCTGCTTCAGGTCGGCGGTTTCCGGCGACCGTGCGGTACGGGATGCCGTCGCCATCCAGGTCTTGATAACGTCCCCAATCGCCTTTCGTGCGTTCTAATATTTTCTCCAGGCCCTCTTCCCAAAGTATTTTTCCGCGGTTGATCGGTGTGTCGGGATATTCAAATTTCTTGGTCATCCACTCATTCATGCCGAAATCCAGGTCGCTCATCACGATCACCGGGGTCTGTAACTCTTCCGCCAGGTCGAAGGCTTTCCAGCCATACTCAAAACATTCACTCACCGAACCCGGGAAGAGCAGCACAAATTCCGTATCTCCGTGTGACATGAAATAAGTCGAAGTAATATCGCCCTGTGCGGTGCGGGTGGGTAACCCGGTGCTTGGGCCGACGCGTTGGACGTCCCATACCACCAGCGGCACTTCAGAATAATAAGCCAGCCCCAGGTATTCGGTCATCAAACTCAGGCCGGGGCCCGAAGTAGAGGTCATGGACCTCAAACCGGCCCAACCTGCCCCGACTACCATGCCGATGGCGGCTAATTCATCTTCAGCCTGCACCACGGCGAAGGTGGCTTTCCCGGTCTCCGCATCCTGCCGCAGGGATGGCAGGTATTCGTTCAACGATTCGGCCAGGCTGGAGGCTGGCGTGATCGGGTACCAGGCTGAAAATTGCACCCCGCCAAAGATGGCTCCCAACGCCCCCGCTGTATTGCCATCTGTCAGGATATAACCCTCAGTGCCGTTCATTGTCTCAACACGGTACTGGTCGCGCTTGACCAGGTTGGCAGCCGCCCATTTTGCGGATGCCTCGATCACTGTGTAGTTCGAATTGATCGCCTTTTGTTTACCTTTGAAATGCCCATCCAATGCCTGATAAATTTGGTTCAGGTCGATCCCCAATAATTGCGCCAGAACACCCACGTAGACCATATTGGCGATGTAATCGCGCAGGTTAGGCGGGACATCCATCTCTCGGGTAATTTTCTTCACCGGCATTGGGTAGGCGATGATATCTTCCCGGGTAACCGGCATTTTGATGTCATCTGAGTACAGCAAAACCCCACCGGGGACCAGGTAATTGATTTCATTGCTAAAAGTGGCCGGGTTCATGGCGACCACAATGTCGTCGCGTTCTACCCTGGCCAGGAAACCATCTTTATTGACCCGGATGGTATACCAGGTGGGCAGTCCTTGAATATTGGAGGGGAAAATATTCTTACCGGAAACCGGGATGCCCATTTTGAACAGGGCCCTCAGTAAGACATTGTTAGCGGTGGCAGATCCGGAACCATTAACCGTGCTAAAAGTGATACAGAAATCGTTGACGATCTGAGCAGGATGGGTCGAGGTGCCGGTCTCCATCAGGGTTTGGGTCATTTTTACTCCTCTATAACTAATCGGTCCTGCTGTTCATATCTATCATTCGAAGTTATGGTTGGCCTGCGACCTGGGCGTAGCCCGCCGGTAGAGCATATTCATATGCGCCAGCATATTCTGGTAGCCGGCGTCATATTCTTTGTTTATGATCGAATCAACCATCTTCTGGTGGTAATCCCACACCTCTTCCAGATAAGACAGGTCGGTATACACCGCCAGGCCAACCGCTTCATACAACTCCCAGTACACTTCCAGCAGGCCCATCACAAAAGGATTCTCCAGGTGGCGGAAAATGGTCATGTGCAGCTCACGGTGTTCCGCATGCGGGATCTGCACTGGCTGGCTTTGCAGCTTCTTTTTAGCTCTATCGATGAGGGTTTGGAGATATTCCAGGTCTTCTGACGTAAGCAGTTTTACCGCCTGCATCCAATACGCCGCTTCGATGTGGCTGCGTAAGTCTGAATACTGCCTGAAATTATTGGCATCCTCGGCGATGGCGTACGACAGGCTCTGGCGGATAGCCGGCTGGAACGTGTACGGCACCCGGCGGATACCCGTTTTCGGTTTGACTTCCACCACCCCCAACATACGCGCCACTTCCATCTGTTCACGCAGGCTGGCGATGCTCACCTTCAAATCTTTGCTGAGCGTCTTCAAAGAAGGCACGCGGTCATTCCCGGCATCACAGTTTGTGATCAGGTAATTCAGGAATTCAGAGTCTAATGCGGGAGATTTTCGAAACATGGGGTTATATAACTCTATTAATCATATTATTCATATGATAAATAGAGTATAGCACGCCTGCCGGTGCGAGTCAATTAGAAATAAGTCACCTCTTTGTCTGTCATTGCGAGGCTTCTTAGCCGAAGCAATCTCAC
>VFSW01011063.1_pt1 | contig 12716 bp, 11 predicted proteins | sample 5358111 | NCBI WGS metagenome assembly VFSW01 (sample SAMN11554181, study PRJNA540505) | mine drainage metagenome | isolation source: sediment from site ElyBrook_90M | place: USA: Ely Copper Mine, Vershire, VT | collected 2017 | reverse complement strand
CATGCAGTTGAGCCTGAGCCGTCGCTGGTGAATTACGTGGCGGACAGGATTCGCCAAGGCAGCGTGGTCGGGATGCCGACCGATACTTTTTATGGCCTTGCGGTCGATCCCTACAACCTGCACGCCGTGGAGCGCGTGTATGAAATCAAGGAACGCGGCCGCCATAAACCTCTCTCGCTGCTGATTGAGAGCTCTGAGCAGGCCGAAGAGCTGGCCAATGAGTTGCCGGACGAGTTCCATATTCTGGCGGAAAAATTCTGGCCGGGGCCGCTGACGATCATCGTGCGTGCGGCTCCACGGCTGCCGCTGAAGGTGACGGCGAACTCCGGAAACATTGCGGTGCGCATGCCGGACTCGGCGGTGGCGCTGGCGGTGGTTCGAGCCTTGAAATGCCCGATTACCGCGACTTCGGCAAACCTGGCCGGAAGCGCGGAATGCACTACCGCTGCGGCCGTGGTGGAACAGATGGGCGAGCGCGTGCAACTGCTGGTGGACGGCGGCACAACGCCGCGCACCGTGCCAACAACAATCATAGATCTGAGCAACGGACAATGGTCCCTGTTGCGCGAGGGAGCAATTCCGCTGAACGAGATCGAGGACCTTCTGGGCGATCAATGACGGCTGGTGCGCGCCTGGGATGGGTGAGGCCGAGCAGAATTTTTGCCGTGCTGCTGGCGGCCTACGCCTGTTATTTCGCATGGAACTGCACCCGGATTGTGGCGCAGTCGGGGCGGGACGAAGCACAATCGGCGGACGCAATCGTGGTGTGCGGCGCGGCGGAGTATTTCGGCAAGCCTTCGCCGGTGTATCGCGCGCGGCTGGACCACGCCTTCGAACTCTACGAGCGCAAGTTGGCTCCGGTGGTGATTACTACCGGGGGGAGCGGCGGCGAACAGCAGTTCACCGAAGGCTCGGTGGGACGCGACTACCTGATTGAGCGCGGCATCGGCGACCGGCATCTGATCGCCGAAACCCAGAGCGAGAACAGCGCGGAGAGTGCCGAGCGCGTCTCCACCATCATGGCGGCGAACAACATGCGATCCTGCATCGCGGTCAGCGATCCGTATCACGTCTTCCGGATCAAGCAATTGCTGGAGGCGCAGGGACGGTTGGTGTATGTATCGCCGCGCCGTCCGGAGATAGCGCCGGGAATGGTGGCGCAAGGGCTGAACGTGGCGCGCGAGGCGGCAAGCTACTCCCTCTGGCGGCTGATGCACGTCGTCCGCGGGTAGGTTTTAACGCCGGACGTGACGGAAATTACTAAGGGGATGTGCCACTGGCCCCCCTACGATATACGATAAACGAGATCAACTACGGAGGATTTGGAATGGCGTATCAACCGGGGAGCGAAGCTCCGCAGACGGGTATTTACTGGTGCAGCGTGTGTAAGCTGCCGGTGCAGTTCAAGGCGGGCGAGACGCTGCCTATGTGCAAGAATCTTTGCGCCAGAGGAAAATGGGAGTTCGTGCGGGCGGAGAAGTAAGCGCGCAGATCGAAATCAAATATTGTAAGTACGAGCCGGGGCCGGGTGCTCCGGCTTTTCATTGTGCGCGATGATTAAGCCCAGCGCTGGACGAAGAGCACGCCGATGGCGAAGGCGGCGGAGAAGGCGGTGCTGGAGAAGTTGACTCCGTTGTTGCCGAGGCGTCCGGGGCGCTCCAGGGTGGCGCCGAGCAGGCTATCGGCGATGGTTCCCAGGAAGGCGGCGCTGAGCACGGTTCCGTAAAACTGGGGGAGCAAAAGATCGGCCCATTCGCAGGCGAGGCAGACCAGAACCATAGCGCAGAGAGAAAAGAACGTGCCGACCACGGTGATGCCGCCGTCCTGGCCGGGGGCGACCCGCCGCCAGGTGGAGATCAGCCGGGGACTGCCGCCGAAGGCTTGACCGAGCTCGCTGCTTACGGTGTCTCCGGCGGCTTCGGCGAGAGCGGCTGAAGCGCCAGCAAGCAGAATGTATCGGGCGTGGCTCAGGAAGATAAGGGGAGCGGCACAGAGGCCCGCGACTCCGACGTTGGCGAGGATTTGCAGGGCGCCGCGCCCGTGGCGGCGCTCGGCGGTGCTCCCGGCGGCACCCAATCGCTCCTTCTTGCGGCGGCCAATGCGGGTGGTGACCAGAGTCAGCAGGAATACGGTCACGATGGGAATCAGCGCCGCGGGACCGGCGGCAAGGCAGAGAACTAAGCTGAGAACCACTCCGGTGAGCGCGGCAGCAGCGGTTACGGCGCGCACAGCCCAGGCAAAAAAGGCGAAGAGCGCACAGAGGCCGATGGCCGGGAGCGTTTGGGGGATGGCGAACTGCCAGCTCAGGGAGAAATCCATGCCTACGTTATCGTACTCCGAAATGGCCCGCTTACGGCAGGCAGCCCCGTGGCAGCGAAGCCGCCCGGAGTGCGCATCCTAACAGATTCGATTGCCGAACGGGTGCTCTGGGCGGAGCGGCGGAGGAAAATTATGGCGGCATCAGTCTGGTCCGGATATTTGACGTTTGGGTTGATCTCGCTGCCGGTGCGGCTCTACAGCGGAGCCCGCGGCAGCCGCATCTCCTTCCACATGCTGCACAAGCCGGATCTGACGAGGGTGAAGCAGCAGCTCTGGTGCCCGGTTGACGAGCGGGTGGTGGAGCGCAACGAGATCGTGAAGGGCTACGAGTATCGCAAGGGCGAGTACGTGGTGGTGGAGCCCGAGGAGTTGAAGCGGATTGAACCGAAGACGGCCAAAGCGATGGAGATTGTGCAATTCGTAAAGGCCGAGGAGGTCGATCCCATTTACTTCGAATCAAGCTACTACGTGGCCGCCGAGGACGCCGGCAAGCGTCCCTATGCGCTGCTGGCGCGGGCGATGCGCGAGAGCGGCTACATGGCGCTGGCGCAACTGACGATGCACAATCGCGAGTACACGGTGTTTCTGCGGCCATTCAAGGACGGACTGGCGCTGCACACAATGTATTACGCCGACGAGGTGCGATCGATGGAGCACTTTGGCGGCGAAACCGCCGAGGTAAAGGAGGCGGAGCTGAAGGTTGCGCATCAGTTGATCGAGGCACTGGCAGACAAGTTTGAGCCCGAGCGCTTCCATGACACCTATGAGGAGAACCTTCGCAAGCTGATCGACGCGCGGCTGGAAGGCAAGGAAGTTTCCGCCGTGGAGCGGCCGCAGAAGTTGGCTCCGGCGGTGGACCTGATGGACGCTCTGCGGCAGAGCCTGGCACGGATGGATGGCAAGAAAGCCTCAGACGTGGCGAGCGAATCGCGCAAGGCATCCGAGGTGAAACCGATCTCGGGGGCCACTGCGAAGAAAGCGCCGGGACGGAGCAAGCCGAAGCGCGGACGCGCGGCATAAAGCCGGGCTTCCCCCACATTCGCCAAAAGAAGGGCGGATGTGGGCCACCTGCCCGAAGCGGCATCAGATGCCGCGTACCCGGTGAAGTTCGAGCAAGGTATTCGTTCGTGCGCGAGCCGAAGACATTGGCCCGGATGTACCCGCTTCCTTTACAATGGTCGCACCCGAACAGAGCAGATGGAATAACATCGGTAGGCCGGAGTGCGAATGAGAGTCATGTGGAAAGCCGTGTGCGCGGCCGTCCTTTTAATAGCGGCAACTACGATTGAGACTGGATGCGGCGACGTCTATCGTCCGATTGCCGCTCCTCTGCCAACGACGAGCGGCAACCCGGCGGGTTCGGAAACCGAAGTCGTGCTCTCGTGCTGCCTGAGCCCTACGAGCCAAAACGCCATCAGTACAACCCCTAGCAGCATGCTCACCTATATCGACGTGAGCGGCGACAGCAACATGGGCAACAAAGTGGTGGCCAACGTGGTGGGCAACGGACTTTCGCCCGTGACTCCCGTATCGGCCCCGATGGCGTTTGATTACCTCCGTACCTCGGTTTTCACGGCGAACACGTCGAGCGACTCGGTGACACAGCTTCTGCTGAACAACTCGACCGCCGGCTTTGCGGCCAACACCACGACGATCTCACTGGAGGCGGGCTCGAAGCCAACTGCCGTGAGCTTCCAGTACTTTGGCAGCACCTACACGCAGGATTACGTGGTGGACTCCGGAACGACAACGGCGACCTGCCCAGGAACAGGCTCGCTGGCGGTGATTACTCTGCCCTCTACTCCTTCGACCTCCACCACTACATCGACCTCCACCACTACTACATCGACCTCCACTACGACTCCGACCTCCCCCCAGTTGAAAGCGACAGTCTGCGTGGGACCGACCCCGGTGGCGGCATGGATTTACAAGGACCAGTCAAAGGTCTTTGTGCTGGACTCCACTGGATTGGTTTACGTGGTCAGCGCCAGCAAGTACCTGGTGACGAATACGATTGCCGTAGGCCCCGCTCCAGTCAAGGCCGCCCAGAGCAATGACGGCAACTACATTTACGTGCTCAACAGCGGCGACGGGTCGATCTCGATCATCGACGGCCAGGGAATCGCCGGGCAGGCAGAGTCGGTGGTGAATACGATTCACCCCACCAGCAACCCGGCGTGCGGTTCGATCTGCAGCTCGCCAATCATCGACATTGCGCAGGACACGAATTTCAACGACACCTCCGCCAACACGCAGATCAACCATGTCTGGCTCCTCCACGCCAACGGCACCGTGAGCGTCTTCGATGGGACGACGCCAGGAGAGTTGAACTGGATCACATCGCTATCGACGACGGCCACTCCGACGAACCTAGCGCTGATGCGGGATGGAACCCAGGCCTATGTCGGCGTCAGCGGTACGGATAAGATCATCGCGATCGATACCAGCAAACTCTCCACCGGGGTGCTCACGCCGAATGCAACCTCTTCGATCACGGTGGGCGTTCACCGCTCGATCACCCAGACCGTCAACGGCACAAATGTGCTGCTGGAAACGACGACGCCAGCGGTGAACTACGTTGCGGTTTCGCGCGGAGGCAGCTCCTCGGAGCTGTCCAAGGCATACGCGACCACCACGACGACTACGACCTATTACTACTACGACGCGAACGGGAATCCCACGAGCGCTCCATCGTCGCCTGCGTGGTGTACGAATAACGGAAACGCGACGACCTGCACCAACCTGTACAACGGCACCGACATAATAACCGCGGCGGCCAACGGGTCGACGCCGATCAATAACGTCGTGACGACGATTCCGGCGCCCGCACAGGTTACCTACTGCATTCCGCCGACAGGACTGTATGACGGGCAGAAGAGTTGTCCGGCGCAGACTCCGGTGATGGTACTGGGCCGCAGCTAGGCATAATACGCAAAAAGAAAGGCGGGCCCGATCGGGCTCGCCTTTCTTTTTGCGTATTACGATTTCCGGACTACCGCTGCCACAGTATGCCGCGCGCGCCTATCGAGCGTCGACGTGGCGGCGGTGATTGTAGCGCACGGCAACATTCAGGAAGACCCTGCCCGCGGGAGAGGAGAAATCCATGACCAGCGCTTCCATGTCCTCAGAGCCGCTAAAGCCCTGCTGACAGTGGTGTTCGACCGGGGGGTGGACTCGGAAGTGGAAGCCCTGATCGTTAAGGGTTGTCACGGCGTTGCCGATGACGAGATTGGCCAGTTCGGCGACGGCCTCGCGAATAATCTGCGGGTCGGCCTCCATTTCCATGCCCGCGCTGCTGCAGGCAACCTTCATGGCCGTGCTGTCCTCTACGTCGAGGATCACCCGTCCTTCGATGTCGCCCGTGATCTCCACCATGGCGGCGGTAGCGTGGCGCTGGTAGGCTTGCTCGCCCATGGAAATATCGGCCACAGAGAATGAGCAGGCGAGGGACTCGGAGAGCACCGCGTCGGCGGCGTTGATGAATGGCTGAATCAGCTCCATCTTCATAAAAGCTACTCTCCTGTGGCGGCGCCGGAGGCGGTCACGGCGGCATCGCCCAGCACGTATTTGATAACGTCGTACAGCAGCTCGGGCTTTACCGGCTTCTGCACAAAATGACGCGCGCCCTTCTGCAAGGCGGCGACGATGTTCTCCTGGTAGCCAACGCTGGAGACCATGATGATGCGTGCATCGGGATGCTGGCGCACGATGCGCTCGGCAGCTTCAATGCCTTCCATCTGCGGCATGGTGATATCCATCATCACGATATCGGCGCGGGTACGGTCATATTCGGTGATGGCGGTGCCGCCGTCGGCGGCCTCGGCGGCCAACAGCCCGCCATAGGAGTCGATGATGCGCGCAAGGTTCTTACGCGCGAAGATCGAGTCATCTACCACGAGGTAGCGCACGGGCTGGTGATCGGTAGCACGCAGTAGAGCGGGAAATTGCTCCATAAGATTCCTCACATCTGTCCGGCAGGGCGGACTAGGCACTGTTCTTTGAACGGCGTGGTGCGGACAATACCGCAATGCGCAATCAAAGTATTAGGCAAAGCTTGCAAAGAAACAACACGATTCGCGTAGCCACGCTCAATAGCGGCGCGCGGCATACCGAAAACAATCGAAGACGCCTCATCCTGGGCGATGGTGAGCGCACCGGCCGCCTTCATCCTACCCAGGCCGTCGGCGCCATCTTCCCCCATGCCGGTCATAAGCAGGCCCACTGCATCGGCTCCGAACTCCTGGGCAACGGAGTGGAACAAGACATCGACGGAGGGGCGGTGGCCACTGACCTTGTCATCGTCGGAGAGCACGACTACATCTCCCAGTGGCATGCGCCGAACCCGCATATGCCGGTCACCTGGGCAGATTAGCACACGTCCGGCAGCGATCAGATCCCCCGATTGCGCCTCCTTGACATCCAGGCTGCAGGTCTGATTCAGCCGCCGCGCGAAGGTCTCGGTGAATCCGGAGGGCATGTGCTGCACCACCAGGATGGCCGCCGGAAACTCGACCGGAAGTTGGCCGAACAAGTATTCAAGAGAGTTGGGGCCGCCGGTGGAGATGCCAAGGGCAACCACTTTGGAGGCAGGACCGGGAACACTGGAGCGCTTGGGCTTGGGCTTGGTGACGTCCTCAAGTGAGAGTAGGGGGCGGCGCACGAAGGGGCTCTTCACCGCGGCTTTGATCTTGGCGATCATCTCGGCGGCGATTTCATTCATCCCCTCGCCCAGAACGTTCTCCGGCTTGGCGACAAAGTCGAAGGCCCCCATATGCAGAGCCTTGAACGTGGTGCTGGCGCCCTCGCGAGTGTGCGCGCTGACGACTACGACCGGCACCTGCAACTGACGCATGATCTGACGCAACGTCTCAATCCCATCCATGCGCGGCATCTCAAGATCCAGAGTGATGGCGTCCGGCCTGAGCTCTTCGATCTTCTTGAGAGCGAAAGCCCCGTCCATTGCGGTGCCGACAACGTGAATGGAATTATCCCGCTCGAGCAGTTGCGGAATGAGTTTGCGCATGAGCGCGGAATCATCCACCACCAGAACGCGAATCATCTGTGGGTTTGCGCTCACTGGTGCGCCCCCAATGCTTCGCCTTCGATAATCTTGCGGATCGATCCGCTGCCCAGCTTCGCCACCACGTCGGAGATGCTGAGGATCAACACCACCCGCCCGTCGCCAAGGATGCTGGCGCCGCTGATCAGTTCCGTGTGAACCAGGGATTCATCGAGGCCCTTGATGACCAGTTCCTGTTCTCCGATCAGGCGATCGACCACGAGGCCGATCTTGCGCCCGCCGTGGCTGACCACGATCACATACAACTTGACGGCGTGCGCGCTGCCGGAATGGATCCGGCTGAGCCGTATGAGCGGCACCACTTCTTCCCGGATTTGCAAAATCTCCTGCCCATCGGCCATGTGAACTTCGCTCTCACGCGAGCGCAGAATTTCCATCACATTGCCCAGCGGCACGGCATACAGGCGCTCAGAGACGCGGAACAGCAGGGCCTTGATAATGGCCATGGTGAGCGGCACCATGAGGCGGAAGGTGGTGCCTTCGCCTGGAACGCTGTGTACCGCAATGGCGCCCTTGAGACGGTCCATCACGGCCTTGACCACATCCATTCCGATGCCGCGACCGCTGATTGCCGAGACCTCGCTGGAAGTGCTCAGGCCGGCGTGGAAGATCAGATCGAGGGTCTCGTTGTCGCTCAGGCGCAGGGCCTGTTCGGCGGTGATGAGACCGCGGGATACGGCGGTCGCGACGACCTTTGCGAAATCGATGCCTTTGCCGTCATCGCTGACTTCGATGACCACTTGATTGCCTTGGTGATAGGCGTTGAGGCGGATGGTTCCCGCAGCCGGTTTGCCGGCAGCGATGCGTTCATGCGGCGGCTCGATCCCATGATCTACGGCGTTGCGCAGCAGGTGCATCATGGGCTCGGCGAGGGCGTCCAGAATGCTCTTGTCGAGATCCGTGTTCTCGCCTGCACTGACGATTTCGACTTCGCGTCCGAGTTGCTTGGCGGCGTCGCGCACGACCCGCGGAAGGCGGCGGAACATCTGCTCCACCGGCACCATGCGGATCTTCATGACCGCGCGCTGGAGTTTCTTGAGAATCTGCGCCTGGAAGACGACCAGGTCGGCGGTTTTGGCGCGCAGGTGCGCATTGGCCAGACTGCGATTCATCTCGGCGAGCAGCTCCTGCATCATGCTCTTGGCAATGATGAGTTCGCCTACTAGATCCAAAACCACGTCGACGCGCTCGGCCTCGACACGAATTACGTTTTCAGTGGCCGCGGGAAGGCGCTCTTCGCGCGCCTTGGGACGCGCCGCCGCATGGCGCACGGTTTGCGCAGCGCGAGCGTCGTCCTTCTCAGTGTGCCAGATGCGAGGCGGAGTCGGCTGGTTTGCGGAATGCGCGGCAGGTTGCACAGCGGGTTGCGCAGCCGATTGCGAGGCTATTTGCGCGGCGATCTGCGAGTCCCAGGCCTCGGCCAGCGGCTCCGAAAATGGCCCTGCAAAACTCTCCGCGGAAACTGATCCAACCGCAGTGCTGGGTGCGGCCACAACGTAAACCTTTGAGACTACAGTCGGGATCTTGCTCCTGCGCTCCACCCAGCCGAGTTCGTGATCGGTGGAGAGAACGGCCTCAATGACTTCAGGAACCACGGCGGTGTTTTCTTCGGGCCGCATCACCAGGACGGTGCCGGCCTCCTCCAGGACATTGCGAACCAGTTGCACGGCGGCGGCACGCATGGGACATGCGGGGTCAATGGCGAGCGCCAGGTAGTAGACCTGCTGGCCGGGCACGGCGTTGGTGGCAATCCGCAACTGCTCGTATTCGGTCCAGCTGAACTGCGGCGCGAAGCTGGCCTCCTGATGCGGATTGCGGATCGCCTCGATGAGCGCGAATACGGCTCCGGTGGCGGGAGGCTGCAGATCATTGCGATAGGCGGCGAGCAGATTGTCAAACGAATCGGCGCAGACCATCACCAGGTCGGCGAGGGCCTCGCCGTCGCGGGCCGCGTTCTCCGGGGTAAGGACGTCCTCGACGGCGTGTGCGAGTTCGCTGAGGTCCTTGTAGCCGCAGGCGGCGGAGTCGCCTTTGAGGGTGTGGACGCTGCGCCGCAGATCGCGGATGATGTCGGCATCACGCGGGGATTTCTCCAGCAGCAGGGCGTCCTCATTGAGGGCCTGGAGAATCTCCTGCGAACTTTCGAAAAAAATGTTACGAAGTTCGTTGGCACGATCATCGGAAAATATGCCCACGGTTATGCCTCAATCTTGCTGTATGCGGTGCCGTTGTCCTGGTGAATCATCCGGAATTGATCGGTCAGTCCGAACAGACTTTCGGCGTGCCCCACGAAGAGATATCCCTCGGGGTTCAGGCATCGCCAGAATTTCTGAATAAGCCGCTTCTGCTCCGCGGCGTCAAAGTAGATCATGACGTTGCGGCAGAAGATGAAGTCGTTGTGTTGCGGCAGAAATTCCGTTTTCAGATTGTGAAAATCGAAGTGCACCAGTTGCTTGACCGCCGGCTTAATGGCGTACCGCTCCGGTCCGACCTTATCGAAATAACGCAGGCGATAGGCGTAGTCCACGGCATCCATGTGACGCTCAAGATAAATCCCCTCCTGTCCGGCGCGGAGCACGGAGTAGTTAATGTCCGAGGCCAGAATCTCCACCTTCCACGGCGGCGGAATCAGCGGTTTTGGCGACGGCATTCCAAAGGGGATCGGGTTGCGCAGATAGTAGTAGGCCAGGGCGTCGGCGATCATCATCGCCAGGGTGAATGGCTCCTGACCGGTGGAACAGCCCGCGCTCCAAACGCGCAGGGTCCAATCGCGGCGCTCCTGCTTGCGGTGCAGCATCTCCTCCAGTACGGTTTTCTGGAAGAGTTCCAGCTGCGGGCGATTGCGGAAGAAGCTGGTCTCATTGACCGTGAGATTCTCCAGCAGCACCGACAATTCCTGCTTACCCTCACGGCTGGTGAGCAGGCGGTAATAATCGTAGAAGGAGGTGAAGTTGCAGGTGCGAAGGCGCCGCTGCAGACGGTCCTGCAGGAAGTGGGCACGGCGGTCGTCGAAGTACATGCCGCATTCCTGATAAATCAGGGTCTGCAGCAACTTGAGTTCGGGCTCGCTAAAGGCAATCGGTGACGACGATGGAGACGACATTATTTTTTAGCTCGCGCCTTAGTGTGCTGGCTGAATCGCAGCCGCAGTTTCGGCAATATCAGAGATACGGCGCAACTCGCCCATCTGCATGATCTTTGCCAGATCAATCAGAATAACCAGCTTGCCGCCCAGTTTGCCGACGCCGGTCACATAATTCAGTTCGCCCTGCTCAAAGATATTGGGAGGTGGCTCAATGAGTTCAGAACTCACCTTCATCACTTCGTTGGCGGCATCCACCACCAGTCCAACCAGATGGCCGTCGAGTTCGGCAACCATAATGCGGTTGCGGCGATTGGGTTGAATCTCTTCGGCAAAGCGTTTTCTCAGGTCTACTACGGGAATGATCTTGCCCCGCAGGTTGATGACGCCCTCGATGTAGGTGGGCGAGTCGGGGATCTCGGGGATGTCCGTCATGCGCACGATCTCGTGAACGATGCCGATAGGAACCCCGAAATTCTCCTTGCCTACACGAAAGCCGACGATCTGCTGAACCTTGGCCATCTGCATCCTCCCCGAAACTTCTAGCGACCGCTTCCTGCCAACGCAAACTTGGTCCCGCTCAACCGGCGGGTGCTCTCCTCTTGGTGATCGTCGAGGACGAAGCGGTCCATGGACTCCAGCAAGGAGCGCGCCATCTTGGACATTTGCTCGGCGGAGGCGGCCAACTCGGTAGAACTGGAGGTGGACTGCTGAACCATCTCGCGCATGCGCTCCATGGCGCGGACAACAGCTTGCGCGCCGCCCGCCTGCTCCTCTACCGAGGAATTGATTTCATAGGTAATTTCATTGAGGCGCGAGGTGGCCTTGGCGATTTGCGACGATCCGTGCGACTGCTCGTTGGTGGCGGCGCCGATCTCCTGGGCAAACTTGAAGACCTCGGTGACGACATTGGAGATCTTGCGCAGGGCGAGACTGAGATCATTGCCCAGTTCCAGACCTTCATTGACGATCGTCGTGCTCTTTTCCATGTTCTCCACGGCCTTCCGGGCTTCGTTCTGAATGCTCCGGATCAGGTCGCCGATCTCTTTCGTGGAGGTTGCGGACTTTTCGGCAAGTTTGCGGACTTCATCGGCAACAACAGCGAAGCCGAGGCCGTGTTCACCGGCGCGGGCCGCTTCAATCGCGGCGTTGAGCGCCAGCAGATTCGTCTGCTCGGAGATGTCGTCGATCACTTCGATGATCTTGCCGATGTTGTCGGCGCGCTCGCCGAGGCTGCTGATGATGACGGCCGAAGAACCGATCGAACCATTGATGCGGTTGAGGCCGTCGGTGGTCTTCTGCATGGTGCCAATTCCGCTCTGCACTTCGTCGCGGGAACGGCCCGAGATATCCAGCAGCACTCTGGCGGTATCAGCAACGCGCTGAATGCTGGCGACCATTTCATCGATGGAGGCCGAGGTCTCACTGACGCTGGAGGCCTGCATCTGCGTGTTCTTCACCATGTTCTGCACGTTGATGCTCATCTCGTGCATGGTGCTGGTGACCTCATCGATGGCCGAGGAGGACTGCACGCTCACCTTGGCGGAATCCTCCGAGGCGTCGGCGACCTGGTTGGAACCGGCAGCCACCTGCGCCGCGGCGTCACGCACCGAGCGCACGAGGGTACGCAGGCCGTTGGTCATCTGCGAGAAAGCCGTGTTCAGGGTGTCGCGGTTGGAGCGCGGGGTGACTTCAACCGAGAGATCGCCGCCGGCGATGGCCTCGGAAACCGTCGCCATCTCGCGGAAATACACAACCATGTTGCGCAGCGTCTGAGACAGGGTTCCGATCTCATCGGTGCCCCCGACAGCGATCTCCTGATCGAGGTCGCCCTTCTCGCCGATTTCGCGTGCCACGGTGATGATGTGCTCCAGAGGTTGAGTGATGGCCCGCGCGGTGCGCAATGCTACGAAAACGCCCAGGGCCAGAGCAACAATGAAGCCGATGACGTCAACCCCGGTGGCCCAGAGTGATGCCTTTTCATCGTCATCGCGGGTCCTCTGGATCAGGAGGCGGGCGTCGTTCTGCACCTCATCGATGACTTTGTTGGAACTTGCGAGTTGCTCGGTCGGTCCAGTCTCGGTGTACTGGTCCAGCATGTCGATAACCTTCGTTTTTCCGCTTATAACGCTCGTGTGTTCCAGGATGAAGCGCTCGGCAATCGTTGAGTACCACTCGTGCTCAATGGCCTCGATGCGGTTCAATCCGGCGCGCAGAGCGGGGTCGTTGGTTTTG
>VFSW01011062.1_pt1 | contig 12716 bp, 13 predicted proteins | sample 5358111 | NCBI WGS metagenome assembly VFSW01 (sample SAMN11554181, study PRJNA540505) | mine drainage metagenome | isolation source: sediment from site ElyBrook_90M | place: USA: Ely Copper Mine, Vershire, VT | collected 2017 | reverse complement strand
CGTCGACCGCACCGTCTCCCAGACGTTCGCTCGGGGATGGACGGCCCCTGACTGGAGCAAGGGTGCTCTCCTCTCGAATCCGGCGAGGCTCGTGCTCTCCCACTCGGGCATCCTCATCCCGCTGATGCGTTTCAGCCTGTCAGCGACCCTCTCGCCAGCGGCCATCAAGCTCGGGTCCGCGAACGCCACGTACACCCTCACCAACGCGGGGAGCCACGCGTCGAGCGGCGCAAACGTGACCCAGGCGTTCCCGACGGGGATGGCCTGCAAGAGCGTTTCCAGCGGCACGGCAAAGTGCACCCCCTCAGGGTTCTCGCTCTCGGCGGGCACCATCGCGCAGGGCGCCGACGTCCGGGGCACGCTGACCCTCTCCTTCTCGAACGACAACTACCTGACCGAGCCGGCGTCCGTCGTCACGACGAATTCCAACTTCACGCTCCACACGGCGGGCAACTCCTTCATCGTCCCGGCGGGATTGGCCGTGACCAAGACATACGCCACCAACGCGGTCTTCGCCGGCCAGAACGACACCGTCACCGTGCGCGTGGTCAATCAAGGCAGCCTCCCCGTCTACAACATGACCGTCACAGCCCAGGCTGACGGTTACGACAGGACGTCTTCGGGAGCGCTCCGCCAGACGTACGCCACTCTGAGCCCGAATTCCGCCCAGTCGTTCAACTACACGGTCCAGGTCCTCACCCCAGGCAACCACACCTCCTCTGCGACTTTGGCCGCCTTCACATTCGGAGGAAGCGCGCAGACGTTCTCGTTCCCCTCGAGCAACGTCCAGGTCTACAAGGCCATCGAAGCCACTACGACCACGCAGCCCTCGACGCCGGTCGAAGGCTCCGACTTCCTGCTCACGGTGCAAGTGCAGAACCCGTCGCTGGTGAACGTCAGCAACGTCTCGGTCTCGGTCTCCATACCGCAGGGCGTGACGTTGGTCAACGCGCCCTCGGGAGTCAGCTTGAAGGGGCACACCGCGACGGTGAGCGTGCCCTCTCTCGCGGCTGGCGCCTCTTCGAGCCAATCCATAACGCTCAGAGCGGCCTCCGACGGCACCGTCAACCTTGCGAACGGGACCCTGACGTTCCAATACCTGGGAGCGACGATCCACGGCACCGTCTCGACCCCCGCGATAGTCGTCGGCATCGACCTCCTGATCCGCTACGAGCTCCCGATAGGGCTCGCAGTCCTGGTGACCATCGCGGTGACGGTATACATGCACAGAAAGCTGACGATTCCCCAAGCCAAGTGACCACAAGGTGGTTGACGCGAGACCTGCAGCCCCCGCTTCCAGGTCAGGGCAGCGGTTGGAGGAGCGTTCCGCGGGAGCCGTCGTCTTCAGGCGCGAGTCGGGCTCGCCGCAGTACCTTCTCCTCAAGTATCCCGCCGGGCACTGGGACCTCCCCAAAGGGAACATAGAGGAGGGCGAGAGCCCCCTCGAGACGATGATACGCGAAGTGAGGGAGGAGACGGGGCTCGTCGACCTCGAGGTCATCCCCGGGTTCAAGAAGAAGATAGAGTACTTTTACAGGAGAGACGGAAGGAAGGTGCACAAGACCGTGATCTTCTTCCTCGCCGAGACCGCCGTCGAGAAGGTCACCATCTCTTTCGAACACCAGGCCTACGGGTGGTATGGCGCCGCGGATGCGACGAGGACCGTCAGCTATCCGAACGCGAGGAGGCTCCTCAAAGAGGCCGAGTCCCTGCTCGGCGACCGCAAGCCTCCCGCTCCTAAGCGCGCTGACTGACCCACTCGCCGACCCTCTCCATCGCCACCTCGTCGGTCAGCGAGACCGGAGGGTGCTTCATGAGCCAGGCGCTCGCCTCGATGAGCGGCCCCCCTATCTTCCTGTCGAGCGCGGTCTTGCAGTACCTGATGGCATCGACGACCACCCCCGCGGAGTTCGCCTTGTCGTCCACCTCGAGGCGCATCTCCATGTTGAACGGCACCCCTGGGAACATCGTCCCCTCTATGCGTATGAACGCCAGCTTGGTGTTCCCAAGGTATGGGATGAAGTCGCTCGGCCCCACGTAGATCCTCTCGCTTGGGAGGCGCTGCCTGAGCATGCTCTGGACGGCCTCCGTCTTCGAGATCCTCTTCGACTCCAGCCGCTGCTGCTCCTTCATGTTGAGGAAGTCCGTGTTGCCTCCCACGTTGATCTGATACGTCCTGTCGACCCTGACTGACCTGTCCGAGCAGAGCCTGGCCAGGGTCCTGTGGACGATGGTGGCCCCGACGACGCCCTTCACGTCGTCCCCGATTATCGGGAGGCGGCTCTTCGAGAACCTCTTCGCCCAGCCAGCGTTCGAGGCGATGAAGACGGGGATGCAGTTGACGAACCCCACGCCCGCCTGAAGCGCGACATCCGCCCAGAACTCGGTCGCCTTCTGGCTGCCCACGGGGAGGTAGTTGACCAGCACCTGGGTCTTCGTGCTCTTCAGGTCGTCCAACACCTCGTCCCTGATCTCGGAGATGGGCCTCCCGCTCTTGATCGGCTTGATCTTCTCCCCGACGTAGAGCCCGACCCCGTCGAGGACGGGGGACTCCTTCACGACGGCGTCGCACCCTGAGACGCCGTCGGTCCACTTGACCATGTTCGGTCCAAGGTAGATGGCCTTCGAGAGGGGCTTCCCCACCTTGTTGGCCCCCACGTCGAACGCCGTGACGAAGTCTATGTCCTCTATTTGGTACGCGCCGACCTTGGTGTTCCCGAGGGCTCTCGCGTCCTTGTCGCCCCTCTTGCAGAGCTCTATACCCTGGATGATTCCCGAGGCGCAGTTGCCTACGCCCACGATCCCGGCGCGTATCTTGGACAAGCGGATTCCTGAAGCCCGACCTGAGACGTGATTATAAACTGCATCACTGCGTGAGAATCGCCGGACTAGGCGCCAGTCGACCCTAGCTCGCGGTTGAGGGCCTCGACGCTCCTCACCGGGTCCTTCGAGTCGACTATCGACCTCCCGACTATGAGGTAGTCCGACCCCGCCCTCCGCGCTTCTTTCGCGTCTCCTCCTTGGAAGCCCACTCCCGGGCTGAGGATGACCTGCTCCTTGCGGAGCATCGACCTGACCTCGCGCACTATCGAGGGCGACTTTGAAGATACGACCGCGCCGTCGGCTCCCCACCTCCTCGCCTCCCTCGCGAACCTGTGGTAGAGGGGCTCGTCCCCGACCTTGAGCCCGTAGCCCTCCCTGGCCCCGGCGTGGCTCATGTAGACGAGCAGGATGACGCCCTTGTGCATCTCGCGGCTCTTCACCATCAGATCTTCTATCCCCTCCTTGAACCCCACGAAGGGGTTGGCGATCACGGCGGCGAACCCGTTGGAGAAGAGCGTGTCGGCGGCCTCGACGTTCGTCGCGCCGATGTCGTTAAGCTTCATGTCCGCGATCAGAGGCAGCCCTGCGTCTCTGCACTGCCCCGCAAACTCGCGAAGGCCCAGGACGCCGAACGGGAGGAGCAGGTGCCAGTTCACCTTGACCGCGACGACCCTCTCACTAAGTGCGCCGATGACGGACGACGCCCTCTCGAGCCTGCCCGCGAACGGCCCGCCCACGTCGGCTGCGAGGATTATCCTGCTACCGGAGTTGCGCGCGTTTGATTCTAACCAATCCCCGAGGAGCCTCACTTGAACTCCACCAGGGGGTGCTTCTCCCTCAGCTTTACCACCTTCACGTATATCGAGCCGTGCTCGTCGGTCCTCCTGCTGAATGACGTGTCGGCGAGCCTTGACGCCGAGTATCTGACGAAGCCCGTCGTCGGCTCCTTGTCGAGGACCGCGTAGAAGAAGAGAGAGGCCTCTTCGTAGTCGTCGAGCCTCGCGAAGCACCCTGCGATCCATCCCTTCCCGTTCTTGAAGGCGTAGAGCGGGAGAGGAGGCTCCTCATAGAGCATCTTGTAGGTGGCGATCTTCATCAGGTTCGCCAGGTCGGAGACCTGCGCCGCGAGGAACTTTTGCTTGAACCCGTGGGTCTTCTCCAAGACCCGCGGCAGCTTGAGGATGTGGACTATCGGCGCGTACATGTAGGTGGGGTTGACCGCCGCGTCGCCCAGATGCGCCTCCTCCGTCTCTCCCGAGCTCTTGTAGGCGACGAACTCCCCTCCCTTCTCCACCTCGATGTGGTAGAAGATGGGTATCCCCATGAAAAGGTCTGTCTGGACGGCGAGCCTGAACTTGCCCTCGGCGCGAGACATGAATATCGGGAAAGGCGCTCTCTCCCCGGCGCACGACAGCCGCGCGAGGTCGGTGAGGCTCTCGAGCTCGACGAAGCAGGCCCCGACGATCCGCTTGGTCCCCACGGCCTCGCTTTTCGCCTTCGTTGACAAACTCGGCGGCTCGCAATTCCTGCTCTTTAATAATGTTCGCAATTCTGTGGCGCTGGGTCTTCGAATCTGCCCCCTCCCGCCGCCGAAAGAGACTACAGACTGAAAGAAGAAGACCGGGAGAGATACCGCAGAGAGGTCGTCGCTCTAGGGAAGGCGCTAGCCGACGCGCTCCCCTCCAGCGGTAGAGAGGTGAACGAGGAGGAGGTCTGGGAGGTCTACGCCGGGACCGAGAAGCTGATCGCCATCCTGAGGTTCAGGCTCGACTACGAGACCCCGGGCGTCTTCACAGTGCTCCCCGATGCTAGGGACGCGCCGATGCTGCTCGTCGACGCGGGAGCTCACCTATCGAGGTCTGGGGAGGAGATCTCACGCGGCGAGCTCGTCGAGTCCATCGAGACCCTCCGAAAGGCTAGAAACGACCTCAGGAGCTACCTGACGGACAAGCGAAAGGCCAGCGTGAAGTCGAACAGAGCCTCTCGCGGCAAGCCATCATGCTGATGGAGTGTCACTTTGTTTCGGTGCGGCCTTCCACCTGGACGATTGGAGTCTCTGCAGCCTTCGCCGCCTCCTTCTCAGCGTAGCTCTCCGTCTTCTTCTTGCTCTCCTCCGTCTTCCGCTCTGCTTCTACCTCCGCGTCGGTCTCGAGCTCCACCAGCCTCAGTTCGCCGCTGTCCACCAGGACCCGGTAGTCGTCCCTGACCTTCTCGATGCTGAGGAAGCGCTTGATGTAGGTCTTGACGTGCCTGGACCGCACTCCCTCCCTCAAGGACTTGTCCTCGATGTCGAGTTCGCCGCCACCTACCTCAGGCTTGACGCCGATTCTAGGCTCGAGAAACGCGGCGAGCTCGTCCCCCTTGTCCTTCAGGGTGCCCAGGAGTATCTTCATTCTTGTTCAGCGCACCTCCTTTTGCCTGTCATTATAACGGTTATCGTCCCAGCCTCCTCTGCCTCCTCTGGTAGATCCTTATGGCCCGGAGGAGGTCTATCTTGCGGAACGCCGGCCAGTACACGTCGAGGAAGACGAGCTCGCTGTATGCCCCCTGCCAGAGGAGGAAGCCGCTCATCCGCTCCTCCCCCGAGGTCCTGATGATGAGGTCTGGCTCAGGGTTGGGGAGGTGCGACGTGTAGAGCCTGCGCGAGATGGTCTCCTCGGTGATGTCCTCCGGCGCGAGCTTCCCCTTCTTGACGTCCTCCGCGATGTCCCTCACCGAGTCGGTGATCTCGGTCCTCCCGCCGTACGCGACGGCGATGTTGAGGAAGTGGCCGTCGAAGTCAACCGTCTTTCGCTCGACCTCCGCGAGGATCTCCCTCATCGAGGCGGGGAGGAGGTCGAACTTGCCGATCCCCGTGACCCTAACCTTGTACCTGTATATCCTCTGGTCGGTCAACAGCCTCTTCAGCCTCTCCTCGATGAGGCGGTAGAGCTCAGCGACCTCCTCCGAGGACCTCAGGAGGTTCTCGGTAGAGAGGACGTAGAGCGTTATCGACTTTATCCCGATCTCGTGGCACCAGTCGAGCAGCCTCTCCACGACGTCCGCGCCCTGCGTGTGGCCCAGGTCAATCGCGAGGCTGTGGTTCTGCGCCCACCTCCTGTTGCCGTCGAGGATTATGCCGATGTGGCCTGGGATCGGCCCGCTCTCAATCTGGGAGTTGAGCCTGCTCTCATAGAGCCTGTACACTCCAAGGGACCGTATGATCTCGTCAAGCAACGGCTGTCAGTCCTGACGTTCTTCTGGCGGGTCCTGGTCTTCATCCTGGCGCTTCGGCGAATCGTCGGGAGGCAGGGACGGGCTTGCCGTCGAGGTGGCGACCGGGGGCCGGCTCCTCAGCCGGGTGTAGAGGGTGCCGACCACACCGAAGACCATCGCCAGCCCGACGGTGACGTAGATGAGGAGGAGTATCGAGGAGTTCGTCCCACCCGTGACAAGGTAGCTGCTGAACTGGTCCATGGGAAAGAAGAGCAGCGCGAGGACGATTAGGCCGGCGACGCTCCTCCACGCCCTGTGGCTCCCGCGGAGGAACTGGGTCAGGAGCGTCCCGGTGAGGAGGATCCCGATCGCGGCCCAGACGAAGAGGAGTGAACCCTGGATGTAGTAGCCTGTGAGCGCCCCCCCGTCCTGGACGAAGAGCCTCGGAGACGCGCTGACGTCGGAGACCAGCTTCGCCGCGTTGTCAGTCATGTTGGTGTACCCGCTCGAGATCCCAACGATGAGCAGAAGGATGCTCGTCGGGATCGAGAACAGTCTGACGTAGCCGTACGGCTTATGGCTCAGCATCCCCGCCACGAACCTGTCGATGTTGAAGCCCCTGACCAAGAACGCCGCGCCGAGTATGAGAAGGACGGAGAGGGTGGCCAGGTAGGCAGCCCCGACGAGCACCAGGATTCCCGCGAGGAGCAAGATTATCCCTGGGACGCCTATCGCCCACTTTGAGTACCTGGGCTCGAAGACGAGCATCCTGAGGTACCTGCCTAGCACCATGTAGTTCTCCTCCACCGACCTGCTGTGCTTCACCACGATGCGCCTCACCGAGACTATGGGCTTGAGGTTCTGGAGTATGGGGATGATGAGCTCGTCCTCCGCCCCGTCGCTTATCAGGACTATCCCAGAATACTGCTGCCTTGAGAGCAGCGCCTCGACCTCCCTCCTGATCTTCCTGTCGGCTTTGAAACCGCTCTCCTCGAGGCCGCAGACCGCGCCCACGTCGCAATCCACCTCCTGAGCGCGCAGCTTGTCGTACTCCTTGACCGCGGCGAAGAGGGCGTTGGCATCGGCCTCCTCGGGGTCGGCCACCGCCAGCGTGGTGGCGGCGGACATCACCGCCTCCCTTCCAGAGACGGGGGACTTGACCCTCGCCTTGCGTTCGAGGTCCCCGTCCCTGTCGACCGCCAGGACCAGGACGCGCTCTTGAGGGGCCGACATGCCTTTTCCTCTCCCCAAGACCGCCCCTCGCTACTTAAGGGCTACTCAAGAATCGTCCATCGAGAGGCCTTCGGAAAGACAAATTAGCCGCCTGCCGAACAACTCGGGGGAAGGAGAACCGGTTTGCTGGTCGAGCGCCCCTGGCGGAAGGCATGGGCCAAGCACGTGGCCGAGAAGGTCGGGGAGCCGCCCGAGCCCAGGCCCCTCTACGAGCTGGTCTCCTCGCCTGCGGCGCGAGACCCCGACAGGGTCTGCGTCAGGTTCCAGGGGGCGTCGATGAGCTACGGGCAGGTCGACGACCTCTCCTCGAGGTTCGCCGGCGCGCTCGCCTCCATGGGGCTGAAGAAGGGCGACCGGGTCGCCATCTTCATGCCGAACATGCCGCAGTTCATCCGCTCGTACTTCGGCATCCGGAAAGCGGGAGGCGTCGTCGTTGCCTGCAGCCCTCTCTACAAGGCGAAGGAGCTCGAGTTCCAGCTCAAGGACTCGGGCGCCTCGTTCGTCGTCGCCGCGAACGACGTCGTGAAGGGAAACGACCTCTTCGCGAGCGTCGAGGCGTGCAGGGGCAGCCTCGGCATCAAGGTGATCACGGCGAGTCTCACAGACTACCTCCCAGGAGCGAAGCGTGCCCTCGCTGGCCTCGCCGGGGTGAAGAACGTCAAGAGGGACGGGGTCGCGGCCACCTTCAGGGACCTCGTCGAGAAGAGCCCGCCGCTGGCCGAGCTCGCCGAGGTCGACCCGCGCCGCGACGTCGCGGTCCTGCAGTACACGGGAGGCACCACGGGAGTCGCGAAGGGGGCGATGCTGACCCACGCAAACCTGTATCTCAACGCCGCCGTCATCGCGGCCTGGTTCCCCCTCGCCAAGGACGACATCGCATTGGGCGTCCTCCCGTTCTTCCACATATACGGCATGACGGCCGCCATGAACGCCCCTCTCTACGCGGGCGGGTCGCTGGTCCTCCTCCCCAGGTTCGAGGTCGAGGCCGTGATGAAGACGATACAGGAGGAGAAGATCACGTCTTTCTGCGGCGTCCCCACGATGTACATCGCGGTCATACACCACCCGGAGGCCAAGAAGTTCAAGCTGGGGACTGTCCGCGGCTGCATCTCGGGAGGCGCGGCGCTCCCGACCGCGGTCATCAAGGCCTTCGGCGAGCTCACCGGCGGGACGCTGGTCGAGGGCTACGGCCTGAGCGAGGCCAGCCCAGTCACCCACTGCAACCCGATAGGAGAGGGGGCGTCGCTCAGGGAGGGGTCGATCGGCGTTCCCATCCCGTTCACCGACGCGGAAGTCGTAGACATGGACGACCCCTCCAAGCCGCTCGGCGTCGGTGAGGTGGGAGAGCTCGCGGTCAAGGGCCCCCAGGTCATGCTCGGCTACTGGAACAACAAGGCCGAGACGGACAACGTCCTCACCAAGGAATGGTGGCTCCTGACCGGGGACGTCGCGAAGATGGATTCCGACGGCTATTTTTACATCGTCGACAGGAAGAAGGACATGATAGACGTCTCCGGCCTCAAGGTCTACCCGCGCGAGGTCGAGGAGCTCCTCTTCACGCACCCGGGCGTGCGCGAGGCCGCGGTCGTCGGGATGCCTGACGACTACAGGGGCGAGGCGGTCCACGCCTACGTCGTGCTCAAGCCCGAGGGCAAGGGGAAGGTGACCGAGGAAGAGATAATCAAGTTCTGCAGGGCGAACCTGGCCACATACAAGGCCCCGAGGAAGGTGACGTTCGTCGACGATCTCCCGAAGACGCTCATCGGCAAGGTGTTGAGAAGGAGGCTCAGGGAGGCGGGGGCCGCGCCCTCAGGCGACGCCGGCACGTCGCCCTAGCCGCTCTCGATGACCATCGCCAACGCGTTGCCTCCTCCCATGCAGAGGGTGGCGAGGCCCCGCCTCTTCCCCCTCCGCCTCATCTCGTAGATCAGCGTCGTCAGGATCCTCGCCCCGCTGCACCCCAACGGGTGCCCTAGAGCGACGGCGCCGCCGTTCACGTTGAACTTCTCCTCCGGGATGCTCAGCTCTTCCCTGACCACGATCGAGGCGGTCGAGTACGCCTCGTTGTGCTCCACCAGGCCTATCTCGTCGATCGAGAGCCCGGTCTTCTTCAGGAGCGCCTTCACGGTCGGGATGGGCGCCTCCATCACGTCCTCTGGCTTGGTCCCTCCCGTCCCGTAGGCGACCACCCTCGCGAGCGGCTTGAGCTTCATCCTCTTCGCGGCCTCCTCGCTGGTCAAGACGAGCGCGCTCGCCCCGTCGCTGAGCTGGGAGGAGTTGCCCGCTGTGAGGACCCCGGCAGGGGCGAAAGCGGGCTTCAGCCTCGAGAGCTTATCGATCGTCGTGTCCGCCCGGATGCACTCGTCGAGGGCGAACGCCTCCTTGCGGCCCTCCCGCTCGACCTCGAAAGGCAAGGTCTCTTCCCTGAACCTCCCGGCCCTCTGCGCCTTCGCGGCCTTCATGTGGCTCTCGTACGCGTACTCGTCCGCCTGCCTCCTCGTCACCCCGTGCTTCTTCGCGACGCGTTCCCCCGTCATCCCCATCTGGAACTCGTTGTAGACGTCCCAGAGCCCGTCGAGCAGGATCGAGTCCTCGAGCTTCGCGTCGCCGTACCTCCTCCCCCAGCGCATCACCCTCGCCAGGTACGGGGCGTTGCTCATGCTCTCAGTCCCTCCCGCGACTACGACCTCCTGGTCCCCGGCCTTTATCGCCTGCGCCGCCAGGATCACCGACTTCATCCCGGAGCCGCAGACCATGTTGACGCTTGTGGAGCCCACCTGGACGGGGACCCCCGCGTAGATGGCAACCTGCCTGGCGACGTTCTGCCCAAGGCCAGCGGAAATCACGTTCCCGAAGACGACATCGCCGACGTCCCTGGGCTCGATCCCGGCCCGCGCGACCGCCTCGCTGACGACCGCGGCCCCTAGCCGAGCAGCCCCCACGCCGACGAGGCTCTTCCCGAACTTCCCGACCGGAGTCCTGCAGGCCGAGACTATGACTGGTGCCTTCACTGCTTGTCTATCCCGAGGGTCGCTTTATAATAAGACTGATGCAGCTTTGAGACGAAGAGAGCCCTACGAGTCGCCGGCGAGGATGCGGGGCCTCCGGTGCCGCGAGGCGTAAAAGATGATCAATGGCGCGAGGACGGCGCCCGTCACTAGGTCGCTCACCTCGTGCGCCAGCGCGAACGGCACCCCCTGGGCCTCGTAGACCGCGAGGATGTTCAAGGTCAGCGACGGCCAAGACGCGATCAGCGCGGTCCCCGCGTTCGTCTCGAGGTCCCACACAAATGCGCAGAGCGCAAGGACCGCGCCCATGTAGAGGTTGCGGGCCGCGAGCGGCGGGCTCTCCCCCCTCCAGACCCTCGACGCCGCCCACCCTGCGAGCGCGTAGCCGACCTCGCCAGCGACGCGGAAGGGGATGATGTAGCCTCCGAACCCGTAGGGGCGGAGCATCCCCCAGATCGCCTCGGAGATGACGCCGACGTAGACCCCCATCTCCAGCCCGAAGACGAAGGCCACTGAGAAGACGATGGGGTCGACCAGCTTCACGTTCGGCGCGTCGGTCAGGGCGAAATCCGAGGCGACCGCGAGCGCGGAGAAGGCCGCCACCAGAGCGAGCTCTCTCGTCCTCATCCCAGATTCAGTGGCTGGACAAGCCAGCCAACCCTTTAATCGTTTCCGCGCACCCTCAGAGCGGCGGTCCTGAACCCTTCGATGTCGAGGATGGAGCCTCGCCTGTCCTCCATCGGCGCGAAGAGGGGCGCGACCGAATCGCCGACCTTCGGGGGCTTCCTTCCCGCGTGGACGACCCTATGGACGATGCCGCCGCTCACTCCGGCAAACGTGACGTACCCGAACGTCGTCGGCGCCCCGGCGGCGTGCCTCCCGTCCACGGTTCCGAGACAGACGGTCGAGAGCGCGGCGATTCGACCCGAGTGGAGCACTTCGACGTCGACCCTCGTCCGGGCGCCGCACTCGACGCAATACGCCCGAGGCGGCAGCCTGACCTCCCCGCACTTCACGCACTTGCTCGAGACGAGCCTCCCCTCCTTGAGCCCCCGGAGGAACGCCTCGCCCGCCACGCCCGCGGTGTACTCGTATCGGAGCGGGATGCCGTCCTTCCACGCGATGACCCTGCCCGTACGGGGCTCGATGACTGCGGTCAATCTTTCCGTCGTCCTCCCGTGAACGGCCTGAAGTACCTGATGTCGGTGATCGCGCCGTGCCGCTCGACCTCTGGCTTCCAGACCGCCTCGACCTTCATCCCCACCAAGAGCTCGTCCGGTGAGACCTCCCCCAGCACGTGGAGCAGCCCCATCATCTGCGACGCACCCTCGATCTCGATGACAGCGACGAGGATGGGTTCCTCGCCCTCCCTCCTGCTGGCGTCCGCGTTGACGTAGCTCACCGAGTACGTCACGACCTTGCCCGTGTCTTGCAGCCTGACCCACTCGTCCGTCGGGCGGAAGCAGAGCTCGCAGTACATGCGCGGCGGGATCATGGTCCTCCCGCACCCCCGACACAGCCTGCCCCAGAGTTCGCCGTCCCTGAGGCCTCCGAGGAACCTCGAGGTCGCCTTCCCCGAGCTCCAGGAGTACCTCAGGTCGGTCTCGTAGCGCGTCACCAGGTATCTCCCGGCGCGCGCTTCCTCTGAGGTTATCTCAGTGCCCGGATAGCGGGCGACCCTGCTGCTCATCCCGACGCCTCCGCCTTGGCCCGGTAGTCGACGAAGAACTCGATCGCGTCCGGGTTCTTGAGCGAGCTCGTGCTCAAGGCGTCCCCACGCGTCGCGCCCATCAGGATCCTCTTCACCGGGACCTCGACCTTCTTTCCGTTCAGCGTCCTGGGCACCTCCTCTATCTGGACCACGGCGTCCGGGACGAGCTTCGGCGACAGGTCGGCGCCTACCTTCGCGCGTATCCTTTCGCGCAGCTCGTCGTCGAGCCTCGCTCCCCGCCTGAGGACGACGAACAGGGGCATGAACGACCTCCCCCCTGGGTACTCAAGGTCGACAACCAACGAGTCGGCGACCTCAGGGATGGATTCGACGACGCTGTAGACCTCGCTCGTCCCCGCCCTTATCCCGCGCCTCTTGATTGTCGCGTCCGAGCGTCCGTAGATGACGCAGCTGCCGTCCTCGTCGATGCACACCCAGTCGCCGTGCCTCCACACCCCCGGGAAGTACGAGAAGTAGCTCTCCATGTACTTCGAGCCGTCCGCGTCCCCCCAGAAGAAGAGCGGCATCGAAGGCATCGGCCGCGTCAGGACGAGCTCGCCCACCTTTCCGGTGACCGGCCTCCCCGCCTCGTCGTAGGCCTCGACCGCCGCCCCGAGATACCTGCACTGGATCCGCCCCGACCTCACCGGGAGCGTGGGACATCCGCCCACGAACGCGGTGCAGACGTCAGTCCCCCCGCTGATGGATGCGACCCAGATGTCGTCCTTCACCTTCGAGTAGAGCCA
>VFSW01011061.1_pt1 | contig 12716 bp, 9 predicted proteins | sample 5358111 | NCBI WGS metagenome assembly VFSW01 (sample SAMN11554181, study PRJNA540505) | mine drainage metagenome | isolation source: sediment from site ElyBrook_90M | place: USA: Ely Copper Mine, Vershire, VT | collected 2017 | reverse complement strand
GCCAAAGCCACCGCAACGGGCTTCGACTTCTATTTGCTGAACCTCTCCTGGTCTCCGGATTTTTGCCTGACGCACCCGACGGCCATCGAGTGTGGCACGCATTCCACCTTTGTCCTTCACGGTCTTTGGCCTGAGAACAACGATGGAACGTATCCGGAGAACTGCTCCAGTGCGCCGGGGCCCGCGGATCCGTCGCAATACAAGGACATTTACCCTGATCCGGGTCTGCTGCAGCATGAATGGAAGACGCATGGCACCTGCTCAGGTCTGGGGCCGGACGACTTCTTCTCCACCGCGCGCACGGCCTTCCACTCTGTCTCGATCCCACCGACACTAAGCAAGATCACGTCGCAGATATCGCTGCCGCCCGATCAAATTCTCAATCTTTTCACGGAGGCCAATGCGGCGATTCCCCGTTCAAGCCTCGCGCTCACTTGCGGCAATAATTATCTGACCGCGGTGGAAGTCTGCCTGGACAAAACCCTGCACCCCATCAGCTGCGCCTCAATCCGCACGTGCCGAGCCAATACTGTTCGCATCCCTCCGCCATAAGCTTTCTTCCGCGGGTTGAGGCTTTTGGATCACTGATGGCGGAATTTGCCGCTGACCAGTTTCCGCAGACAAAGTAAAGCCCCGGAACTGGCCGGGGCTTTGCTGCTGGATGATTGAGATGGCGCCAGGCGCGCTGCTAAACCATGGCGGGTACGGGGCCGACTGCCGGAGGCGTGGCGGCGGGCGCAAGTTGCGCCGCAACAGCGGGTGCTGGTGACGCCGACGCGCCGCGGGTAAGCCGGTGGACGAAGTGGTAGGGCGGCCAGGGGCCGGAGACCTGCATCTGGCACTCCCGCATCATGGCGCTGGTAGTGGCGAACTTGTTTTGGTAGCGCTCCACGTACTTGCGATCAATGAGATGGGCGATATCAAGCACCATTTTCCCGCTTTCAGTGAGGCGGCAACTGACCTCCTCATCGAGCGGCATGAACTGCCGGTGCATCTGGAAGCTGACCGCCCGTGCCCGTGTCTGGCGCTCTCGCTGCCGCACAGCGTTTTCGCGCAAGTTGGACAGATATTCGCGGCCTACACCCTCGGCGGGCACATATTTGCCGATTTCTCGGGTGCAACAATCGTCCACGAAGATCTTGAGGTGCATTTCCGTCTTACCCCGCAGTTTATCGATATTTGAAAGAAACTGCCGCTGGTTGGAGCGGATAGATTTGCGGAGGGCTTCATCGTCGTTGAATACCGTTCCGAAGCGGAACGGCAACACAGTGGAGTGTTGGAAACAATCGGCGATGACCCGGGCATGGTCCATGCCCGATTTCTGGTTAAGGCTTTCGGCTGGGTTGTGTTCGCTGACGATGACGGCGAGGTCGCTGGCGGGGTAGAGAAAAACCTGATTCCCGCTGACGCCTAAGACAGTCTCCATTGGTACTGGTTTGCGATGACGGGCCAATTCAGGAAAGGCTTGCTTTTCACCAATGCAGTAGGCATACCATGCCATGTTGAGACACTCCCTGAGCGAACGCCGGTATGCGTCGCTGGTTTGTGGAACTCTGAGGACCCTGGGAAAAACTGCATGCTGGCATTGAGCCGGGCTAAATTAGAGTTCACCCGGTCGGACTAACCGGAATACTAGCCCCATGAAAATACGACTGGCAATGTCTCACATCACGAACTCTGAGGATGGTAGCGGGAGAAGCACAATTCGTATTTATATAGTCAACAGGTCGATTTACCGCGTGAATATAAGAGCGTTTTGGGACGATGTTCCGCGCAAAGGGACGAATTTTCGGGTAGTGCCGAGGTTCGTTCTCCACCGGAGGTTGTAGAAGTGCCGGACTGGAGTGGGATGGATCACGGTGGGGAAGCGGAGGCCGCCGTATACTTTTGCCATGCCAAATCAAGTGTCTTTTCGCGTTGCCGCGGCGGGCGTCGTGGCGCTTTGTTTTGCGATTTTGCAGCCGATAGCAGGCCATGCGTGGGGCAACGAAGGGCACCGCATAATTAACAGGCTGGCGGTTCAGACGCTGCCTGCCGATATGCCGGCGTTTCTGCGCTCGGAAGCTGCTCTGAACGAGATTGAGTACCTGGGGCCCGAGCCGGATCGGTGGCGTTCGCCCGCGGAGCCGGAGTTGAACGCGGCGCAGGCTCCGGAGCACTTTATCGACCTTGAGCCGGCCGATGCGCTGGGCCCCCTTCCGCACCGGCGGCTGGATTTCGAAGCCAAGGTGTTTGCGGCAAACGAGCGGCCAGAGAAGATTGGCCTGCAGCCCTGGGCAGCCACGGAGGTGTGGGAGCGCCTGAAGGCCGCGATGCGCGAGTTTCGGAGACTCGATGCGGCTCATCAGGATACGCGGCCAGTAGAGCAGGCGGTGCTGTTCTATGCCGGGTGGCTGGGCCACTATGCGGGGGACGCGTCGCAGCCGCTGCACACGACGATTCAATACAACGGGTGGACCGGCCCCAACCCCGACGGCTTTACCACCGCGCACCAGATTCACTGGCAGTTTGAGGGACCATTTGTGGCGGCCAACCTGCACGCGCCGGAGGTGCAGGTGAAGATGACGCCCGCGCATGCAATCGAGGGTGACATGTTCGACAGCTATGTGGCTTACCTCCGCCACACGGGGACGTATGTGAAGAAGGTTTACGAACTGGAGAAGGCGGGCGGATTTACGGGCGCGGGAACGGCTGAGTCACGCGAGTTTACCGCAGAGCGATTGGCGGCGGGAGCCAGCATGCTGCGGGATATGATCTACACCGCGTGGTTGGAGAGCGCGAAGGCTGTGCCGGATCCGTATGGCGGAAAGTGAGAGGCAACGGGTGGCGCAGGAATTGGATCAGTTGCCGGCTTCATACGCGGCCAGCGCGGGGATGCGGCGGAGCAGCACCGTGAGCGTGGCGGTGAGGAGCAGGACCACGGGGACGGCCAGCAGGAGCCACGCCACCAGGGCCTGACTAGCAAGCAGGGCAAACTGGGCCATCAGTTCCAGAGGCGCGTGAGAGAGCACCTGTATGGGTGAGTGGGAGAGCGCCGAAAGATCGATGGCGGAGTGCATGCTTGCCGGGAAAAGCTTGCCGCCGAGACGCACGAAAGGGATGACGAGCGCCAACTGGAAAGGCATGGCGCTGTAGTTGGCAGCCTGGATTGCCGGCTGGTTGAGACGAAACGCCAATGCCAGCATGGCGCAGATGGCAGTGGGGATGCCAATTACGGGGATGCATCCGAGGACAAATCCAAGAGAGAGCGTGAAGGCGAGGCGGCGAGGCGAGATGCCCTGGCGCAGCCAAAGCGCAGCCTTCTGCCTGAAGAATTCGAGTGTGTCCGCGGATGGCTGCATTTCCCTACCCTATACATTGAGATGCACTACCGGTACCAAGCGATGATGACTCTTTGGTGGGAGAACCGGATTGGGAGGTAAAGTTGCGTTTTCAATGCGAGGATTGCAGCGCGAGTCCTCTGTTGCGCAACGCCGTCAATATACGTTCCACCTTCCAATCGAGGGCTCCGGTTCCATCTACGGCGAGGTCGGCGTTGACGGCTGAGGGTCGAACCCAAGCAATGCTGGAGGGGCGCACCGTGGCCTCGTACTGGCGGCGCACGGACTCGGGGGTGCGGGCGCGCTCTTCCGTATCGCGGCGCATGCGTCGGTCGAAGCAGACGTCGTCGGGAGTGTCAGTGTAGACGCGTAATTGGTAGAGGGGGAGAAGCTCGGGATAGACGAGAGCGAACAGGCCTTCCACGATAAGAAATGCGCTGGGGTGAACGGTCTCTGTGCGGTCGGGAATGCGGGTGTGGGTGGAGAAGTCGTAAAGGGGGCGTTCGATAGCTTCTCCGCGAGCCAGCGCGGCAACGTGCGCGGCCAGCAGGGGGCTCTCGATGAGTGCGGGATCGTCAAAGTTCTGGAGTGCGCGCTCGGACAGCGGAAGGTGTGAGAGATCGCGATAGTAGTTATCGAGCGGAAAGTGGATACCGTTCAATGTGCGCGCGAGTTCGGCCGCCAGGGTGGTTTTACCTGAGCCGGAACAGCCGGCGATTCCGATGACAACGGCGGGAAAGGGGAGGCGCTCAGTATGAGCTGAGGCTTCGCTCACGATATTTTGCCTGCTTTCGGCTGAGTTTCAGAGGCGAAGGCCGCGGCGATTTTTGGAACCAGGCGCTTGAGCAGGGCTGCGAGACGGTTTTCCACCTGGCGTCCAGCTTCAAAGACCTCTTCGTGGCTGAGCTGTGATTTTCCGAGGCCGGCGGCGAGGTTGGTGACGCAGGAGATCCCGAGCACCTCGATACCCATGTGGCGGGCGACGATGGTCTCCGGGACGGTGGACATTCCGACCAGGGTGGCTCCCAAGCCGCGGAAGGCGCGAATCTCGGCTGGAGTTTCGAAGTTGGGCCCGGAGGTAGCCAGGTAGACACCTTCCTTGAGTGAGAATCCCTCAGCGGACGCGGCCTCTTTGGCAAATTCGCGAAGCCGCTTGCTGTATGCCTCGGTCATGTCGAAGAAGCGCAGGCCGGCACCGGGGTTGAAGCCGAAGCGGGCTTCGTTGGGCCCGGTGAGCGGATTCCATCCCATGAAGTTGATGTGGTCGGCAAGAGCGACGAGTTGGCCGACGCGGTAGCCTTCCTCGATGCCTCCGGCAGCGTTGGTGAGGATGACCGCACGCAGGCCGAGGGCGCCCAGTACGCGCATGGGAAAGGTAACCTGCTGGGGAGAATAGCCCTCGTAAAAATGTACCCGTCCCTGCATGACGACGACGGGCACGCCGGCAAGATCACCGGCCACTATGCGGCCTGAATGGCCTTCGACGGTGGATTGCGGAAAGTGGGGAATGTCGGCATAAGGCACAACAACCGCGCCGCTAACCGCATCGGCGACGGCGCCCAGGCCCGACCCGAGTACGATGCCGATGCAGGGCGAGGAAGCGCCGGCGGAGGCGGCACATTTCTCCCGCAGGAATGTGGCCGCTTCAGAAACACGCTCGAAGATAGAAGAACTCATTGAGACTACTTTACCCGGGCGCGGTGGCGGGGTATAGCAGCGAGGTGAGGCCGGACACGAAAAACTGTCTGATGATTACCGGAGCGAGCGATCCGGAGTTGCGATTGGGATGAAATGGGCAGGCCCCAGGTGGTCTTCGTCCAACCGTCGCCGCAGAATCTGCTGCGCGGGATGGACGAAGAGTATGGGGGGAACTTCTATTGTGGGGCCGCGAAGGACTGGGACCGGGAATTGAGTACGGATGCCTCACGAACCGGCTGGGCTTCGGCTCTCCGTTCTTCACGAACGGGTCGGCGACCGCAGGCCGCGGGGACGTTTGCCATCTGCTTGAGGAACATCTGATAACTCATGGTATCTGGCCGCAGGGTAACCCAGTAACTGGTGTTACTGAGCAGCGGCTTCCGCTGATCGATGAGCTGATTCTTAAGGATCTTGATGCCGCAGAGAAGATTGTTGCGGGGCTGAAGGATGGTTTTATCGGGATTGTGCTCGGCGAGCTCTTTGTCCCTTTCCCAATCGAAGTCGCATCCGTAGCGCTCGGAGTCCATGTAGGTCAACTGGAGCAGACCTTGCTGGCGCACAATGCGATGTGTGACGTCGTCCGTAACGGCAACTTCAGGCTCTGTGTGGCGCACGTCGGTGGTTGGCTTGAGGCCAGCCTCCGCGCCGGCTAGCGCTTGAAAGAAGTAAGCCCAATAGGCACGCTTGTCGACTTCACTGAGAGAGTTGAAGCGGGGGCAGAACGGTTTTACAGCTTTCGCTACGCGCGAAGACAACAGCTCGGGCGGCAAAGCTTTTTCAACGATCGCGTCCCACCCGGGCTGCCATGTATCGTCATCACCCAACTCCGCCTTCTTCTCAGCGATGGGGGTGGGCGGAGCGGGTTTGGTCTCGGGCTGCTGCGGTTGTTGAGGTTGAGGCACCTGTTGAGCGGAGGACTCCTGTGCCTGCACCTCACCGATCTTACAACCGGTAAGGAGGATAAGTGACGCACACACGATAAGTAGCGTGGAAGCCACAATCCATGCCGATTTTGAGGTAGTCAAACGCATTGGTAGTGAGATGCGCTCGATAGCTGGCTAAGTTGTGCCGGGATACTTTATTGGAAGATCAAGGAAGGAATGTTATAAGTTGGAATAATTTCGCTCAAGTAGTCCGATCATGGTTTCGAGTGACACATCTCTCTTGTTTCTATGCACTTAACGAATAGATGAGATGGTATCTCCATGAAATACGGCGATTAACATCCACATGAACTCAACTCATTTCGAATGCGGAAGCAACCTTTTTGAGGCTTATAAGTGGCCGCCCCATTGAAGGGAGATGAGAGGATAGAGGCAACAGACCCGCAGGAGATTGACCGGATGAAGCAGATTGTCGCCGTGATTTTTGGATTGGGATTGCTCTGCAATGCGCTGCTATTTGTGCCGCAGGCGCTGGCGGTATGGCGCAAGAAGAGCGATGAAGGAGTGTCTCTGATTACGTTTGGCGGCTTCAGCGTGTTGCAGGCAATAGGGATTGTGCATGGGATCTACCAGCAGGATCTCTCACTCATCCTGGGAATGGCGGCGAGTTTGTTGAGTTGCGGTACGGTGACGCTACTGACGGTTGTGTATCGAGTGCGGCGCAATAACTCAGGGAAGTAAAGGTCGCATAACTCCGCGCGCTAAAGTTAGTTTACCCGCGATTCGTTTTCTTGAGTTTGTAAGTTCGGAGTTATTGGTCGCAGTTACTTATTGTGCATGATATCCTGGCTGACTTTGTACTGTCCTGGACCACCAGTGACTGCGATGGGAATGACGGCGCCCGCATGGCGACTTTTAAAGAACGGCGCGAGCGGCTTGAGAAGGAATGATTTGAAGCCGGTGGTGGCATGTGAGATGTCAGACTTCATGGTGAGGTCGCCGACAAGATGAACGATCTGACCCTGGAGGTTGAAGGTTCCGCTCAAATTGGCTTGCGCGCCGGAGACTATAAAAGTCAGGCGAGGCGAAGAGATAATGCCGTTTCGAATCTGCGCCGAGCCTTTCACCGAGGACAGCTCATCGGCAGTTGAAGAAACGGAATGGCCTTCTGACTCATCGCCCTGCGCGCGCTGACTGAACGCGGAGAGTCCTTTCTCTGCTGACAGATTTGTGAGGCGCTCCGTGGGCACATCAAAAACTCCATCGACACGGAGGCGCTGAAGGAATCCCGCGCCATCGATGGACGGCGCGATATACGCATGGCTATGAAGCCAGACGGGGCCGACAATGGGAACCTCCTGATGCATGAAGGGACGCAGAACATCTTCGGCGCGGCCATTGGTCGCGGCGATGTCCAGGTTCGTGACCTTGGGAGACCCGGCGACAGAGCCCTGGGCGTGGATCGTGGTCGACCCTGTCCTGGCATCGATGCTGTGGAGGACGACGTCTCCGGTGAGGCCGTTGACCGTGCATTGCACAGATGCGGCAACGGGAGAGGCGACGCCATTTTCAACGGCGAAGTCAGGAGTGACGGAGCTGGCGTCGGCTTGAATGGATGCGAGCGTGCCTTTGAAATGGCCCGATGACGAGAGCGTTCCCCAGATGTTGCCTACGTCGTGCAGTGAGACGGAAGTGAAGGTGAAGTTGCCGGAGAGCGGAGTGGAAGCAAGGCTTTTGGCGTCGATGGGGCCGAAGCTGCCGATGGCCTGAATGTGGCCGGACGGCTTGGCGTTGCGCATGTCGACGCTGTATTTCATGGCCTTGCCATGGACGAAGTTGAGGAGATGGAGTTCGCTGACCGGGAAGGATAGACGCGTGCCGTCGGGGCGCATGATGTCGAGCGCGCCGTTGTGGATCTGAAGCTGCTCGATAGGAGTCGCGGGACCGTCGAAGTCTGTGGCGCTGCCGGGCGGAAAGTCTTCTTGATTAGCGCGGCTTCCGGCGGGCGGAATGACGATGTGGAGGTTGGTGATGTCGACAAGAGAGACGCGTTTGCGAAGCATCAGCATCTCTGGCCAACTGCTTTGAATAATCAGTTTGTCCGCGGAGCCGAGCGGGGGAAGATCCGGCGCGGATTTGCGCCGCAAAGTAATGCCGGTGGCGACTAACCCGGGACGAGGAAAGTAAGTGCGATGGTAGTGAGTGATGTTGACCTGGCTCCCGAGTGCGTCTTCGAGCATGGGGTGAATCTTGCGATAGCTATAGGGCCAATGAGCACTGACGAAGGTGGCGCCCGCGATCGATAGCGCTACGACCCCGATTGCCAGGCCGACCCAGAGACGGGCAGCTCGACGCGACAGAAATGAAGGTTGTGCTTCAGGAAGGCGGGGGATGTTTGCGACGGACATGGTGAGCAACGACCTCCGCGGAGTGTAACGAAGTTGAGGCCGATGGAGGTGGCGAGACAATTACCGCCTCGCAGTCCGAAGGCTGTTCCTTAGAAGCCCTTTGGCTGATAAAACGTTGCCTTAGCATGCCTAGATCGCGTCGAGTGCGCCTCGCTTTTGCGATTTGGACTCGCACCAGCCTCTGTAAGACACGGATCAGTTCCCGCACAAGTCGCATGGAAGATTCTCGGAGATTGCAGAAATCGCCCCGCGCTCACCGAAAGATGAGAATCTCCCTATCGCGAATTTGAGACCTGATTCGACTGCGAAATGCCATCCCCATTCATGAATTGTCGCCAGACTGGAGGTTCCCGGTCCTTCTCGATTTATTCATAATCACTGATGCCGTGCCCTTGAATCGTTTTTTGATTCAGGGATAGGAAACCACGAACTTCAACACGCCTTGTCCCAGCTTCGATTTCACCTTGCCCATCCTCGACTGTGCACTCTTCGATGGTTCCTCGCCGCACTGCAAGACTATGTTGTCGCCGAAGGTGGGGCTGACGAAGGGAAGAAGCTTGGCAACTGTGGCGGATACCGTTTGACCATGCGCCGGCGCGTAAATGCATCAAGGGTCGCCGGGGCATACAACGGCCCTGCGGCGAAGGCTGCGCGACGAATGTACATGAAACGCATGACCGCAAACGTCTTGCTATCGGCGAGCCGAATTTTGGCATTGGAAGTTGCGGGCGTCCTGGCTGTCACCGGTTCCGTTATACTGCGCGTGTTTTGGATAAGCGCAGAGCGGGCGGCTTCGGCCTGGGAATGCCTGACCTGTGGCGATCACGGCGTCGGGCGCGGTGCCCTTCTGGACCCAATTGACGATAGCGGTAAGCATGTCGAAGTGATCGAGAGCGGGCCCGCCACCGCAGTGGGCCATGCCGGGAACGAGGAACATGCGGCTCCATTCGGAAACCTTCTCGGGGCCGCCGTTGGTTGCGGCAAGAGATTGGTAATAACCGAGGGTGTCGAGCGGCGAGAACCACGGATCGCTGTCGCCGTGGAAGAAGATGAGCTTGCCGCCGCTGAGCGAGAACGTGGAAAGATTCGTGGACGCAGGCTCGACCAGCGGATCGGAGGCGTGCAATGCCGCCTTGTCGACATCGAGTTGTGTAGCGGCGGTATAGGGGCCGAAAAGGCCGTTGCTCCCCAGAGCGAGCAGTCCCGACACCACGCCCTTCATCGTAATTCCGGCGTCATAGAGGAAGCCGGGATAGATCTGGGTGCCATACGCGTTCTTTGGACCGGCGAAAGCCTTCTTGATGGCGGCGATTTTTTGAGGAGCGATGCAAGCATCGGACTGGCCGGCCTTGCAGGCGAGAACCGCAGGATCGAAATCGCAGTCAAGAGGATCTGAGATCATTCCGTCGATCACGCCGTCTTTTGCGTCGCACTGTTTCATGAGGGCATCCATGAATAGTGTGCGATCGCTGTCGGTGAGGAACTTATCAATCTGCGGCTTGCCGGAGGTGTCTTTGGGAGCAGTCTGGTTGTAAGCCACGGGAATCCATTGGGCAATGGCAAGGTTAGACAGGCCGGTGCGCATGGCCGGATCGCCGGAAACGATTCCGTTGAACACGGTGGGATAGCGCTGCGAGAGAATCATGCCTTCGCGTCCGCCGGTGGAACAGCCGACGAAGTAGGAGTATGCAGTCGGCTTTGCATAGTAGTGCGCGATGATCTGCTTGGCGACTCCAGCGACTTCCGCGTTGGCGAGGAAGGCGAAGTCGAGATAGGCCTGTTGATCGCGCATAAACGAGAAGTCAAAGGCGCCGGTTTTCGCCTTGTGTCCTGTGTCAGTGCTGGCTACGGCGAAACCGCGGGAGAGTGCCGGCTTGTCGCCGGCGTAGTTCGCTCCGGCCGGGTACGCGATGATGCCGTTACCGCCTCCGCCGCCCTGCATCATGAAGTCGCCATTCCAGGCAGCAGTCTCTGGCAGAGCAAGAGCAAAGCCAATACCGAATTCCTGGCCGTCTACGCCGTGTCGGCGATTGATGACGCCGTCGACTCGGCAGTGCGCAGGCAATGGGCCGATGCCCGGAGCGCCGGGGTACGGCGGTGGGACGGTAGTTCCGGCGGGAACGAGCCCGGCATTGGTGATTTCGGTGCCGTCGATCTTAAGAGTTGCAAGATCGGCGCAAGGATTTGCCATTTGGGCGTGGGCAGCCAACGAGCCGCCCAGAACGGCTGTGAAAAGAAGCAAGAGTTTCGAATTCGTCATAGCCAACCTTCTTTGCCCCGAAACGATTGAAACAGCGCGGCCAGTCTGCATTACAAGGCACGGCACAGCGACGAATTACCTGATCGTTGTCTCAACCGCCTTGCCTTCGTAACTGACTTCCGCGTTGACTGCGCTGGTCACATCCGAGCCGATGCCATGTCCGCTTGCGACCAGGACGACGCGGAATTTGCGGTGTTCGATCATTCCGGGGAATGAGCCTTGCCGCGAGCCGATCGTGAGAACCGAACTGCGATCGTCCCAGCGGAGGGGAATTACAGAATGCTGGCCCTTTTCGTACTCGTAGCCATCGCCAGCATCTTCATAGATGTCGAATTTGCCATCGGCGCCGCGATAGATGCGGAGCTCGATGGGGCCCGCGGGATCCTGCGTTGCATACTCGATTTGCGGGCCCATGGGGAGGATGGAACCCGCGCGTACGAAGAGCGGCATTCGGTCGAGTGGCGCATCGGCTTCGATCTCCTGATTGCCGTTGAGCGATTTGCCGGTCCAGAAGTCGTACCACGACGCGGCTGTCGGCAAGTAGACATTGCGCTTGGTAGCGTCCGCTTTGAGAACCGGGTTGACCAGGATGTCCGGGCCGAACATGAATTGATCGCCGAGGTTCCAGGTCTTCGGATCCGTACGCCAATCCATGACGAGCGGGCGCTGGATGGTGTAGTCCTCGCTTGTTACCTTCCAGGCCAGGGAATAGATATACGGCATCAGGCGGTAGCGGAGTCTATCGTAGCTCACCAAGATCGGCTCGACTCTATCGAAGCTCCACAGCTCGTTATGCGGCCGGTGGCCATGGGTGCGGAAGATGGGACAGAACGTGCCGTACTCGAACCAGCGCGCGTAGAGCTCCTGGAACGCGGGATCGGCAAGAGGGTCGTCTTGGGGCGGCCAGTATCCGCCAATGTCGGTGGTCCAATATGGAGATCCAGATAGCGCGAAATTGAGACCGGCCGGGACCTGGTGGGTCAAGCCCCAGTAGGTGCCGTAGACGTCTCCCGACCAGACGGTGGCGCCTACGCGCTGCTGGCCGAGGAACGCCGAGCGCGTGAGCAGAAAGACGCGCTTACTCTGGTTCTGCGCCTTCCAGTGATCCTGAGCTCCGAGGGTGTGTACGAGCGGGAAGACGTTCGTGAACTCGGCGCCGTTGCCGATCGCGAGCTGGCGGCTGCTGAGGATGGCGTCGCCCATGTGCGGCCAGTATTCTTCGGGCTCGGCGCTATCGAGCCAGAATGCGTCCCATCCCTGCGCCAGCAGCTTGCCGGGCAGGTGCTCCCAGTAGAGGTCGCGCGCTTCGGGGTTGGTGGCGTCGTAGACGTGCGCGCCAGACACAAGCTCGTGCTTTGCATCGAGAATCTTATAGGTTTCGGACTCGGGATCGAGCAGGCCCCAGACAGAGATCATGGCATGCACGTTTTCTTTGTGCAGGGCCTCGAGATCTTGCGCTACGTCGTGATAGTTGGAATTGAAGACCGGATCGCCTTCGGTCTTCCACCAGAACCAGTCCTGCACCATGGCGTCGAGCGGGATATGTTCGTGGCGATAACGTTGCGCGATCCCGCGAATCTCGTCGAGCGATACATAGCGATCCTTCGATTGAAAGAAGCCATAGGCCCACTTCGGCAGCAAGGGTGTATGGCCGGTCATGGTGCGGTATTCATGCAGAATGGCGTCGATCTCCGGGCCGTAGAGCAGGTAGTAGTCGATCGACTTGCCGGCGATCGAGGTCAGCTTCACCTCTAGAGGGAAGCGATTGTCGAAGTAGGTGAGCGCCGCCGTGTTCCACATGAGGCCGTAGCCCTTGCTCGAAATCAGTAGAGGGATCGCAACATCAGTGTTGTTTTGACCCAGTTCCACCGTGGCGCCGCGATAGTTGAACATTCCGCTCTGATGCTGGCCCAGGCCGTAGAGCGCTTCCGAGATCGATGGAGAAAATCGGTCCGTGACGCGGTAAGTGTGATCGCCATTCAACTCGACCGGCTCGTACGTGCGCGGCATGCTGGGGCCCTCGTTCAGCAGCGAGTCTCCAGCGGCCGTGCGAAAAGAGAGATTGCCCCGCTCGTGATCGACGATCACCTGAAGCTGTGCAGTCTTCATGCTGGCCGCTTTCGCATCTTGTGTGAAGGTGAACGGC
>VFSW01011060.1_pt1 | contig 12717 bp, 7 predicted proteins | sample 5358111 | NCBI WGS metagenome assembly VFSW01 (sample SAMN11554181, study PRJNA540505) | mine drainage metagenome | isolation source: sediment from site ElyBrook_90M | place: USA: Ely Copper Mine, Vershire, VT | collected 2017 | reverse complement strand
AGTGATGACGCCGAGAGGGCGCTCGCCACCGTGCTCGCCGTGATGATTGATCCAGGTGTCGCCGAGAACGCGGCGGCCGAAACCTCCATCGGGGCTGTGCCAACTGTAGTTCCTGTACGTCGGGCTCGTCTTGAGCGCAAAGGCGTGAGTGGCCGTGCGCAGGCCGACAATGGGCCGTCCGGACTCGACATAATCCACGATGTGCTTCATCTGATCGTCCGGCAGATCGCGGAAACGTGTGGCAATGACCATCAGATCGGCCGAATCCAGCGCTTCCAGGCCTGGTATGTTGTCCACGCGATCCGGATTGATCGTTCCATCCCTGGGATCAATCGCGTATAACACCGTGCACTGGAATCCGTGGCGCGTGGAGAGAATTTTCGCCAACTGCGGCAGCGACTCCTCAGAGCGGTATTCTTCGTCGCCGCTGATCAGGACGATGTGCTTGTTGGGAGCCGCTGGGTGAACTACTTCAGGGACAGCAACCAGTAAGGCGAAACACAAAATAAAACGCACGTCTCAAGCTAACACAGCAGCGGCGGATCGAGGGAATCCCAAACCACTTTTTGCCGACCGTCAGCGCCCGCCCATCAGCCAACATGATTTGCTTTCAGGCTAACGGAGAAAATGCTTCGTCATCCGCTGGTCCCGGTACGGGCAAAGGACGTACGATGATGAACGGTTCCCCATGCGAACAACACTCCTGCTAGCCTTTTCCTTCGGCGCCGCGCTTGCGGCTCCGCCCGCCGGGCGAATCGTGGTCTCTCCGAACCACCGCTTTCTCCAATACGAGGATGGCCGTCCGTTCTTCTGGCTTGGCGATACAGCATGGCTCCTCACAAGCCAGCTTGACCGCGCCGATACGCTGACCTACCTCGACAACCGCGCACAAAAGGGATTCAACGTCATTCAGGTCTCACTGGTCCACACTCCGCAGATGAAAACCGTCGACGGCGCACCCGCGTTGACCGAGGGCAGTCCCGCAAAGCCCGACCTGCGGACCAACGGCTACTGGTCCCATGTCGATTGGGTCCTCGATCAAGCGGCGCAACGAGGCCTGTACCTCGCCATGCTGCCGGCCTGGGGATCGCTCGTCAAAAGCGGCGTGCTCAATGCCGCGAACGCCTCCGCCTACGCCACGTTTCTCGCGCGCCGTTATCGCGATAAGCCGAACGTCATCTGGATTCTGGGAGGCGACGTAATGGGCGATGTTCATCCGGAGGTCTTTCGCCTGCTGGGCAAAACGCTACGCGCCGAGGATCCGCACCACCTCATCACCTAGCATCCCTTCGGCCGCCCCGAATCCCTCACCTGGTTCAACAGCGAACCGTGGCTCGACTTCAACATGTTCCAATCGGGCCACCAGCGCTACGATCAGGAGACGAAGTCGCCTCACCTTTACGGCGAAGACAACTGGCGCTATGTTCACGACAGCTACACGACGGAACCCGCAAAACCAGTGATCGACGGCGAACCATCCTATGAGAACATTCCGCAGGGCCTGCATGATCCCGCGCAGCCTCGCTGGACCGCCGCCGACTGCCGCCGCTACGCGTACTGGTCTGTCTTCGCCGGGGCGGCCGGCCATACCTACGGCGACAACTCCGTGATGCAGTTCTACAAAGGAGGCGGACGAGGCTCCTACGGCGCGAATCAACCCTGGCGGGAGGCCATCGACGATCCAGGCTCCAGCCAGATGCAATATCTGAAAAAGCTCATGCTTTCGCGCGCGTATTTCGACCGCATTCCCGACCAGAGCGCGGTCGCCGGCGAGAACGGCACGAAGTACGATTACGTCGAGGCCACCCGCGGTGAGGAATATCTGTTCGCGTACACCTATACGGGCAAACCGTTTCGTGTGCGCCTAGGAATATTGACCTGCGCCAGCGTGCGCGCGTCCTGGTATAACCCGCGCGATGGATCCCAGCAACCGATCGGGGCCTTCAAAAACGCGGGGTTGCGCGAGTTCGCGGCTCCGGGCAAGCCTGAGCCGGGCAACGATTGGGTGCTGATTCTCGATGCCGTGAAATAGCCGGCGATCCCATTGCATTCGGCGCGGCGCGACGACGCAAACGGTCATTCCCCTGACTGAGCTGGCGGCAGACCCGCTATGCTGGGGAAGAGAGGTAGCGATTGCAATACTTTGCTCGTGCCATGGATGTGCGCAAGGAAAACCGGCGGAGCGGCACGGGACCGCTTGTTAAACAGTTGTATCCCGAGTTTGCCTGCTCTTCGCTGGGCCAGGCCATCGATCAGGCGAAACGGAGCGTGCTCGAAGCCGACCGGACAATCATGCTTCAGGCGGATGCCTGTTCACGGAACAGGGATCAGGTACGGACGAAGTATCGTTGCTGGATTGATGAGCGGGGCGCGTTCAATGAACGAATCCTAGGGTAGCTCCTCCACGCGGACCAAGCGGATTCTGGGGGCTGGCGCGGCGATTGCCATCGCTCCGTGCATTGCAGTAAACTTGGTCCACAAGCAAGCCGAATCCGATGTTCGGGTGACGCCACATGATGAGCCGGACCATTGCTCACTACGAGGTTCTCGACACACTGGGCCAGGGCGGCATGGGTTTCGTCTACAAGGCTCGCGATACTCAACTGGGCCGGCTTGTCGCAATCAAGGTTCTCTCGCCCGATAAACTGACGAACGACGAGCGAAAGTCGCGCTTCATTCAAGAAGCCAAGGCCGCCTCCGCTCTGAATCACCCTAATATCGTCACCATCTATTCCATCGGAAGCGAGGGCGGCGTGGATTTCATTGCGATGGAGTACATCGCCGGCCGAACGCTCGACCGTGTTATCCCCCAAAACGGCCTAAAGCTCGACGAGTTGCTGAGGTACGGCATCCAGATCGCCGACGCGCTCGCTCGGGCGCACGCCGCGGGCATCGTTCATCGCGATCTCAAACCGGGCAACATTATGATTTCAGAGGAAGGGCAGGTCAAACTGGTCGATTTCGGCCTGGCCAAGCTCTCCGATCTCAATGAATCGAGCGACGTCGATCTTACGCGCCCGGTGGCTCCGGATACGGAGGAGGGCCGCATCCTCGGCACCGTCTGCTACATGTCGCCGGAGCAGGCCGAAGCGCGCAAGACGGACTCGCGTTCAGACATCTTTAGCTTTGGCGCGGTTCTTTACGAAATGGCCACGGGCAAGCGGGCTTTTATGGGCCGCTCGAAGATTTCGACGCTCGCCGCCATTCTCAAAAGCAGGCCTGCGCCGGTGACCGAGCTCAACGTTGGTCTGCCGCGCGATCTCGCCCGGATTATCGAGCGGTGCATGCGAAAGGACCCGGCTTGGCGCTACCAGTCGGCCGCTGATCTGAAGATCAGCCTCTGCGATCTCCAGCGCGATAGCGAATCTGGAGCCGCCGAATCGGCTCCGTCCGCGCCGCCGGCGTCGACGCGCGGCCGCGCCATATGGATAGCCGCGGCTCTCGGGCTGGGTCTCGCTCTGGGATCCCTCTCCGCGTGGCTTTTTGCGCGGAGTCAGACCCAAAACGCGACCTACGGTCCGGTGAAGCCCCTGACCACATATAGGGGAAATGAGAGTGAACCTGCGCTTTCGCCAGATGGCAGGCAGATCGCGTTTGCCTGGGACGGCCCGAACAAGGACAATTCCGACATCTATGTGCGCCTGGTGGACGGCGGCGCCCCGCTGCGCCTGACCACGGACCCTGCGCCGGACCACGCGCCCGCCTGGTCGCCCAACGGCGAGCAACTGGCGTTCGTCCGGGCCGACGCCATCTATCTTGTCCCGGCTCTGGGAGGTGTGGAGCGGAAGCTCGTGCAGTTCCCGCCGGGGAGTTTGTTTTTGAACGCGGCCGCTCCTTCCTCGATTTCCTGGTCGCCGAACGGCCGGTTCCTGGCCGTCAACAGCGCCCAGGACAGCGCCCCCGCCATCTGGCTTGTTTCGGCCGATTCCGGCGAATATCGCAGCATCAGCAAGCCGCCGAAGGGCTACTATTTGGAGGTCTCGCCGGCGTTCTCCCCGGATGGCCGGATGCTCGCCTACATCCGCGCTCGCGACTCGAACAGCCGTACCGTCGTCCTGCAGGAGATGAACCCCGATGGGACCACGCGGGGAACGGAGCGCGAAATCACTTCCTACGACTACAGGATCGAGCACCTGGCGTGGCAGCCGGATGGCCGAGGCCTGATCGTTGCCGCGAGAACCATGGGGGAACGAAGCGAACTCTTCCGGTTGCGGCTGAGCGGGGGCGCGCTGGAGCCGCTCGCCATCGAGAGCGGTATTCTCAACTGGCCCTCGGTATCGCTTCCCGGCTATCGTCTCGCCTACCAGAAGCGACTGGTGGACACGAATATTTATCGTATGGATGGACCAGGCCCGGACGGAGGCCCGCGACCCTACGATCAATGCCACGTGGCCGCCATTGTCGACTCCACCGCGCGAGACAACTCGGCGATGCTGTCTCCGGACGGACAACGGGTGGCGTTCATCTCCGATCGCCTCGGTTATTCCGAAATCCACGTTGCGGACTCCGATGGATCCCACCCGGCGGCGTTAACGAATATGGGGCCCACGGCCATGGGCAGCCCGCGGTGGTCGCCCGACGGCCAGACGATTGCGTTTGACCGCTACGAGAACGGGCATAGCGTGATCTACACAATCGGCGCAGGAGGCGGCAAACCGCGCCGGATCACAAACGATGCATTCCGCGACATTCGCCCCAGTTTTTCGCGCGACGGCAAATGGATCTATTTCAGCTCCAACCGCACTGGCCGCATCGAAGTGTGGAAAGTGCCGTCGTCGGGAGGCACGCCGCAACAGGTGACACAAAATTCCGGTAATGAGCCGTTTGAATCGCCGGATGGCAAACTGCTCTATTACACCAACAGCCAAGGGCTTTGGGCTCTGCCGGTGGCGGGGGGCGATCCCAAACTGGCGCTCGCCGAGCCTGTTTTTCTGCTGTACGCCGTCGCTGGTCATAGCATTTACTTTGGCGTGCGCTCTCCACCCGCGTTGTGGGTGTTGAGGATGGATACCGGCCGCAGGTTCGAATATGCGGGTTTCCCGAGGGACGCGATCGGCTTCGATGGCGGTACCGTCTTTTCTGTATCGGCCGATGAACGAACCATTCTGTTCTCAAAGACGGACCGCCAGGAGAGCGACCTGATGCTGGTGGAGAAATTCCGGTAGGGCGCAGTCTTATACTGAATCTCATGACGATCGGACACGGATATAAAGCGACCTATGATTATGTCGAGCTGACCGTGGAGCGGCGCGAGGATTGCTGGCATGTAATCCTGACCGACGCCAGACACGGGGATCGCGTGGAACACGAGGAAACGTTCGACGACCCGGCCGATGCCAAGGACGCAGCTCTCGCCCTGGCCCATCATCACATTCACATTCTGCACAACGATACACTGCTGGCGCGCTCAATCCTGTCCTGGGAAGAGTACTGATTCCCGGCGCAGGAGGGGTTTCAGCTACGAAAGCCTCGTGACCGGTCTGGGGTCTACAATGGCCAGATGAACCGTTCCGCGTTTCTTCCTCTGGTGGTGGCCGCTCTGCTGACGGCCTGCGCCCGCAAACCGAACTTCGATGTCGTGCTGCGCAATGGACGCCTGTGCGACGGCTCCGGCTCGCCTTGCACTCCCGGGGGCATCGCGATCAATGGCGACGCAATCGCCAAGATCGGCGATGTTGGCGGGGCGCTCGGCAAACTGGATATCGACGTTCACGGTCAGGTGATCGCGCCTGGCTTTATCAACATGATGTCCGGCGAGACGGGGCTGTTCGCCGACGGGCGCGGCCTCAGCGACTTGCGCCAGGGCGTGACGCTCGAAATTTTTGGCGAGGGCGAATCGATGGGCCCCCTGAACGAGCAGATGCGCGCCGAGCAGCAGCGCGACCAGGCAGACATCAAGTATCCGATCACCTGGAACACTCTGGCAGAGGGACTGGACACGCTCGCAAAACATGGGATTTCGCCGAATGTCGCGTCGTTCATCGGAGCGGCGACGCCGCGCGTGAACGTGCTGGGCCGCGCAAACCGCGCGCCCACACCGGCTGAGCTGGACCAGATGCGCGCCCTGACCGAAAAGGCGATGCAGGACGGGGCGCTGGGCGTGGCCTCGGCGCTCATCTATGCGCCTGGGAACTACGCGCGGACCGACGAACTGATTGCGCTGGCCGAGGTCGCGGCCAAATACAAGGGTATTTACATATCCCATATGCGCAACGAAGGCGACCATGAAATGGAGGCGCTGGACGAGCTGCTCACCATCGCACGCCAGGCGCAGATTCCGGCGGAAATCTATCACTTGAAGGTCTCGGGCGCGAAAAACTGGCCGCATCTGCCCGATGTGCTCAAAAAGATCGAAGCCGCGCAGGCGGAGGGGTTGAAAATCACCGCCGATATGTACACGTACACGGCCGGCGCCACGGGCCTTGACGCCTCCATGCCGCCGTGGGTGCAGGAAGGCGGACTGCAAGCCTGGCGCAAGCGCCTGCAGGACCCGGCGATCCGCAAACGCGTGAAGCAGGAGATGGCCTCGAGCAAAACGTACGACAATATGTTCGCCGCCGTTGAGAGTCCCGACAAAATCCTGCTGGCCGGCTTCAAGAGCGACAAGTTAAAGCCGCTGACCGGCAAGACCTTGGGCGAAATCGCGCGCATGCGGCACACGCCGCCCGAGGATACGGCGATGGACCTGGTGATCGAGGACGATTCCCGCGTGGAGACGGTCTACTTCCTGATGAGCGAGGACAACATCCGCAAGCAGATCGTGCTGCCGTGGGTAAGCTTCGGCGCAGATTCGAACCCAGAGGGCATCGACGGGGTATTCGCAAAGTCCAGTACACATCCAAGAACGTTCGGCAACTTCGCGCGCGTCTACGCCCGCTATGTCCGCGACGAAAAGCTGTTGACGGTGGAAGAAGCGGTGCGCAAAATGACGTCGCTGCCCGCGTCGAATATCGGCATTGAGCGCCGCGGCTTATTGAAGGAAGGCTACTTCGCCGACGTTGCTGTGTTCGATCCGGCCACGATTCAGGATCACGCCACCTTCGAGAAGCCTCGCCAACTGGCCACCGGCGTGTCCGAGGTGTTCGTGAACGGAGTCGAGGTGATTCACGGCGGCGAGCACACCGGCGCAATGCCCGGACGGGTTGTTAAAAGGGCACGGAAATAGGTTATTTAGACCGTTTCCTGGGTTTTCGTGGGCCGCGCGAGGCTCCGTTGTCGAACCGGCGCGGCAGACATAAAAAAAGGCGCCCCGGTTTCCCGGAGCGCCCTTTGGGGGTTGTTCAGACCCGCACCTAGAACGTCAGGTGCAAGTAGAAGGTTAACTGCCGAGGCGAATTCAACTGGCCGTTCTCGTTGGAACCGAGGACGCCCCAGTCCGACGGGCTGCCGATGGACAGGTTCGGATCCGCCAGCGCGACGTGATTGAATATGTTCACGAACTCAAAGTTCATCGTTGCCGCCACCCGCTCGCGGAAGAGGTTGAAGCTCTTGGCGAAGTTGGCGTCCATGTTCCAGTTGGAGAGCCCGCGAATCTGACCGACCCCTCCGCAACTGGTGTCATACCCCAGGACGCAAGGCCGGAACTGCGAGTAGGTCTGCGCCGGATTGGAGAACATGTTGATGCTGTTTCCGCCGTTGGCCTGGTTGCTGTTCACACCAGCGCCCGCGGCGTTGTTCGGGATGTTGACGTTGTAATGGGCGTTGGTTCCACCGGTCCAGGGAGCGGCCAGAACCGCGCCATCGTAAGCGAACGCGTCCTGCGTTTCCGCCAGCGACTGGGTGCCACCGTAGAGGTTGCCGACGAAGAGCGGCGCGCCGCTACGCGCGGTGAAGATCGGAGCGAGGCTCCATCCACCGAGGATGTGACCCAGGAAGCCCTTCTGCGACTTGAAGAACGGTTCCATATACAGGAAGGTCTGCGTATAGGTGAACTTGTAGTCGAAGAACTGCGGGCCATACAGGCCCTGGCCCACGTTGTAGGGGTTGGGCGCAGTGTATCCCGAGGTGGCTTGGGACTGGTTCCCGGTGCCCAGCGCGCGGCCCCAGGTGAAGTTCGAAAGGGTGGTGACGCCGTGCCAGTCCCTCATGGTGAAGGTGGTGTACAAGGCGTTGTAGTTGGAGTAGCCCGAGCTATCGTCGGCGAAGATGCCCGACGCCTGGCCCGAGGGGATCGCCGCGCTCTGGCTGCCCGGAATGGTGCGGGGCAGGTTGTAGGACGAGGCGTGGCTCAACTGCGTCCAGAACGAGAAGGCTTGCGTCTGGCTGATGTAGTTGTTCAGCGTGGGGTTGGCGACCACCGCCGCGGTGCAACTTCCGTAGCCCTTACAGAACGAGGAATTCGCGCCGCCGAGGGCCGATTCAAACCACGGCTGAGCAGCGGGCGTGCCCCCCTGGGCGATCGCAAAGTAGGTATTGGCATACGCCTGGGCGAAGCTCTGTCCGCCCAAGGTGAGCATTGTCGGATAGGCGTTCAAATCGCGCTGCATCCACTCGTGCGTGATGTAACGGCCGATGTATCCCGTCTCGAACAGCACCCGAGGCTTAATTTCGCGCTGAATGCTGAAGTTGTAGTTATAGGTCGACGCGGGACGGAAGGACGGATCGAGAACGGAAGCGTCGCCCGCTGCCGGTTGGCCGTTCAGGCCCACCAGCGCCGGCTGCGCCAGCGTCTTGGAAGGCGTCGGGATCGGCGCAACCAGACCATCGGTTCCGATGCGGAACGCCGTGGATGGGTTGACGCCGCCAGAGCCGAGACACTGGCCGCCGGAAGAAGCGCCCACGCACGCTACCGGCTGGCCGAGGCCAACACCCAGCAGCGGAATCAGAACCAGGCCGACGCCGTTCAGGCGGCTGTAGATCTGGCCATACCCGGCGCGAATGACGGTCTTGCCGTCGCCGACTAACCTGCCTAACATGCTGTCGCCGCCCTTGGGATTCCAGGCGACGGCCATGCGCGGGCTCAAGCCCCCGTAGAACGGGTTGTACGGATACTTGTGGCTTGCGCCAACCACGTTCCCCACGGTGGCGAAGCCGAGAGTCGGATTATATACCTGCCCTTGCAGCGCCTGCTGCTGCTTGGTATTGAAATAGTTAGTGAAGTTGATGGGATTGCCCGTGGCGTCCGTGAGCTCCACCTGCTTGCCGTTGGCTTCCACCGGGGGAGTTTCCACGTCGTAGCCGAGACCGTAGGTCAAGGTCAGCGTGGGGAGGATGTGCCAGGAATCGGTAACATACAGGTTGTAAAACTGAATGGTGCTCTGGTCGAACATCGGCGTGCCCGCCGGGTTCAGGGTCAGGTTCGGGCCGGTGCGGGTGAACAACTGTTGCGGCTGGTTCACGATACCCAAAACCTCCGAGTAGTACCTGTTCCAGGTGGACTGCTGGCTGGAGGGAAGACCGAGCGGCTGGGTAGACGCATCGTAGTTAATACCGCCACCGCTGCCGATCTGGTACACGGGCGAGGTGTTGATCCCCTGGCCGTTATCGTTGCGGCCGTGATAGTCGTAGTTCCGGCCATAGTTGCCGCCGAACTGGATGATGTGGTTGCCCTTGACCTTGGTCAGATCGTCTCTGTACATGGAGTCGTGACCGTCCCAGAAGCGCTGGCGCGTATTCTGGTTGTTAACGTTGTACGGAATCAGAGCCTGCGAAGTCTCGCCGCCGATTTCCAGCGCGCCGCCCAATCCGGGGAGCTGCGGAGGCGCGGCCGAGGACGCCCACTGCCACCAGATCTTGGTGAAGCTCCAGCGGAAGTCATTGGTCAACGTCGGGCTGATGGTGGTGGTGATGCCGGCCACCAGGAAGTCCGGTTTCTGGGGGCGCGGGGCGCGAGCGGCAATGGTGCCGAGCGTATCGCCCGGCAGCGCGCCGCCGATGTCCACCTGATTGGTCGTCAACTGGGAGAGCCCGTAGTAGCGGTAGCTGCCGAAGAAGCGCCACTTTTCGCCAAAGTCATGGTCGATGCGGCCAACCAGGAACTTGGTCTTTTCCGGGAGCGAAGCCTGACCCTGGTAACCACCCACGTTGAAGTGATCGCCGAGGTTGTTGTTATTCGGGAGCGGCATGAACTTGTTCCACAACTGCGCCACTTGGGCGTTCATGCCAATGCCGCGGGGGTCGCAACCGCCGCCGCCGCAGGTCGCGGGGGCATAGGTGGTGCCATTTACCGTCACCGCCTGGTTATTGATGTTGTAAGGAACGAAAGTTCCGCCCTGGTTGATCTGAATGACGCCCGCTCTCAGCAACGCGGTGGGCACCGACTTGTTGACAATCGCCGATTGGGGGAAGTTGAAACCTTCCATCCCGAAGAAGAAGTAAGTTTTCCCGCCCCAGAACTTCGGCGTGAGAGGACCGCCAACCGTAAAGCCGTAGCGTTGGTTGTGGCTGATGGGAATGGGCGTGTAGCCCAGGTTGCCTTTCGGGGTGTGGTTATTATCCCAAGTGTTCGCTCCGCCGACATCGGTGGAGTTGTAATAGTAATACGCCGATCCGTGAAGCTGATTCGTGCCGCGCTTGGTGGCAACGCTGATCTGCGAGCCCGAGGACCCGTTGAAGTCCGCCGTCTGACCTGCCGTGGAAACCTTGAATTCCTCCACCGTATCGGGAGGCGTGGGAAGCACACCGCTGGGAGGATTACCCATGCCGCCGTAACCGCCGCGGGAATAACTGCCCGTGTAATCCCTCATGGAACCGTCCATGTCGTTGGAGTTGTTGCCGCCATCCAACTGGAACGTGTTCTGATCGTACATCGCGCCCGCCACCGCGCCTTCCGGCGAAACACCCGGCTGGTACACCGCAAGACTCGAAACGTCCGAACCGAAGATCGGAAGGTAAGTCAGGGATGGCCCCGACACCGTGGTTCCGACCGAAGCGTTCACCGTCTGAAGTTCCGCGCCCGGCGCCGTGGTGACTTCCACCACATTGCTCACCTGGCCGACTTCCAAAGTGACATTCACGTTCAAAACCTGCCCCACCTGCACTTCCTGGCGGTTCAGTTTGTGCGTGGCGAAACCCGCTTTGGACAACGTCACGTCATACGTTCCCGGATTCACGCTGATGATGACGAAACGGCCGGCATCATTGGTTGAACCGCTGAGAGTGAGACCCGTGCTCGGTTCCACCACCTTGATGGCGACTCCCGGGATGGCCGCTCCCTGCTGATCCGTGACCTGCCCGGAAATTGTGCCGCCCGAGGCTACCTGCGCCATCGCCGTAGCGCTGCCGAATGTCAGCAACATGGCGACCGCTAAAATCGCGACGATCCCTCGCCGCGAGAAAAATTGTGTCGATTGAAACATCAACTACCCTCCCCTTTTTTTTCGATCCCGAACGGGTACTACACCAAAGCAAAATCAAGTTGTCTCAGGGTGGAGATGGAATGTGCGGACGGGCGCACGGACACCGCTGTCCCCGGCCTTCCCCTTACCGAAAGCCGAATTAACCTAAGCTTCCACTTCCCCAACTAAAACAATTGCGAAAGTATAACACCCTTAGCGAACGATGTAAACAGTTTTGTCACGCAGGCTTAAGATACGTTTGTTATTAGTCGTTTGGCAAAGCGAACGCCACGATACTGCTGCCTGAAGGGGCGTCGTTTTTACCGCCTCCGCAGACGATCACGACGTACTCGCGGCCGTCGATTTCATACACCGACGGCGTGGCATTCCCGGCGGCTGGAAGGACGGGTTCCCACAGCATCTTTCCGGTCAACTTATCGAACACACGGAATTTCTTGTCGAAGTTCGTGGCGCAAATGAACAGCAATCCGCTCTTGGTGACCACCGGACCGCCGTAATTATCGCTGCCAGTGTTCCTGATGCCTTTGGCAACCAACTCCGGGTACTCCCCCAAGGGGATCTGCCAGCGGATCTCGCCCTTGTTCAGGTCGATGGCATTCAGTGTCCCCCACGGCGGGGTGAGCGGCGGATAGCCGTCGGGATCGCGCATCAGGATATAGCCCTCGTTGCGATATTTCTGGAAGTTCGGGTCCTTGGAGGCGTCCTCCAGTTTCCCCGCCCCGGCGTCCTTACCGGTGAGCAGAAAATCGACGATTTCCCCAACGCCGCGGCCCAGATGGCTGAAGCCGGGCATACGGCCGGTGCCTTCGTTGATATACGTGATCAACTCCTCCCGGGAGCGCCGCTGGCCGATCCCGATGAGCGAGGGGAACGTCGGCGGCGTCCCGGTGCGGTCCGCTTTATGGCAGCCGGCGCAGTTGTTGTTGTACAGCGACGTGGTGTCATGCGTCACCATGCGGATGATCAACGGCTGCTCGTTCGAGTTGACGTAGAGGAGCCCGGTTTCCGGATCGTAGGCCGCGCCGCCCCATTCGCCTCCGCCGTCGGTGCCGGGCATCAGGACGGTGCCGCGCGTGCTTGGCGGGGTGAACATGCCTCCGGAATCGAGCTTGCGCAGCCAGTCGAGCACGGCAGCATGCGCTTCCGGCGTACGGTTGGTGACCATATCCTCAGTAAATTTCTGACGCGTGAAGGGAGGAGGTTTCACCGGGAACGGCTGGGTTTCGGCGGCCTTTTCGCCGTCGAGCGTCGAGGCGGGAACCTTGCGGTATTGGATGGGAAACAGCGGCTCGCCCGTGCGGCGGTCCAGCACGAACACGAAACCGGTCTTGGCGATTTGCGCCACGGCTTCAACTTTTTTCCCGTTGCGGGTGACCGTGACCAGGCTTGGCGCGGCGGGAAAATCCAGGTCCCACACGTC
>VFSW01011059.1_pt1 | contig 12717 bp, 10 predicted proteins | sample 5358111 | NCBI WGS metagenome assembly VFSW01 (sample SAMN11554181, study PRJNA540505) | mine drainage metagenome | isolation source: sediment from site ElyBrook_90M | place: USA: Ely Copper Mine, Vershire, VT | collected 2017 | reverse complement strand
GTGCTTCCGGCTTCGTTCGATGTGGATTACATCCGGGTCTACCGGCGGGGTGCGGGGCGTGCGGCGGCAAAAGTGAAGTAGGGCGGACGGCCGAAGTAAACCAGGAATTCGTTACCGCCGACCGGCATGAACTGGAAGCACCGGCACAGGCGCCGGGCCATAAAATCCGGCTCATTCGTTAAGCGGCGAGAATCGCGCCGCGTGCTACAACTGACTTTGGATTGCGTTCTCACGCTGGATGTCGGCAGTTCCTCCGCCCGCACGCTGCTTTTCTCTCTCGACGGCAGGCAGATCGAGGGCGCCGGCTCGCAGATTCCGTACCGCGCGCACACCACTTCTGAGGGCGGCTGGGAGATCGACGCCACGGAACTCGCGGGCATCGCGGCGCGCGCCATCGGCGACATCTGCGGACAGATGCGCGCGAAGGGCTTGAAGCCGATCGCGGTCGCGGTCGACACGTTCTGGCACAGCATCCTCGGGGTGGACGCGGATGGTAATCCCACGACGGCGCTGCTGCATCCTTTCGACACGCGCAGCGCGGGCGCCGCGAAACGGCTCGCGCAACGCGTCGATAACGGCGCGCAGCACAAACGAACCGGCTGCGTGATCCATCCCAGCTACCCTCCGGCGAAGCTGCTCTGGCTTTCGGAAACGCAGCCGGAAGCGTTCGCGCGCACGAAGCGGTGGATGAGCGCGGGCGAGTATCTGTTCCTGAAATTCTTCGGCAAAGCGGCCGCTTCCACGTCCATGGTTTCGGCCTCGGGGCTTTGGGATCAGAACGCGAACGATTACGATGCGGAACTGCTGGCCGCGCTGCCGGTTTCGCGCGGGCAGTTTGCGGCAGCCGGGGAACTGGATGCCCCCTCGGGCGGCGCCTGCCAGTGGGAGGAACTGACCGGCATCCCCTGGTTCCCGGCGCTCGGTGACGGGGCCTGCGACAACGTGGGCAGCGGATGCACCGCGCAGGACCGCTTCGCCCTGATGGTGGGCACGAGCGGCGCCATGCGCGCGGCCGTCGAAGCGCCGCAAATCGAAATTCCCGACGGCCTCTTCTGCTACCGGATCGACCGCAAGCGGTTCGTGCTGGGCGGGGCGCTCTCGAACGGCGGCGAGGTGTTTGCCTGGATGAAACGCACGCTGCGGTTGCCGGACGATAACGACGCCATCGAGAAAGAACTCGCGGCATTGCAGGCGGGGCAGCATGGCCTGACGATTCTTCCGCTCTTCGCCGGGGAGCGCTCGACCGGGTGGAGGGCGGATGCGCGCGCAGCCATCGCCGGTCTGGGCGCGAATACGTCGGCGATTGAAATTCTGCACGCCGCGCTCGAAGCTGTGGCGCTGCGGTTTCGCAATGTGTACGAGATCATGCAGGCGGCGCTGGGCGAACCGCGGGACGTGGTGGGATCGGGCAGCGCGCTGCTGCATTCGCCGGTGTGGATGCAGACGATGGCCGACGCGCTGGGGCATCCGGTGATCCGGTGCACGGAGCCGGAGGCGACTTCGCGCGGCGCGGCGCTGCTGGCGCTGGAGCGGCTTGGCGCAATTGCGGATATTCATGCCGCGGTTGCGGAGTACGGCGACACGATCCAGCCGAACGCGGGAAACCGGGAACTGTATATGAACGCGCTGGCGCGGCAGCGGGCGCTCTACAGTAAGTTATTCGAGGAGAAGCCATGCGACTGAATCCGGGCGTTCGCGCGCGCGCCGCGAAGATCAAACTGCTGCTGATGGATGTGGACGGCGTGCTGACGAACGGCAAGCTCTATCATTTCCCCGACAAGGACGGGAACATGGTCGAGACGAAGGGTTTCGACTCGCGGGACGGGATCGCGCTGACCTGGATGCAGTGGAAGGGCTTTCGCACGGGCGTGATCAGCGGACGGGAGTCGCTCGGCACCGCCGAACGCGCGCGCCAGCTCAAAATGAACTACGTTTACCAGGGGCATATCGAGAAGATTCCGATTCTCGAGGAGATTATGGCGGACGGGGGCTTTCAGCCGGACGAAATCGCGTATGTGGGGGACGATCTTACGGACGTGGTGGTGATGCACCGCGTGGGCCTCGCCGTTGCGGTGGCGAATGCGCGCCCGGAAGTAAAAAACGAGGCGCACCACGTTACGGATGCCGAGGGTGGCGGCGGCGCCGTGCGCGAAGTGGTGGAACTGATTCTGGAGTCATGCGGTTTCTGGGGAGAAATTCTGGAGAAGTACGAAGTGCGCGGGTTTCCTTCGCGATAATGTAGTTTGACGTTGACGAATCGGACGGCAGGGTTAAAAGATATGAAGACTCTTCAGGTGGAATTGCCGGTCGACCTCATAACGGTCGCAAGACTCGATGCATTTCGCAGGAAGCGGCCAAGCTGATTGCGCTGGAACTGTTTCGAGAGGATAAAATCTCTCTGGGACGGGCCGCGGAGCTCTGCCAGACGCCGATTGAAGCCTTTATGGATTACATCGGAAACCATGGGGTTCCTCTGCACTACGGGCTCGAAGAGCTTCATGAAGACCGGGAAACGATCGAGCGCCTCGGATTGTGAAAGTTGTTTCCGACGCTTCGCCTCTCATCGCTCTGGCGCGGATCGAATCACGAATTTCGGATTGACAGGCGTGCATTGCGGGAAAGCCTCGCGAGACTGAAACTGCCGCCATCGCTTCGAAGGGCGCCGTGCCATACAATCGATTGTTGGTTATTCTTCTCTTCGGGCCGCCCGGGTGTGGCAAGGGTACGCAAGGCCGGCTCATCGTGGACTGGCTGCAGCCGAAAATTCCCTCAATCTCAACCGGCGACATGCTGCGGGCCGAACTCGACGCGGGCACGCCGCTGGGGCTTGAAGCCCGCGCCATCGTGGTGGCCGGAGGTCTGGTGCCCGATTCCATGGTCAACCGGATGATTCGCGCGCGCACCGCTCAACCGGACTGCGCCGCCGGCTTCCTGCTCGACGGTTATCCGCGGACTGTGGAGCAGGCGGAGTTCCTCAACCGGATGCTGGCGGAGCGCAATCAGCCGCCTCCGGTGGTGATTCACCTCGACGTGCCCGCCGACGTGCTGGTGGGCCGCATGGTGAGCCGCCGCCAGTGTTCGCAATGCGGCCAGATGTTCAATATCCTTTCGAAGCCGCCGAAAATCGAGGGCCGGTGCGACGATGACGGGGCGCCGCTCATCGCCCGCAAGGACGATCGGGAGGACGTGATCCGGGAGCGGCTGCGCACATACAAAGAAGTCACGCGCCCGGTGCTGGCCCACTATCCGAGCGACCGCTATTTTCAGATTTCGGGCGACCGCTCCACCGCTTACATCTTCGAGGAGATCACGGGTATTCTGGAGTCCGTGACAGCGAACGAGCGTTCAGGGGAATCCGCGGCTTGAGACGGAAACCGGAGGAACTTCGCAGTTTCCGGTGGTTCGCGCCGAACACGCTGCGCGGCTTCGGCCACCGCTCGCGCATGAAGCAGAGCGGCTACCGGCGGGAAGACTTCACGGGCCGTCCGGCGATCGCCATCGTCAACACGTGGAGCGAAATCAACCCGTGCCATCTGCACCTGCGCGAACGCGCCGAGTCGGTGAAGAAAGGCGTGTGGCAGGCGGGCGGCTTCCCGCTGGAGATTCCGGCGTTTTCCATCACCGAGATGTACATGAAGCCCAGCCCCATGCTTTACCGGAATCTGCTGGCGATGGATACGGAAGAGTCGCTGCGCAGCCTGCCCGTGGACGGCGCGGTTCTGCTGGGCGGCTGCGACAAGACCACGCCCGGGCTGTTGATGGGCGCGTTCAGCATGGATCTGCCCGCGATTTATCTCCCGGCCGGCCCGATGCTGCGCGGCAACTGGAACGGCAAGCCGCTCGGGAGCGGCGCCGACGCCTGGAAGTTCTGGACCGAGCGGTGCGCGGGCAACATCACTGAGGAAGACTGGGGCGATATCGAGAACGGCATCGCGCGCTCTCCGGGATTCTGCATGACGATGGGCACTGCGTCCACCATGACGGCTTTGGCCGAGGCGCTTGGCATGACTCTGCCCGGCGCGTCGTCGATCCCGGCGGCGGATTCGAATCATGTGCGCATGGCGATGGACTGCGGGCGGCGAATCGTCGAAATGGTGTGGGAAAATTCGAAGCCATCCGGCATTCTTACCCGGCAGTCGTTTGAAAATGCGATCGCGGTGGATATGGCGATCGGCGGGTCGACGAACGCCATCGTCCATTTGATCGCGATGGCCGGGCGATGCGGGCTGCCTCTGGCGCTCGCGGATTTCGACGAGATCTCACGGCGCGTACCGGTGCTGGCCGATATTCGCCCGTCCGGCAGATTTCTGATGGAGGATTTCTTCTACGCGGGCGGGATACGCGCCCTCATGGCGGAGATCAGGGATCTGCTCCATCTTGACTGCATGACGGTGAACGGGAAGACGCTGGGGGAGAATCTGGACGCCGCGCGCATTCATGATCCGGAGGTGATCCGGCCGCGCGCGAATCCGCTGTTCGCGAGCGGCGGCACGGCGGTGCTTTATGGCAATCTCGCTCCGGACGGCGCGGTGATCAAGACCTCGGCCGCGGACCCGCGATTGATGCGGCACACCGGCCCGGCGGTCGTGTTCAGGGACTACAACGACATGGAAGCGCGCATTGACGCGGATGATCTTGATGTGACCGCGGACTCCGTGCTCGTGCTGCAAAATGCCGGTCCGCTGGGTGGCCCGGGGATGCCCGAATGGGGTATGTTGCCGATTCCGCGGAAGCTGCTGGCGCAGGGCGTGCGCGATATGGTCCGGATTTCGGACGCGCGCATGAGCGGAACGGCGTATGGGACGTGCGTGCTGCACGTTTCGCCGGAGAGCTGGATCGGCGGGCCACTGGCGCTGGTGGAAGACGGCGACCGGATCTCGCTCGACGTGGAGCATCGCAGGCTGGACCTGCTGGTGTCCGCCGAAGAACTGGAGCGGCGAAGGGCTCGCAGGGTTGCGCCGGCCCGCAGGTATGCACGCGGTTACATGGCGCTCTACAGCGATCGCGTGACGCAGGCGGACAAGGGCTGCGACTTCGACTTCCTGGGCGGGAACGCCGCGACCCCCGAGCCCGAAATCCACTGAAGCTGGTGGGGCGGGCTTTCAGCCTGCCGCCGCGTTTTCACCCGGCGCGCCCGGTATCCGAAGCGCTTCCGGAGCCCGCACCTGACCCGGTTTTTCGAAGGCGCCGCCGGCCATCCGACCGCCGTTTCGGTACGGCATGGTGGATCTCGCTTGCCCCGCGACGATGTTCACGTAACGAACTGGAACGGGCGAAATAGCTCGGTTGACTGCCTCCGGCAGAGGAGGACGGAGAGGTGTGTCGCTGCGATTCCCTCAAGGCTCCGTACGAGGTCGCCGGTACGTCGATGGTCAAGCGCGGCGTGTGCACGTTCTGCCTGTTTTATATAGTGCAGCTTCGATCAGGCCTCGAATAGTTCGGGAGCAAAAACCCAACGGACATGCCAGCTGGAGTCGCTCGCCTGGCGTACCGCCCGCGAGCAAGGTACACGCTTCCTCGAAGCGGGCCTTGGGGGAAATTGCGGGGATGACGCACCGTTGCTGTGCGAACACTGCGCGCCGGGCGGCTTTTTTCAGAGAAGTAGATAAAGACTGGAACAAGTCAGATTATTTCCGAGTAGCAACTGACACCGGCTGTTCCTGGTCTTCTCGGTCGTGCTCTTTATCGAAGATCGCGGAGCGCGCACGCAAGTACGTTAGTTCCCATTTTCGCTTATCCGCAAGTTCGTCCTCTTGTTCGATGACAGCACGGAAATTGAGCAAGGGGAAACGTTTGTGCCCGCCGGCCCGCAGGTTGGGGTTTCTTGCACGCTGGCCTGTACCCATGCTCTGGAGGATTTCGATAGGCCAAGTTTCTCTCTGATCATGTCGGCCAGTGCTCTTAAGAAAAGCGGCGGAAAGCCCGACAACGGATAGGCCACCAGTAACTATCTTCCGAAGAGCCTCTGGGGGTTCGATCACCCTAGTGTCTGGAGATTCGTCGACGCGGGCGCGATACTTAAAACCAGCCACGTCGCCGGCTAGAAGTGCGATTGCACGGTACATCAAAGCACTAACGCGGCTTCGTACATCCTTACCAGACGGGCGGTGGGCCGCATAACGCGTAGGAGTCCCAGCATCCCATCGAACGGCTGCTTCAATCAGAAAATGCAGATCACTCGAAAGCTCTTCGCAGTATTGGGTAAGCTCATCCCTATCAATGTCTTCATTTGCGGAGGGTTGTCCGACCGGAGGCCAACCGTGCAGGGTCAGAATATTGTTCGGATCAATCTCCAATACCCGAAGGATATGAAGGAATCTGGCACTCTGTGGAAAGAACAAATGGTGGGAAAGCGCCAGCCGCATGACCAGGCAGAGAGCCAAATCCGGGTCAAACGACCCTTCGAGGCAGACGGTGTTCGCGATTTCTCGCAGCTCGGGGTTGTCTTTGACTGGAACCACCCTACGATCGAAGATCAACAAATCGAGGCGCGTTTTCAAGGCGCGATCGCCAAGCATCATCGCACTGACAAACAGCACGCGCTCGGCTGCATCTTCGTCGTCATCAACAAATGTTAGGAGAGCCTTGTGGATCGCATAAGCCGTTCCTAGTCTCGGTAATCGCCTCCACCAGTGCCATGCGCCGTGCCACAGGGGAGAAGGTACTACAGTCTGCAAAACCAACTCGACGTCTTCACGGATGCTTGGATCGGCGGTATCGAAATATTCATTATCTTGATAGCGCTGGCGATCAGCTTCCATGATTTGCTTGCGTTCATTCCGGTGGACGAGAGAACGATAGTTTCTCACGCTGGTCTCGTCGACGGTTACCTTTTGGGACTTCCAGGCGTGGTCGCTGCCGGGTAGCACCGCATTCTGCAGTTGGTTGCCGGCAGGAAAGCGGATTACCCCTTTGTTTGCCAAGTAAACCGCTTCCCCGTTCCCGTGGCCAGGCTGATACAACACGAGGCTTACAGGAACGGACTGTAGAAGATCGGGCGGCAACACGGACCACACTGTCTCGGCCTCCCGGTTCCAGAGTGCCTGCAAGTTGTTCTGAGGCTCCATCGTTTGTCGAGCGCACAAGTGTGCGGCAAAACACCAGCTATGACGATAGCGTACTTGGGACCCAAACTCAAACTTGTAAAATGGATAAGATCGCAAATAGTACGAGAAAGTGCGCCCCTATTTCGCACGCCATTCTGGCACCTGTTTTCCGTTTAGTCTGCATAGCAATCAACCTGTGAAGCTCTTCGCATAATAACAACAAAGTCTTTTGTTTATAAACACTTGCGAGGAACTGCGGACGGATGTACCATCGTGGCATGAGGACGTCGAAATCCGATTCGTCGAGAGGGTGGCACAAACGGTGGAAGCAGCTTTTAATTTTGAACTAACTGAACATGTCTATCGCCAGCCCGAGAACTGGAAACTGGGTTGGGCGCGCGGCTTTTATGGTTTAGCTATGAATGCCGACGAACATCAGAGCGAAGATTTTCTTCGAGAGTTCCATCGCGGATACACGGCGGGGAGGATTGCACGAACCTTGTATCGTCAACCGCTGCTGGTCCTATGCGACAACACAACACGACCCTGAGGCGCTGGACCGCCCTCGGCTCGCGCTTTATCTTCTCAGGGTTCACAAGAGGATGCAGACTCCCGACGGTCGTTAAGCCCCGCCGCCGCGCCCGCATTTCGGCTTGAAAACACCCAAAATCGGGAGTACTGCACCCTGTCTGTCGCAGGTACGGGAGTTGATCGCCGGGCACCACGACTGACAGCGTGAGAGGCAGCGCGGTTATATATAACGGAGGCGCAGCATATTACTTGGTGCGGCTGCGAGCCGGATTGCACCGGGATGGCCCCAAACGGCGATCTGGGAAGCGCCGGGATGCCACCCCAGGGGAATCGTATTGCGCCTACACCCGCGCACCAAGCAAGTTCGCGCGCAACGCCTGGCCATCCGGCAGTTCGCACGAGACCCGCATCGGGTAATCTCCCGCGCGGCGCATCTCGTACAGCGCGCCAACCGGCAGGTCCGTTTCCCTGGCCTCGCCTGGCCCGAGCGTGACTTCAATCTTTTCCGTCCTGCGCTCCGGCTTCAACAACTGCGCGCCATAGGCGCTGAGGGGAAGTCCCTCGGCTCGATAGAAGAACATCCAGCCGGGCGCCGTGAAACTCTTCGGCGCGGGTCCTGCATTCCGGATCACCACGGAAAGCACGGCCGGTTGCCGCGGGTCTTCCTTCGGGAGGGCGCGAATGGAGAGCGCGAGCCCGTCGACCGGTTCGCCCCATTCGCGGCCGGCCAGATCGATGACCTTCGGCGGGTCGTCCCGGATGACCAGCCCCATGTTGGCCAGAAAATTAAAGACGCGAATGAAACCGTTTCCTATTGCCACATTTCCTGCAGGACGCGTCCGATGGACCCGTTGGGTTGCGCCACTTCCGCAATGGCGGCCAGCGTAGGCGCGATGTCGTTCGCCTCTATTTTTTCATAGTAATGCCCGGGCTTGATTCCCGGGCCCATGAAGATCACCGGCACGTGCGTATCGTAATTGAACGGCGTGCCGTGAGACGTTCCGTCCGCCTCATACAAATAGCCGGGCTCCTGAATGACGAAGACGTCGCCGGAGCGGCCGCGGTATAAACCGTTGCGCACGGCGGCCGTCACGGAATCCTCGGGCGCCTGGCCGGTCAGGATCTGTTCGCGCGTGTAGACGCGGAACACATGGGGCGTTTTGCGCGCCGCATCCGCCGCTGTCTTCTCCACTTCGGCCTCGTCCAGCTTTTTCGATTCGATCAACTGAGCGTTCAGGTACGGCACGGCGCCGACGGTCGCGATGATCCACTTCCCCGCCCCGTATTTCGCCACCAGCGCGTCTTCCATGGCCTTCGCAAGCGCGGGCTCGGAAAGCCTGCCGCCAGGCATGCGCCGCGCCTCGCTCACTTCCGGCACGGGGGCAACGCCGTGATCCGCCGTCAGGACAAACATCACGTTGGCGAGGCCGACGTCTTTGTCGATGGCGTCGAGCAGTTTGCCCAGCAGGCGGTCGGTGCGGATGGAAATGTCCCGCACTTCGGGCGAGTCCGGACCTTTGGCGTGGCCTACGTAGTCGTTTGCGGAGAAGCTGACCGTGAGGACGTCCGTCCCCGGATGCTGCCCGAGTTTTTCGGCCACGAGCGCCTGTTCGGCGAAGTCCTCGATGAGTTCGTTACCCCAGGGGGTCGCTTCGATCGATCTGCATTTCGGCGTATCGCCGTCTGCCGCGCCCATGGCGCAGAAGGGTTTCGCGGAACCTGCTTTGGCGTCGATGGGAAACCATTTTCCGTTCGCGGCTTTTGCGGCGGGCTTCGATTCATTGATGCGATCGACCCAGGCCGGCAGATTCTCCATGTAATAGCTGCTGGTGACCCAGTGGCCCGAGCGGTCGTCGAACCAGTAAGCGCCATCCGCCATATGGCCCGCGGGCAGAATCGCGGCGCGGTCCTTGATCGAGATGCCGATCGACTTCGATTGCCGGCCGGCAATCTTGATCTCATCCGCAACGGTGCTGACGAGCAGGCGCCGGGGCGACGATCCGGAGGCGTTCGCGTTCGGGTCGGCGCCCAGCAGCTTTGTCGTGGGATCGGAGACGCTGGTCACCGCCTTACCCGTTTCGCGGTCGTACCAGTCGTTCCCGACAATTCCGCTGAAGGAGGGCGGAGCCCCGCTCAGGAAAGTCGAGTGCCCGACGGCTGTCACGGTTTGGTAATGGATGAGGTGCGCGTCGTCGAATACGGCGCCCTGTTCCAGTATCCGCTTGAATCCGGCCGTGTAGTCGCCGTGGAAGCGCAAAAGATAGTCGTACCGGAACTGATCCACCACCACGGCCACGATCAGTTTCGGTTTCTTCGGGATGGGCGCCGGGACCGCGCCTGCCGCACAACTGAAAAATATTGCCGCCGCAAAAATTCGCTTCATGTGTGTCTTCCCATTAGAATCTATAGAGACAATGCAATACAAACTTCTGGGCAACACTGGAATCACCGTATCCCGTCTGTGTCTGGGATGCATGAGCTACGGCGGCGGCGATTTGCCGGACTGGGCGCTGGGCACGAAAGGCTGGCACGTCGGCAAAGAAGACGCGCGCGAGCACTTCAAAATCGCGCTCGACGCCGGCATCAATTTCTTCGACACCGCGGACGTCTATTCGGCCGGCTTGAGCGAAGAGATCACCGGGCTTCATCTCCGCGAAATGGCGTCGCGCGACGATATCGTGGTTGCGACCAAGGTGCACGGCGTGATGGGCAACAGCCCCAATAAACGCGGCCTCAGCCGCAAGCATATCGTCGAAGCCTGCGAGAACTCGCTCCGGCGTCTGGGGATGGACTTCATCGACCTCTACCAGATCCATCGCTGGGACCCGCACACACCGATCGAAGAGACGCTCGACGCGCTCGATTCGCTGGTTCGCTCCGGCAAGGTTCGCTATCTGGGAGCCAGCAGCATGGCGGCCTGGCAGCTCTCGAAGGCTTTGTACACGGCCGGAGAGAACCGGTGGCATCGCTTCTCGACCATGCAGAACCACTACAACCTGGTCTATCGCGAAGAGGAGCGCGAGACGATTCCGCTGTGCATGGATCGGGGTCTGGGCATTATCCCGTGGAGCCCTCTGGCGCGCGGCTTCCTCACGGGGACACGGCGGCCCGATGGCGGAGACACGGCGCGTTCGGAGACCGACACGTTCGCGAAGGATATGTACTACAGCCCGGACGATTTCGCCGTGGCCGATGCCGTGGCGGAGATCGCGAAACAGCGCGGGAACACTCCGGCGCAGGTGGCCTGCGCGTGGGTTCTGCAGGCGCCGGGGATCACTTCCCCGATCGTCGGCACGACGAAGACGCACCAGCTGAAGGAACTCATCGCCTCGGTCGATCTCAAACTGACGGCGGAGGAGGTGGCGGCGCTTGAGAAGCCTTACCGGCCGCACCGGATTCTGGGCCATGTGCAGCCGAGTCCGAAGTCGATGGCGGCGCGTTAAAAAACTCCTATTGCATTCCAATACGAAGTTATGGCAGTTTAGTATTGGGATCCAATAGGAGGTGGCATGGGCGAGAAGGCAGACGTCTGGCAGGGGACGCTGGCGCTGATGGTGCTGAAGACGCTCGAAGCGGTCGGGCCTTTGCACGGTTACGGAATCGCCCGGCGGATCGAGCAGACCAGCGGCGATGAGCTGTCGATTCAGTACGGAACTCTCTACCCCTCTCTTCTCAAGCTGGAGCAGGAGGGGTACATCGCATCCGAGTGGGGCGCTTCGGACAACAATCGCAAGGCGAAATTCTACAGCCTGACGCGCGCCGGCCGGAAGCAGGTTGAGTAAGAAACCCGCCAGTGGCGGCATACCGCGGCCATCGTTTCGAGGTTCCTGTCGCCCGGCGAGGAGTCGGCGTGAGAGGCATTCGCGCCTTTTTTATCAGACTCGGCGGCTTGTTCCGCAAGGAGCGAGCGGAGCGCGAGTTTTCGCGGGAGATCGAAAGTCATCTTCAACTCCATACCGACGCCAACCTGCGCGCGGGCATGAACCCGGCGCAAGCCCGCCGGGAGGCCCTGCTGAAACTCGGCGGCGTCGAGAGCGTGAAGGAAAATTACCGCGACCGGAGCCGCATCCCGGTTCTCGAAACTCTTCTTCAGGATGTGCGCTACGGACTCCGGCAACTCAGGCGCAGCCCTGGCTTCACGTTCGCGGTGGTGCTCACGCTGGCTTTGGGCATTGGAGCGAACACGGCCATTTTCAGCGTGGTCAATGCGGTGGTTCTGCGCGGTTTGCCTTATCCGCAGCCTGACCGGCTGGTGGTTGCATCGCTGGTGAACGTTCAAAACCCGTCCACTGCGGTTTCCTACGGTGTGGCCGATTATCTCGCGGCGCGCGAGCGGCAACGGAGTTTCACCGCCCTGACGGGAGTTTCCTGGGCGGACTCGTTCACTCTAACCGGCGGCGCCGAACCGCTGCGCGTACATGGCGCCAGAGTCACATCCGAATTCTTCTCCGTGCTGGGTATTCAACCCGCGCTGGGCCGCGGCTTCGCTCCGGACGGATTTCGCGATGTCATTCTGAGCGACCGATTCTGGCGGCAGCACTTCGGGGCCGATCCGCAGGCTGTAGGGCGCACGGTCGCGCTCGACGGCGAAAGCTACACCATCGTGGGCGTGATGCCCGGGGATTTCCACTTCGGCGCGTTCGGAGCAACCGATAACGGCGATCTCTGGCCGCTGCTGCAACTCGAACGCGCAACCGCCCGGTATCCGTTCTGGCTGAGGACGATCGGGCGGCTCAAACCTGGCGTCACAGAGGCTCAGGCGCGGCTCGATCTCTCCGCTATCGCACGGGATGTCCAACGCCAGTTCCCCCGCCCCGACCTCTCCGGAGCGTCTGTCGAACTGCTGCAAACGCAGATCGTCGGCAAGGTGCGCCCGGCATTGCTGATCCTTCTGGGAGCCGTTGGGCTCGTGCTCCTCATCGCAACCGTCAATGTGGCCAACCTGGAGGTCGCACGCGCGACGGCGCGGGATCGCGAGTTGGCCATTCGCACGGCGCTGGGCGCAGGCAGGCTTCGCATTACACGGCAGGCGCTCACGGAAAGCCTGCTGCTCGCCGTGCTTGGCGGCGCTCTCGGGCTCTTTCTCGCTCCGTCGAAAATCATCCTCCGAGCACCGCTGTTGGGGAATCGGGGATCTGAT
>VFSW01011058.1_pt1 | contig 12719 bp, 8 predicted proteins | sample 5358111 | NCBI WGS metagenome assembly VFSW01 (sample SAMN11554181, study PRJNA540505) | mine drainage metagenome | isolation source: sediment from site ElyBrook_90M | place: USA: Ely Copper Mine, Vershire, VT | collected 2017 | reverse complement strand
CGTCCGGCGGGGGCGGAGGCGCATATCTCCAGACATCGTAGCAGGGGCGGGCGGAAGCCCGGAAGATCCGGCGCGGCGCGGGCGAGCGCGGCAACTTTCTTACCTTAGATGGGGCGCGGAGGTCTGGCGGAGCGGGGCCTGGCGGCCGATACAGAGGAAGAGAGGCTTGAGCCGGCCTGCTCCGATTCAAAGTGGAACGCGTGTTTCCGGCTGGAATTGCGGGCCTGTTCAGTTCGGGATTCGAAGGTTTTTCGCTTTCGTTAAAATCTTTCTTTTTCAGTAGCTTACAGGAAAACATCCGTTGGCTTCCCCGTTGCACCCTTCGTCATCGCCGGCCGCAAGGACGGCGGACCGAAATGCGAAGGGATGGAAAGCCGATGAAGGCAACAACGGCGGATGCGAAGGCGAAAAAGCTCTCACAGCGCGATCAGGTGATTCTCGACCACCTGCCCCTGGTGCGGGTAATTGCGGTCCGGGTGCATGCCAATCTCCCCGTTCACGTGGAGCTCGAGGACCTGATTCATGCCGGCGTGCTGGGACTCATCGATGCGGTCAGCAAATACAACCCGAATAAGCAGGTCGCTTTCTCCGGCTACGCCAAGCACCGGATCAAGGGCGCCATCCTGGACAGCCTGCGGCAGATGGACTGGGCGTCGCGGGATCTGCGCCGCCGCCAGAAACAGGCCGAAGCCGCGGCGCACGAACTGACGGCCGAGCTGAGCCGCATGCCAACGGAAGAGGAGATCGCCGGGCGTCTGGGCATCGAGGTGCACCGCTGGCGGCGGTTGTCGCTCGAAATGCGCAACACGGGCGTCATCTCGGCCTCGACGCGCGTGCAGGAACAGGACGACCTTCCGGCGCCCGATTTTCCGGCGCGCCCCGACACACAACCCGACAATCTTTTCGTCCGCTCGCAGTTGCGGTCCATGCTCAGCACGGCTATGAAGACGCTGCCGGAGCGCTACCAGAAAGTGGTGATGCTGTACTACTCGGGCGAGATGACGATGAAGGAGATCGGCGGGCTGATGGGCATCAATGAAAGCCGGGTGAGCCAGATACACAAGTCGGCACTGGAACGCATGGCGGCCGCGCTTGAGCAGAACGGCGTTCACTCGGCCCAGGAATTCTGACTTTCTGTTTTCCCCGGCGCTTCCCCCCGGGGCGAGGCTCAGCGTACTTCGATGCGGTACGGCATCAGCTCCATCACGCCGCCCCCGGCCAGCAGGCGTGCCGCCGGCTCGAGCCAGTTGATTTCGGCTCCGACAGGCGTGGCGGCCAGCTTCCGGGCTTCCCAGGTGCCGAGGATGGAACCGGCCATAGTCTCGACCGACGGCGACTGGTCGTCCCGGCTGCTCAATAGCAGCTCGAGCAGGGAGCGCTTGGCCGGATACGGGACCAGCGTGATGCGGGCCGAGGCCGCGATACCGGCTTTTTTCTTGACCATCTCGATGGCCCTGTCTAGACCCCCGAGCTCATCGACGAGGCCGTTGTCCAGTGCCTGCGTACCCAGCCACACCCGGCCCTGCGCCAGCAGGTCGATGTCTTCCGGCTTGCGCCGCCGGCCCTCGGCCACCCGCTTGAGGAAGCCCTGGTAGAAGCGCTCGATCTCGTCTTCCACCTTTTTCTGGCCATCGGCCGACAGCGGCTCGTAATCGCTGTCGATGCCGGCGTACTTGCCGTGCTGCATGGAGTCCTTCTGAATGCCCAGCTTGTTGTAGAGGCCGCGGGCGCTGAAGCGATTGTAGATGACCCCGATGGAGCCGGTGAGCGTGTTGGGATAAGCGACGATGGGGTCGCCGGTCATCGAGATGTAGTAACCGCCGGAGGCGGCGTAGTCGCTCATCGAGATCACCATCGGTTTCTTCCGGCTCAACTCGCGGGCCGCGTTGAGGATCTCGTCCGAGGCGACGCCGTCGCCGCCGGGCGAGTCGACGCGGAGGATGACGCCGTGGATGGAGGGATCGGAGCCCACGTCCCGCAGCACCCGCTCAAGCGGTCCGGAGACGATGAGCCCGTCCTGAAAAGACGAGTCCCCGCGCCCGCTGACGATCATGCCATCGCCCACCACGAGCGCGATCCGGGTCGGCCCTTGGACGCCGGGCACGGAGGCGGCCGGGACTTTCACGTAAGTCTGGAGGCGCACCAGTTTCGCCTCGGGTTCGTGGAGCCGGCGCTTGAGTTCGGTGATGACCGAGTCGTCGAATCCGACGCCATCCACCCAACCGCCAGCCAGCGCCTGCTGGCCCGACATCGGGCCCTGATCGATGAACTCCTTCACCTGATCGGCCGTTTTGCCGCGCGCCCGCGCGATCGTGTCCACCAGGTCGCCGTAGTAACGGTCCAGCACCTGGCCCAGGACTTCCTTCGTCTCCGGGCTCATTGAAGTGCGGGTGAACATGTCGCCGGCGTCTTTATACTTGCCGGCGTGCACGACATCGGCGGTGACGCCGAGCTTGTCGAGGGTGTCTTTGAAGTACATGGTCTCCAGGCGCAGACCCTTGACATCGAGCGAGTCCTGGGGCGCCATGAGGACGCGGCCGGCGGCCGAGGCCAGGTAGTACTCGCGCACACCGGGATTGCGGAGATAGGCCACCATCGGCTTGCCCGATTTCTTGAACTGCTGGAGCTCCAACTGGAGTTCTTCGAGTTTGGCCCAGCCGGCGGTGACGCCGCGCGGCTCCAGGACAACGGCCTCAATCCGGGGATCGGCGGCGGCCTTCTTGAGCGCCAGCCAGATGTCGGGCAGCGCGACCGGATTGCGGGACTCCAGAAACGGCAGCGGCATTTCGGGCGGCGCCTTCTCCGGGACATCGCCCTCCAGCCGAAGCATCAGGACGGAATCGGCGCCAATGGAAGGCGGCCGGGCGCTGAACCGCATCAGCGCCAGCGCCACCAGCACCACCGTGAGTCCGCAAAAGACAATGCCCGTGAGCAGGCCGAGTAGAAATTTTTTCACTGATAACCTTCCGCCCGTATTATGGCGAAGCCGAGCCCGAAATGCACCCGCGGCGTTGCCGGAGCAAACCGCGGCCGGAGGGCAGGCACCTTGGACAGGGGCCTCCGGCATCGCACATTTGCCGTTCGCCTGGAGACGGCGTGTGCCGCGCCGGGCGCGCAAAACGCCGGCTTGGCAGCCGTTTCCAGGCGCTCCCGGCTAGACTGGGGCCTGGATCTGGATGATCTTTTTCTGGATCGCGTACTGCACCAGTTGGGCTTTGTTGTGAATGTCGAGCTTGCGCATGAGGTTGAACTTGTGCGCCTCGATCGTTTTCACGCTCAGGTTCAGATCGCAGGCGATCTCCTTCACCGACTTGCCTTCGGCGAGAAACTTGATGACTTCCTTCTCGCGCGGAGTGAGGCTGGCCAGGCGCGACTTGGGCGCGCTGGACCGGATGTGGTTCCGGAAGCCGTCGACAAGCTGGGAGAGCATCCGCGGACTGACGTAGTTTCCGCCGCGGGCGACGTCGCGCACCGCGCCGGCCAACTGGGTAGCCGGGCTGTCTTTGAGAATGTAGCCGCTGGCGCCGACTTCCATCGCCTCCACCAGGTAGTCCTCGTCGTCGTACATGGTGAGAAAGATGATGCGGGTGTCTGGCTGGGCCCGGCGGATTTGGCGGGCGGCCTCGAAGCTGCTGAGGCCGTTCATCCCGACGTCGAACAGAATGATGTCCGGGTGCAATTGTCCGGCCAGGGTCAGCGCCTCGGCGGCGCTCGACGCCTCCCCGGAGACTTCCAGGTCCGGTTCGGCGGCCAGTAGGGTTCGAATTCCCTGGCGGAACAGGGTGTGGTCATCCGCAAGCACGATCTTGATCTTCGACATATTCATTTCCTTCGAAATCCTCTTCCGCCGGATCGGCTTCCCGAGCCGGCAGCCAGATCCGGATCGTTGTTCCGGCTCCAGCCGTTTTCTTCCTCTCTTTTTTTCCGCCCGACGGGCGGCTGTCCACTTCCAAGCGGCCACCGAGGAGCGTAACCCGCTCCCGCAGCCCCCTCAGACCATGCGAGCCGGCGCGCTCGAAAGCCTTCTGCGCGTCGAAGCCGACGCCGTTGTCCTCGGCCTGTACTCTGATCCATCTATCGGCTCGTTGGACCGAAAGGTTTACGATCGTGGCCCCGGAATGCTTAGCGATGTTGTTGCAGCATTCCTGGAGGATCCGGTAAATGCTGATCTCGACCTCGTGGGTGAGGCCGTCAAGGCCGGCGCCGCGATAGCGCACCTGGCCGCTGAAGACGGCGCGGAAGCGCTGGACGAGCTGGCGCAGCGCCGCTCCGAGGCCCAACTGTTCGAGGGCGGCCGGACTGAGGGCGGCGATGAGGCGGCGCATCTCGACGATGGTGCGCTCGGTGATCTCGCGCGTTTCGGCCAGGCGGGCTTTCAGGCCGGCGTCGGCGGCGGCCTCGGCCGCCTGCTCGATCATTTCCAGATGCAGCCGGATGCACAGCAGCGACTGGCCGGCCTCGTCGTGCAGCTCGCGGCTGACGCGGCGCCGCTCGGCTTCCTCCACCTGGATCATGCTCCGGGCCAGCTTTCTCACCTGCTCCTCGCTGCGGGACAAAGTGTCGGTGAGGCGGGCCTTCTCCATGGCCAGCGAGCAGCGCTCGGCGGCGGCGGAGAGCAGTTCCCGCTCGCGCGGCAGGCAGCGGTAGGATTTTTCGAAGCCGAATTGGAAGACACCCGAGAGCTTGCCCTCGTCCTGAAGAGGCACCGACCAGCAGGAGGGGTAGCGGCCGCGCCAGCTTGCGTCGAGAATGCAGTGCGCCAGCGGCTGGCCGGACTCGATGTCAATGGGCCGGGAGAGCAGTTGGACGGCCGGGCCCTTGGCCGGGCGCCATTCGACGCCCTGTCCCTGGCCGCCGGTGGCCGCCCGGAGGACCCAGCGCTCGCGGGCACCATCGAACAGATAGAGATTTCCGCGCGAGGCGCGGCAGTAGCGGGTGAGGGTGACCAGAAAGCGCTGCAAAAGGTGATCGACACTGCGGGAGACCAACTCGTCGTGAAACAGATCGAGCAGCGTCTGCGCCTCGGCTTCGCGCACCTGATAGGCGGCGTCGTTGAGGGCGATCTGCGTCCGCAGATGCAGTTGCGCCATGGCCCACCGGAGACGGGAGGCTTCGGCCTCGCCGGCTTCGTCGAGCATCGGCGCCAGCAGTCGGTGGTAGTCGAGCAGTGCCTCAGCGGCGCGGTCCGGCGCCACCTGGAGCTTGGCCAGGCGCCGCCCGAAGTAGCCGACCTGTTCGAGAAATTCGTCCAGCGGCCGGCCTTCCACCAGCAGCATTGCCGCCGCGCCGACGCTGAGCTTCTCAATCGCGGCCACGGCCAGGGGTTCGAAACCGGTCCGCTCGAGCGTCTCCCGGTACAGCATTTCCAGGCGCGCGCTGTCGGGAATGATGCGGCCCGCGAGCGAAACCACGGTTTGGGTTCCCGGAAATGCGCCTGCTGATTGCATCTAAGGGTCTCATCGGCGAAATGCCCGTGGGGCTTGAAGGAAGCTGGAATAAGGTGAGCCGCGAAGTGAGCAGGGGCCCGGCGGCGGGCGGCGGAATTGAATTGAAAACATTTAGAATCAGCATGATACGCCTGGGCCTCTGGACCGGCGCCGGAGAAGCGTTTCCCTGATCGGCGGGTGAGAGCGGCCCGGAGGACCGGCCGGTGTAGAGGCTGGCGGGAGTGAGGTGGAATCCCCGAGCGGCGGCGCGGGAGGGAGCTGATGGCCGCCGGGGGGCGCGGGCGATTCGGGTATTATTGAGGCCTGGATGGGCGCGGAACCAGCAGGAGCGGAGGCCGGGACGCCGGCGGCGCCGTGTGTGAGCGTGATCCTGAACATCCGCAATGGCGGCCGGACGCTGGCCGACACGCTGGACTCTCTGATCGGGCAGACCTACCGAAACTGGGAGGCGATTTGCTGGGACGACTACTCGGAGGACGACAGCGCGGCGATCGTGAAGCGGTACCGGGACCCGCGGATCCGGTATTTCCTGTCGCCGGGCCCGGTGAACCTGGCGCGGTCCCGCGAGGCGGCGATGGCGAGGGCGCGCGGGCAATGGCTGGCGTTTCTCGACCAGGACGACCTCTGGCTGCCGGAAAAGCTGGAGCGGCAGATGGAACTGGCCGAACGGGAGCCGGAGGCGCGGGTGGGGCTGATCTACGGCCGAACGGTGAGGTTCGACGAGCGGGGGCGGCAGAGGGACTACGATTACCGTCATGAATTGAGCCGGCTGCCGGAGGGACGGATCTTCACGCTGCTGTTCGAGGAGTCGTGCTTTATCGCGATGAGCTCGGCGATGATTCGGGCCGAGGCGTATAGGGAGCTGGGTGGGATACCGGAGTTCATCGAGGTGACGCCGGACTATTACATGTTTGTGGGAGTCGCTTACCGCTGGGAGGCGCGCGCGGTGCAGGAGGTGATCTGCCGGTACCGGCGGCACGCGGGCAACATGTCGCACCGGAATCACAAGCGGATCAACGCGGAAATACTGCAGTTGATCGACTGGTGGGCGCCGCAATTGACGCCGGAGCTGGCGCGGAGAAGACGGCAGGTGCATCACACGGTGATCGCGGCCTACGATCTGTTTGACGCGTTTGAATTCGGTCCGGGCATGGCGCGGCTGGTGAGCCACGGCTCGATTCCGTTTTTGCTGACGCGTCCGTTTGCGAAGGCGTACCGGAGGGTTCGCGTCTGGGTCCGGAAGCCGATGTGGCGGCGGGCGGGCGGAGCCGGAAGCAGGCAGGTGCGGCTGTTGGGCACGCCGGTGAACGCGGGGACGTTTGCGGCGGCGCGCGAATTTCTGCGGGCGCTGGTGGAGCGGCGCAAGGGCGGATACATCAGTTGCGCCAACGCCTACGGGCTGATACTGGCGCTCGACAACGCGGCGTACCGGGGAGTTTTGAACGGCGCGGCGTGGGTGACGGCGGACGGCATGCCGGTGGTGTGGTGGCTGCGCCGGCTGGGATGGAACGCGGAGCGGGTGCACAATGACGACCTGTGCCTGGACTGCTGCGCGCGATTCGGCCAGTGGCGGCATTTTCTGGTGGGCGGCCGGGAAGGGCAGGCGGAGGCGGCGGCCGGGGAGCTGAGGCGGCGGTTTGCCGGAATCCGGATCGCGGGGACGCACGCGACGCCGGAGCGGCCGGTACCGGCGGAGGAGACCGAGGCGATCGTCCGGGACATCGAGGCGGCGCAGCCGGACGTCGTGTGGGTGGGAATGGGAACTCCGGCGCAGGATTTTTGGCTGGCCGAGGTGAGCGGGCGGCTGCCGGCGCCGATGGTGGCGGTGGGGAGCCTTTTCGATTTGCTGGTGGGGCGCACGAAGCCGGCGCCGGAATGGATGAAGCGCAACGGCCTGCAGTGGCTGTACCGTTTCGCGCAGGAACCGCGGCGGCTGGGCTCGCGCTACATCTATTACAATTGCCGGTTTTTGGCGGCGGTGGCGCGGGAGGTGGCGTCCTCGGCGCTGGGGCGGGGCGCGATGAAAAGGCCGCCGGCGATAAATGGGTCGCGGGCGATGAAGGCGGACAAGCCGGCACTGGAAATGGAGCGGGAACCGGGGGCGGTGGATGTGTCGGTGGTGATTGTGACGCACAACTCGGCGCACCTGCTGGGAGTATGCCTGGGCAGTGTCGCCCGGGAGTGCGAGGGGCTGCGGGCGGAGATTTTCGTGGTGGACAATGCGTCGAACGACGGCACGGTGGGTTTTGTGCGGGCGAATTTTCCGGCCGTCGAGGTGATCGAGAGCGGCTGCAATCTGGGGTTTTCGGCGGGGAACAACATCGCGCTGCGGGAGTGCCGGGGCAATTATGTGGTTCTGTTGAACCCGGACACGGAAATGCATGCGGGTGCGCTTGGGGCGCTGATGAGGGCACTGGAGCGCGACCCGGGCGCCGGGGCGGCGGGACCGAAGCTGCTGCTGGCCGACGGGACGGTGCAGCCGGAATGCGCGCGGCCGCTTCCGCGGATCTCGAACCTTCTGCCGTGGCTGCTGCTGCTCGATAAGCTGCGTTGGAGGTTGACCGGCAGGAGAGCGGGCGGCGCGGCGGGCGGCGGGCCTCCGCGGGGGAAGCTTCTGGACGGTTTCAATCTGCTGTTCTGGAGCCGCGATCGAAGCTGCCGGGTGGAATACATCTGTGGCGCCTGCATGGTGATCCGGCGGGAGGTGATGGAGCAAATCGGCCTGCTGGATGAAGCCTCGCCGATGTTTCTGGACGACATGGACTATTGCCGGCGGATGGGAGACGCGGGCTGGTCGATTCGTTACGCCGCCGAGGCAAGGGTGACGCATCTGTGGCAGCAGAGCAGCGGGAAATTCCGGCGGGAAGCGGATTTTTACGCGCTGGTGTGCCACTCGATGTGGCTGTACTTCCGCAAGCACGAAGGCCGGGGGACGGCGGCGGTATTCGCGGCGATGGTTGGCGCCGCGGGACTGCTGCGGGTGGCGGTGTGCGGCGCCGCATTGGCGATGGCGAGAGGGCGGGCGCGCGACGGATACCGGCGGCAGTGGGAGATGGCGCTGGGGCTGTGCCGGTGGGCGCTGCGAGTGGAGAAGCGGGCGCCGCAGTTCGGGTTCGTGGGCGAATCGCCGGAGCCGGCGGGCCAGAGGGTGGCCGCGAGCCGGGTATGAGGATCGTCTACGCCTACAATCCAAGCCGCATGGGCGGGGGATCGAACAACGGCACGCGGGCGACGATCGGGCTGGCGCGGGAGAACGGCTGCGAAGTGGAGGTTTTCAGCCGCGACAGCAAGCAACTGCCGCCGGGATGGCGCGGGCGGCTGGCGGGCGGCGCGCGGCTGGTGTATCCGCGGGAACCGGTGCGCGCGTTCTCCGAGCTTCTGGACCGGTTCCGGCCCGCGGTGGTGCCCGCCTACGAACTGTTTCCGCTGGTGTCGCCCTGGATTCTGCCGCAGTGCAGCCGCCGGGGGATTCCGGTGGTGATGAACTGCGACGACTACCGGCTGACCTGCCCGGTGATGACCCATCTGCGGGACGGACAACTGTGCACGGAGTGCGCCGACCGGGGCGAATACCGGAGCGTGGTGAGGAACTGCCGGCAGAACATGGCCGAGAGCGTGACGTATGCGCTGTACAACACGATGGTCCGCAAGCTGCGGTTGTTCGCCGATCATGTGACGCGGTTCGTGGTGCTGAGCGAGTTCACGCGGCAGTGGTTCATCGAGCATGCCGGGATTCCGCCGGCACGGATCTCGGTGGTGGCGCCGGTGATTCCGGTGCCGGAGACGGCGGCCGACCCGGGCCTGGGCAGCTATGCGGCGTTTGCCGGGCGGTTCGTGCCGGAGAAAGGGATCCCCGTGCTGCTGGAGGCCGCGCGTCGGTCGGGCGTGCCCGTGCGATTGTGCCGCGACAAGAACTTCTTCCCCACCGTTTCGTTGCCGGAGGAAGTGGAAGTGACGATCGCGCGGGACCGGGCCGAGCTCGACCGGTTTTACCGCGGCGCGAGAATGTTCATCCTTCCCAGCACCTGGTTTGAGACGTTCGGAATGGTGGGCGCCGAATCGATGGCCCACGGCATACCGGTGATCGCCTCGCGCCTGGGCGCCATGGCCAGCCTGGTGCGGGACGGAGTGGACGGGCTGCTGTTTGAGGCGGGGAGTGCGGGAGAGCTGGCCGGGAAGATGAGACGGCTGTGGGACGACGCGGAGCTGTGCCGGAGGCTGGGGCGGGCCGCGCATGAGCATGCGAGCTCACAGTGGGCGCCGGAAGCGCACTGGAAACGCATTGCGGCAGTGTATGCCGAAGTACGCGGCAGGGCCGCGAAGAGCTGAGCTTCGGGAGGGTTCCAGTACCGCCGTTGCGATTCCGTTTCCATTTCGCAGCCGGCGCGGCGGCAGAACGGGTATGGTACGGAAATACCTGAATTCGCCCATTGAAAGAAATCGCATTCCCGGGTATACTTCCCTACATTGAATTTGGTATTTGGTGCGAATATCTCTGAGGGGTTTATCGTAGCTGATGACTCGCAGAATACATCAGGAAGGCCCGGGAGTATCGGATTTGCTGGAGTTTCCCGCGATCGCGGGAGGGAATCCGGCGAGGGATTCTTCGCGGCCGCTGGTATTTGGGGCGCCGGAAATCGGAACCACCGAAATCGGCGCGGTAACGGCTTGTCTTCGCAGCGGATGGATTGGAAGCGGGCCGCGGGTGGCGGAATTCGAGCAGGAGTTCGCCCGCTATAAGGGAGTGCGCTACGCGGCGGCCGTGAGCAGCGGGACGGCGGCGCTGCACCTGGCGCTGGTGGCGATGGAGATTGGCGGGGGCGATGAAGTGATCGTTCCAACCATGACGTACTGCTCGACGGTACATGCGATCGTTCACGCTGGTGCGAACCCGGTGCTGGTGGATTGCGAGCTTTCGACGTCGAACATCGACGCCGGGAGGATCGAGCGGAGCATCACGGCGCGGACCAAAGCGATCGTGGTGGTTCACATGGCGGGGCGGTGCTGCGACATGGAGACGATCGGCGACATCGCGCGGCGGCGGGGACTGCGGCTGATCGAGGACTGCGCGCACGCGCTCGAGTCGAGCTATCACGGCAGGGCGGCGGGGGCGATGGGGGACGCCGGTTGCTTCAGCTTTTATCCGACCAAGAGCATTACCACCGGCGACGGCGGGATGCTGATCGTTTCCGACAGGAAACTTTACCGGCGGATCAAGATTCTTTCGATGCAGGGGATGACGACCGACGCCTGGATACGGACACGGGGGACGCGGCGGAATCGAACGGTTGCCGCGGGCTTCAAGTACAACATGACCGACATGTCGGCGGCGCTGGGCCTGGCGCAGATGCCGCAGGTGGAAGCGCGGTGGCGGCGGCGGAAGGCGATTTGGAACGAGTATGGCGATCAATTGAAGGACCTACCGGTTCGGCTTCCGGCCGAGCCGGAGCCGCGCACCCGGCACGCATACCACCTGTACAGTGTGGTGCTGGGCGAACAATTTCCGCTGACGAGGCGGGAGCTGGTGGCCGCGCTGCGGGCGGAGAATATCGGCACCGGAATCCACTTTGAACCTGTGCACCGGCAACCATACTACCGTCGGCGGTTCGGTTTTCAGTCGGCGGATTTTCCGGCCGCGACGCGGATTGGCGAGCGTACGATCTCGCTGCCGTTGGGCGCTTCGATGAAGGTTTCCGAAGCGGTCGAGGTATCCGAGGCCCTTCATCGCATCGCGAGACATTTCAGCGCCAACCAGGGTTCGCTTGGCACGTTCATCCGCCGGCGGCAGGTCGAATCCTATGCTCTATCAAAACGTTAGAGTAATGGCGCACTCGCTGCGCTTCATCGATTCGGGGGTGATGGCGGCCGCGGCGGTGGCCACGTTCCGGATCGGCGTAGAGCAGGGGGCGTGGCCGCAGCAGCCGGTGGCGTATCCGGTGACGGTGTTCGCCACGGCGACGCTGGCGGCGTTTCTGGCGCTGGCCGAACGGCTGCACGTGTATCACGCCCGGCGAACCGAATCGCTGGCCGGCGAGCTGACCGCGCTGGGCGAGGTGGCCCTTTTCTCGGCCGGGGTAGGCTTCCTTTTTTCGCAAGCCGTTTCAGCGGGCGTTCCGCCGCGGCTGTACCTGCTGTCGGTGGTGGCCGGGACGGCGGTTCTGATCGCGCTGAGGGTGCTGATGCGCACGGTAATCTGGCGATTGAGGCGGCGGGGAAACGACGCGCGGACGTGTTTGATTCTGGGCGACAACGCGCGGACCAGCCGGCTGGTGGAAACCATTGTCGCCAACCCGCACTTCGGGATTGTGATCGCCGGCGTAGTCGATCTGGAGGAGAAGAAAGGGGTGAACCCGGGCCGGGAGCGCGCGCCGCTCACCAATCCGCACGGGCTGCGCAAGCGGGTGCTCGGCGACGTGGAGCAGTTGCGGCCAATCGTCGGCAACAACGTGATCGATGAAGTGTTCGTGACGCTTCCGCTCCGCAGCTACTACGACGAGATCCAGCAGGTGATCGACATCTGCGGGGAAGCGGGGATATCGGTGACGGTGCCTCCGGAGGCGTTCGAGCGCCTGGGGTCGATGACGGAGGTTTCGCACGTCGGCCGCATTCCGATGGTGACCCACTTCAACGGGCCTTCCGACTGCGTGCAACTGGTGGTGAAGCGGGCGATTGACGTGATCGGATCGGCGGTGGGACTGATTGTGGCGAGCCCGGTGCTGCTGATCATCGCGGCGGCGATCAAGCTGACTTCGCCGGGACCGGTGTTTTTCGTCCAGCAACGCGTTGGGCTGCACGGGCGTTTGTTCCCGATGGTGAAATTCCGCTCGATGGAGAAGGACGCGGCCCGGCGCAATGTGGAGATGCAGGCAATGAATGAGACGGACGGAGTGGCGTTCAAGATGCGGCTGGACCCGCGGGTGACGCCGGTGGGCCGGATTCTGCGCAAGTTCCATCTGGACGAGCTTCCGCAATTGTGGAGCGTGCTGGTGGGCGATATGAGCCTGGTGGGTCCGCGGCCGCTGCCGCCGGAAGAGGCGAATCGCAAGGAATGGTGGCAGCGCCGGAGGCTTTCGATGCCGCCCGGGCTGACGTGCTTCTGGCAGGTGGAAGGGGATCATCTGATGCCTTTCAGCCGCTGGATGCAAATGGATCTGGATTACATTGACGGCTGGTCATTATGGCTGGATTTAAAACTGATCGCATGGACCTTCGGAGCGGTGGCGAAAGGGAAGGGCTGGTGATGCGGATTTCTTCGCGGGCAGGATGCGGGGA
>VFSW01011057.1_pt1 | contig 12720 bp, 11 predicted proteins | sample 5358111 | NCBI WGS metagenome assembly VFSW01 (sample SAMN11554181, study PRJNA540505) | mine drainage metagenome | isolation source: sediment from site ElyBrook_90M | place: USA: Ely Copper Mine, Vershire, VT | collected 2017 | reverse complement strand
GTTTTCTGCTAAAATGAGTTCGTAAAGATACCTCTCAACTCACAATAGAAGAGACAAAGTGCATTACAGATAGTAAACTTAAGCAATGTCGAAGGTATATGCCAATGCATATTTTAAGGAGAAGATTGTACCGATCAATGAGGCGCAGTTGAGCGTAGCCAGCTCAGCGGTACTATACGGGCTTAGCGTCTATACTGTTTTCCCGATAATCGCTGCTCCACATGGGCTGGCTGCTTTCCGTCTCCGTGAACACTATCAGCGTCTTATAAACTCTGCGCGCATTATTGGTATGGATACTTTTGAGCCATCTTGGAGCTATGAACGGTTTGAGAGGGCGGTTGCTGAATTGGTTGGAGCTAACCTTATCAAGGAAACAGTATTTGTACGCGCTACAGTTCATATAGCCGAACTGGTGCCAGGAACGCGATCGCGCGGCCTGCCGACAGTGCTGAGTATGTTTATCTACGAGGCGAAGCCGATTGTCCCGCAAGACGGCGCACGGTTGAAAACGAGCGTATGGCGCCGTGTGCCGGATTACGCAATTCCCTCGCGCGCCAAAGTGAATGGTGCGTATGTCAATTCTGTGCTTGCTAAACAGGACGCGTTGGATAGCGGCTACGACGACTGTATATTCCTGGACGCACAGGGACACGTATGCGAATTGAGCGCAGCTAACATATTCATCGTGCGCGATGGCGTGTTAATTACTCCGGATACTGCTAGCGATCTGTTGGAAGGCATAAACCGTAGGACGGTGTTTGAGCTTGCGCACGATATGGGAATACCTGCTCTGGAGCGCACAATAGACTTTACTGAGCTGTACGTGGCTGACGAGGTATTCGCCTGCGGCACATCGACATTTATCGCTCCGGTCATCGAAATAGACTCGCGCACCGTAGGAACTGGCCGTATCGGCCCATTGACCTCTCGCGTGCGTGATGCGTATCGCGAACTAATGCGCGGGGGGATGGAATCGGCGCAGTCTCATCTCACGCCGTTTCCCTCAAGCGCGAAGGTTGCCGACTAGTCGCTTCGTACGGAGTCGATGGATAGTTCAGATAATAAAAATACCGCATATGCGGTATTTTTATTAGTCCAACCGTTCTAGTCTAACCTTCTTTGACTTGCAGTTTACGTGCGGCACCGCGGTTCAGCTTCGGCAGGCGTATTGTCAGAACGCCGTTCTTTAATGACACCTTTGCGCTGTCCGGATCAACTTCCTGCGGCAGGATTATATGCTTAGAGAACTTGCCCCAGAAGCACTCCTTGTACAGATAGTCTGTATCGTCTATCTCTTCGTCCCTCTCCCGCTCTCCGTGGATTGTCACCGACTCGCTTGTGGCCTCTATGTCTAAGTTGTCGCGGGATACGCCGGCGATAGGCGCTTGCACGACTATCTCGTCCCTGTTCTGGTACACATCGACAGTAAGCTCGCCTTGACCCTCGTCTATTTGATTATCCTGCTTGTTTTGTGATTCTGCCATCTTCTGCCTTAAGTATATCAAAGTCATGGAAAATGAAAAAGGAACAAGCCAGTACGAATACGATTGAGAACACCTGGTCCGAATAGAAGAAGGCCAGATAATTGAATACGAAGTGTATTAACGTTGCTATGATCAGCCCCTTTATCGGTTTCCCTTCAGCCCAATAGAATCCCATGAATCCAGATGCACTGGCGTGCAGTAGGGTAGCGCCGACAGATCGTACCAGGGTTATCTGGAGAGCGGCCGTTGAGCTGACGGAAAGGACATAAAATACGTTCTCCAGAGCCGCGAACCCAAGAGCCGCGGTTATCATGTAGATCATGGAGTCGGAATGTCTGTTGAAGAAATCGTTCCTTACTACCATCAGGTATGCGGCGAGAAATATCACCGTCTCCTCAATGAATGCGAATACCAGGAACTCTCCGGCTGTGTTCAGCCCGAATATGGGGCTTGTGTACATGTAGCGTATAGCCAACTCTTCGAGTATTGCCGCTACCGCTCCGGCAATGACTCCGGCCGAAAACACCTCGGCGATCATCGCCGTAGGCTCGGATTTCTTCCGGTCTCCTATCATGAAGAACAATAACCAGAAAAGTGCCGGAAATAGTCCAAGGAAGAATAGGAATATCGGTGAAGTTACCATTTTTCAACGATCAGGAGATTTTTCCTGTTAGGCAGTCTCTCCCATATGGTCTCGGTGACGAATGGGGTGAATGGGTGGAGTAATACCAGGACCTTTTGTAGGACGTAGGCCAGAATAAGTCTAGTGTTCTCCGATACGGTTTCATCCTGCAGCTGTTTCTTGCTCGTCTCGATGTATTTATCCGCCAATTCATGCCACGCGAACTGATATATGTCCTGGGCGGCCTGGTGGAACTGAAAATCGTCCAGGTTTTTGGTCGATTCGTCTATGACCTTGGCTAATCCATATAGGATCTCTTTGTCCGCATCGGTCTTGGGCTGGGGGACGTTGGTGGTGTCGTAGGAGCTCTCCATCGTCGCATTTGCCATGACATATCTGGATATGTTCCACAGCTTGTTCACGAAGTACTTCATGCCGCGGATCTTGTCTTCGGCCAAAGGTATGTCGTTCCCTGCGGCAGTGGAGAATATCAGGGCAAAGCGGAGGGCATCGGTGCCGTAGAGTTCGATCACTCCGAGGGGGTCGACGACGTTGCCTTTGCTCTTGCTCATCTTCTGCCGGTCTTTGTCCCGCACCAGGCCGTGCAGATAGACATATTGGAAAGGTTCCTTGCCGGTACGGTAATAGGAAAGCATTATCATCCTCGCGACCCAGAAAAAAAGAATATCTGCGGCGGTTTCCATTACCTGAGTAGGGAAGTAGGTCTCAAAATCATTGCCGCCTTGGGCCTGGAGCGTGGCGAAGGGCCATTGTCCGGAAGAGAACCAGGTATCAAATGTGTCCGGGTCAGCCTCGATGTTCTTTGACGAGCATTTAGTGCACGATGTGATCGTATTTTCAACGTCCACTATTATCTCGCCGCAATCTTTGCAGTATTTGACCGGTATTGGTATGCCCCACCAGATTTGGCGTGAGATTGGCCAGTCCCTTAGTCCTTCCATCCAGTGCATGAATATTTTCTCAAAGCGTTCAGTAAGTATCTTGACCTCTCCGTTTTTTACCGCTTTGGTCGCCATATCCCTCAAGGACGGGCGTCCGTCCGGAAGAGGCTTTGTCATGGCTACATACCACTGCGGCACGATGAGAGGTTCGATCACCGTCCCGCACTTATAGCACAGCTGCACGTTGTGCTTGTAGCTCTCGTCGGTCTTCTCGATGAGCCCTTTTTTGATCATATCCTCAACGACCTTCTTGCGCGCTTCGGCAACCTTCATGCCCGCGTATGGGCCGGTTGCTTCGGTCATTCTGCCGCGCCGGTCGATGACCTCTATAGGTCCGGGTATCTCGTCCTTATGGCGCTGCCAAATCTCGAAGTCCGTCGCATCGTGCGCAGGGGTGACCTTCACCGCGCCGGTGCCGAACGCCATATCCACGGCATCGTCGGCTATGACCTTCATCTTCTTCGGCCCCAATAGCGTCTTAATGTCTATCTCCTGCCCGATATATTTCTTATACCGTTCGTCGGCGGGGTTTACGGCGACCGCCGTATCGCCGAACTTGGTCTCTGGACGGACGGTAGCCAAAGTTATCGGGCCGTATTTCATGTAATACAGCGGATCAACGCGCTCTTCGTGCTTGGTCTCCAAGTCGGCCAATCCGGTCTGGTGCTTGGTACACCAGTTGCATATCCGGTTTCCGCGGTAGACCAGACCGTCGTCATACATCTGTCTGAACGTACCGTAGACAATCTTAACTATCCGCGGGTCCAGGGTAAACGTGTTGCGCGACCAGTCGCACGAGGCTCCGAGGCGGCGCAGGCCTTCTTCGGTGATGTGTTTGTTGCTCTGTACGAAGTCCCATATCTCCTTGTAGAACTCTTCCCGCTGCATCTGGAAGCGGCTTCGCCCTTCCTTGTCCAGCTTCTTCTCGAAGACGACCTGCGTTTCAAATCCGGCGTGGTCAGTTCCGGGTAGCCAAAGGGTTCTTTTGCCGCGCATGCGCTGGTAGCGGATGATTATGTCCTCGACGGTCACAAAGAGCGCATGTCCCAGATGCATCGGAGCGTTTGCGTTGGGCGGGGGCATGATTATCGTATAAGGCTTCCTGTTCCCCGCATCAGGCAGTTTATCGGGGTTGAACAGGCCCGATTCTTCCCAGAGCCTGTATATTCTCTCCTCAGTGTCCTTGGAGTTGTATTGCGGCGGTAACTCGTTGGCCATGTTCGTACCTAGATTATACTGTCAGTTTTGTTTCTTTGCGATTCGGAACGGCCTACATGTTAAGGTTGGCCTGGGCGACCGGACGGTACTTTTTCCCCTGTAGGAACTTGATGTAGGCCGCGGCCCCGATCATAACCGCATTGTCGTTGCAGAATTCCCGGTTTGGGAAATAAACGGCTACGTCTCGGCCGAAATCTTTTTTGAAGCGGTCTCTCAGTGCCTTGTTTATCGATACGCCGCCGGAGACGAAGAGCGCCTTCGCGTTGTTTTCCTCTATGGCCTTCGAAGTCTTGCGCGAGAGAACGTCCAGCGCTGCCTTCTGGAAGGAGGCGGCTATGTCGACCCTGGCCTTACTGTCCTTCTCTATGCCCGGATGGGTGACCAGATAGTAGCGGACTGAGGTCTTCAGTCCCGAGAAACTGAAATCGTAGTTTTTGTGATAGATCATGGGACGAGGGAAGTCTATCGCTTCGGGATTACCGACCTTGGCCAGTTTCTCTATTTCCGGTCCTCCCGGATATTCCAAGCCAAGCAGCCTGGCGACCTTATCATATGCTTCGCCTACGGCGTCATCTCTTGTCTCGCCGATCTTCTTCCATTCGTAGAGGTCATCCATCTTAAGTAGGATCGTGTGCCCGCCGCTCACTATGAGCGCAATGGCGGGGAATAGTTTTGATATGCCCGAACCCTCTGCGCCCGGGGTCTTTCTAAGGAGGAAGCTATAGAGATGCCCTTCCAGATGGTTCGCACCGACCAGAGGCTTTTTATTGGCCTTCGCCAGTTCTTCGGCGAAGGTTATACCCGCCCAAAGGGCCGGTTCCAGCCCCGGGCCGACAGTCACCGCGATAAGGTCGATCTTATCCCATAGCCGCTTCTCGTTCTGCCCGATCCCGAATATCTTGCGGTATAAGAGTGGAAGGTTCTTAATATGCTCCCGCTTAGCAAGATTTGGCACAACTCCGCCGAAGGGGCGGTGAATCTTTATTTGCGACGCGACCAGGCTTTTCTCTACTTTGAAGCGGGGTCCGCCGGCGGCACCTTTTCCTCCTTTGGCCTCAATCAGCGCTATGCCTGTTTCGTCGCAACTTGTCTCTATTGATAATATCTTCACGGTTTTTATTTAGCTTGGTAATATTGTCTTTCGTTATCGACAGGCACGGGTTATACCGTACCGGGTGCGGATTTTATTATGTTATACTTAAGGCATAAATAGGTAAAATCTTTTACCTGTATTCATAAGTTTAAGATGTATAAATTTATATCTAAGTTTGGACTCTATCTGGTGATCTTCGGAAGTGCAATAGTCATATCTTCCCCGGCCCCGGCCGCGCTCGCGGACGGCAACAGTCTATGGATAAATGGTTTCGGCTACCAGTTCCTGCAGGGCAGGCTGTCCCCGTGGCCGTACGGTTCGAATTACGGGACGCCTCTTTACCAGGGCGACTCGCTGAATCTGAGTCAGATCCCCGTGATGGGAAGCTTCCCGGGCAACGACACCGTATCGATCGACTGTGAGAACAATGGGACGTACAACGATACTGCGTCTGCCAGCTCGATGAGGCAGTACGTGAACAACACTCCGTACGAGTACAGTTCCACCAACTTGCGTTGCACGTATCCTACGAGCGGTACGTACTCGCCGCGCATACACGTGGTTCGCACTGGTAAAGGTCCTGGCTGCGGCCCTACGGCTAACTATTCCTCTTATTATTGTTGGGGGGATTACAGAGGCGTCACTGAGACAATCGATTACTATCTGTCGGCTTTCAGCGTCCTTTCCCAGAACTATAACGTCACAGTAATACCAACGACCGAGTATCATGGGTTCCTTGCCAATAACTTCGTATGCAACTCATCTACCGGTTGCGGAGCGCCGGTGACCATGGATCTTGTGATAGATGTTAATACGTCCAAGATATCCTACTACGGCGGGCCGACGTATTCTTACGATATGACGGGGCCCTTCACCTACAGCATTGACTGCAACGGGGACGGCAAGATCGACAAAGTGGTCAGCGGCAGCGCTGACTGGATGACCGCATACACCAATCTGCAGTACGACCCCAACACCTATCGGTCTCACGGATATTGGGGGTTCACTAACATAACCGCCTACGACACGGGCCCCGTGTGCAGCTACACGAGCCCCGGGGTATATAACATATCTGTAGCCGTTGACGGCGGGGGATTGCCTCAGACGGAATACGGCAGGTATGCCCTTATGATATTCCCGTCCTCGCCTCTTTCCGTGAGCGTTAAGACTTCTCCGTCTACGGGAGAGGCCCCGTTGAACTCCGTTACGGTGCATGCGGTCGCGAACAATATAATGCCCGGCACCGGTACATGGGGCCCCGTTGATCTGGAATTGAGCTGTGAAGGTAACGGATCGAACAATGCAGGGTATGATATAGACTTCAACACGCCCGGGACGCCGATGTCTTCGACGCTGTCGTACGACTTTACGGGGACCAACAGCTGCAGTTACAGTACGGCCGGGACCCATACGCCGACCGTGACCGTTTCGCAGCCTCTGCAGAATCTGTCCGCTTCGGGAAGCGCGAAGGTGTACGTTGTCGGTCAGCTCAAATGCGACGGCACCGACGTAATGAAAGCTCCCGTGAACTACCGTCTTGACTGGGCGGCCGAGAACTCCAGCAAATGCATAGCCTCCACTAAACTGTCCCAGTCATATTCCGGTATGGACTATTCTGCGGCTACGAACTGGACAGGGACCAAGGCAGCGGCCGGCTCCCAGACCTTCTATGACGTGCCGGCGGGCAATTATGAATACGACCTCAGTTGCGTCGGGGTGGATCCGTCTCAGAGCGTACAGAGCAGCTGCGCGGTACGTGTAACGCAATGATGAACATATGAAAATGGGAGAGGGGATAAAAGATAAGACCAGGGGACCGTTAGCGTATGCCGTCGTGCTCTTTGTGCTGGTGGTGTTGGTCGCCGGCTTTTACTTCTTCAGTTCTTACAACAGATCAGGTACGGGCACGGTCGCCCCGGCGGCCAGTTCTGCTCTTATGACCATAAATAACTGCGGCGACATATCGCCGACAAGTACCTCTTTATCGGAAGGAGGATCGCTGATATTCAAGAACAATGACAGTTCTGCCCACGTGATCTACATAGCGGGCGAATCAGTAACGGTCCCGGCGGAAGGGAGCGCTAGCGCCCAGGCGAAGTTCAGTTATGGCGCCGGTACATACGGGTACGCCTGCGATGGCAGCCTGACTTCAGGACAGATTGCCATTCTGCCGGCATCGTATTATTTGTCCTCTTCGGGAACGACCTTTAAACAGGCATACGATGGCGCGGCGCCCTCGGTACAATCATGCCTTAAGTCTGCTCTGGGTTCGGAGTTCGATAAGACCTATGCGGATCCGAGTTACATCCCGGCTACAAGTACCGTGACCGGAGTGAATTCCTGCCTAGCTTCTTCTAAGTGAGGCGTATGTCTATCTGAGGGGCTGCGTGTGTATCCCACATTCGCCGCAGGCATCCGCAGTGCCCTTCCATCTTCCGGCTCTTTCCGTCTCGGCTTCGTTCTCTTCCGGGAATGAGCATAGCTTGCAGCCCAGGCTCCTGTAGCCCTCCTTATACTTTGGATTAACCGGTAGCTGATTCAGGGCGGTATATCTCCAGATGTCCAGTTCGGTGAAATCAAGTATCGGGTTTATCTTTGTCAGGCCGTTTTTCTCTTCCACCGGTTCGAAGTTGGCCCTTGTAATGCCTTCGGTCCTGCGCACGCCGGAGATCCATGCGTCATATTTTTCGAGCGCCTCTTTGGTTTTTTCCACCTTAGGCTTCCCGCAGCACTTTTCTCCCGCTCTTTGTTTGAATATGTGCTCTGTATAGTTGAGTTTGTATTGAGCCACGACTTTTCTGATGAATTCGTATGTTTCCGAGAACTCCGTGTCGGCAAGGATCGAAAAGACCGGTATGTCCGGCCTTACCGATAGGGCAAGGCTCAGCGTCACCATCGAGTCTTTCCCAAAAGAACATCCGACGGCTATCTTCGGATATTTTTCTATCGCTTCTCTTATTAACTGCTTCCCCGCCTCAACTTTTTGTAGGTAGTTCATGCTTCCCAGAATAACATCGCCGTTAAGCCCGTCAATCTGTGCACAGTTAAGTTTGTAGTCCTGACGGGAATCGAACCCGTATTGCCGCCGTGAAAGGGCGACGTCCTAACCATTAGACGACAGGACCAGACTTCACTTATTCTACGCGCGCCTATATATCATAGGCAAGGTTGGGAGGCATCTGTTTCCCTAGGATACCAATTGGGTATAAGATACCCTCCAGCATGGGCAAGAACCGATATTACAACTGCAATCTTGCTGTTTCGGGAGGAGAATCCCGTTCCATACAGAGATTTTTCTTATAATAACCGTCGCGCCGCGCTTCTGCGGTCTGGGACGTCGAAATATTCCAAACCAACAATGTCGGACAATCGCGTTAGTGATAATAACTCAGAGAGTACGACTGCGCGCCCAAAGGTCGGCCATAATTGGTTCTACCGGGCGCTCGAGATTTTTCCTGGGACCTTAGCCTGGATAACGTTGATACTTATAGTCGTCCTGTCGCGGTATCTGCCGTTCTGGGTCTCGATCTTTATAATTCTTTTCGACACGTATTGGCTTTTGAAAACCGTGTATCTGTCATTGCATCTGCGCTCTACCTTCAGCGCAATGAAGGAGAACCTTAAGGAAGATTGGTTGTCCAAGGCCAAGGGGCTCCCTGATTGGGATAAGGTCCGCCATCTGGTCATTCTCCCTATGTATAAGGAGCCGTATGACGTCGCTGAGGAGACGTTTGATATGCTGGCGAAGACGAACTACCCCTTGAATAGATTTATAATCGTGCTAGCCACCGAAGAGCGCGCCGGCGCTGAAGGGCAGGCCACAGCCTCGAGGATAAAGGAGAAATATGGCGCAAAGTTCGCGCACTTCCTGGTAACCGTCCATCCGGCCGATATTCCCGGAGAGCTCCCCGGCAAGGGGGCCAACCAGGCGTGGGCCGCAAAAGAGGTTAAGAAGCTGGTCATCGATCCGCTTGAGATGGACTACGAGGACATTCTTACCTCGGTGTTCGATATAGATACTCAGGTTCCTAAGGACTACTTCGCACGTCTGACCTATGTCTTCCTGACTACTCCGGACAGACAGCATTCCAGCTACCAGCCGGTGCCCCTATTTACGAACAATGTGTTCGAAGCTCCGGCCCTTGCCAGGGTAGTGTCTTTCTCGTGCACCTTCTGGCAGATGATGAACCAGGCAAGGCCGGAAAGGCTTACAACCTTCTCTTCGCACTCCATGCCTTTCAAAGCTCTCGCTGAGATAGGTTTTTGGACGACCGACCACGTGTCGGAGGATTCTAGGATATTTTGGCAGTGTTTCATGCACTACGACGGCAACTGGAGGGCGACTCCGTTGGTCTATCCCGTATCTATGGATGCGAACGTTGCTCCGAAGTTCTGGCAGACCATGGCCAACTTGTATATGCAGCAGCGCAGGTGGGGTTGGGGGGTGGAGAACGTGCCTTATATTATCTACGGGTTTATGAACAATGCTCGGATTTCCCTTAGGAAGAAACTCTATTGGACCTTCAACGTTGTCGAGGGGTTCCATTCCTGGGCTACCAATACCATCATCCTATTCCTTCTGGGGTGGCTGCCGACAACGTTGGGCGGAGACAGGTTCAATACCACGCTTCTCGCCCGCAATCTGCCGCATATAACGCGGCTTATCATGACTCTGGCCATGTTGGGGATAGCGACCTCTGCGACCTTGGCCGTTGCGCTCCTCCCGCCTAAGCCGAAATGGTTTAGGGTATGGCACTATCTGCTCTACGTTCTGCAGTGGCTGCTAATGCCCGTTACCCTCGTGGTCTTCGGTACTCTTCCGGGATTGGACGCGCAGACCAGGCTCATGCTTGGCGGCCGCTTCCGTCTGGGCTTCTGGGTAACGCCCAAATCAAGAGCCAGGAAGCCGGACGAGTCCTTGGCTGAGCAGGTCGGTTAGTTACTCGAGGTGGAGCAGCGCGTTCATTCTTGCCACCTTATCTTTCAGTTCTGGGAATTTATCGAGCGAAGGATCTTCCTTGAGGCATTCTTCGGCCGCAGCCCTGGCGTTCCTTACCAGTGCTGGGTTCTGCAGCCCGCGCATCGCTATGTCCGGCATGCCCGACTGTTCGCTTCCGAGAAATTCCCCGGGGCCGCGGATCTCAAGGTCCTTCTCGGCCAGCTCGAAGCCGTTCTTGGCAGTCAGTATCGATTCCAGTCTTTTGCGGATCGCCTCAGACCTTGATTCCGTGAACAGGAAGCAAAAGGACTGGTGTTCACCGCGCCCGACCCTGCCGCGGAGCTGATATAGCTGGGCCAGGCCGAAGCGGTCCGAGTCCTCGATCATCATTATCGTCGCATTGGGCACGTCCACTCCCACCTCGACCACTGAAGTCGATACTATCAGGTCTACCTTCCCTTTGGAGAAGTCGTCCATTACGGCGGACTTCTCGACTGTCTTCAGTTTGCCGTGGATCATGCCGACCCTCAGGTCGGGGAATATCCTGTTTTTCAGTTTGTCGTATTCGTCCTTGACGGCTTTGACCTCGTCCCAGTTGTTGGCCAGTTTGACGGCGCCTTCGCCGCTGTCCGCCGCGGAATCTATTCTCGGACATATCACGAATCCCTGTCTCCCTTTTCTCACCTGGCCGCGTATGAAGGCATACGCCTTATCGCGGTTCTCCGGCGCAACGATCTTGGATATTATTTCTTTGCGCCCGCTCGGCAGCTCTCCTATGACCGATAGGTCCAGGTCGCCGAAGACGGTCATCATCAGCGTCCGGGGGATAGGCGTCGCGCTCATCGACAGGAAATGCGGCATCGCGTCGTCCCTGTTGCCCTTTATGAGCATATCTCGCTGTTTGACCCCGAAGCGGTGCTGCTCATCGACGATCACCAGGCCGAGGTCATTGAATGTGATCCCTTTTTCTATCAGTGCATGCGTCCCTACGAGGATGGCTATCTTTCCCGATGCGGCATCGCTGATGAACTGGGATTTCTTAAGTTCCGTTTCAAGTCCTTCGCCGTAATAAGCCCGCGTCTCTTTAGACAGGATAAGGCCCAGCCCGCTCCTGAGTTCAGGAAAGAACTTTTTGATCGTGGCGTAGTGCTGTCGGGCAAGTATCTCTGTCGGTGCCATGAATGCGGCCTGCAGCCCCTGGTCGGCTGTTAGATAGGCGGCTATGCCGGCTATTATCGTTTTGCCGGAGCCGACATCTCCCTGAAGGAGCCTGTTCATAGGCGTATTCTTTCCCATGTCTCCCAGTACCTCCGTAAGTGAACCCTGTTGTGACGCGGTGAGCTTGAACGGAAGTCTGCCTATTATCTCTTCAAGGGTCTTTCCCTTTGGTCCGATCCGGTGAGCCTTCTCTTTGGCCAGCGCCATTTTCTCGCTTATTACCCTTAGCTGCATAAGGAACAGTTCCTCGAATGCAAAGCGGTTTCTGGCGGTCTTCGCCTGTTCCGGAGAAGTTGGAAAGTGGATTGCATGCAGTGCATCGTTCAGCTCCGGAAGCCCGTTCTTGTCCAGTACGGCTTGGGGTATGAAGTCTGTAATGGGTTCCAGGTCCTCAAGGATGGGCTGTGTCAGGTAGCGTATGCCGCGGGACGTAAGGCCCCGTGTCTCTGGGTATATCGGCACAAGCCTTGCCGTATGCCTCGTATCGGCTGTTATTATCTCTCGTTCGGCTCCGCCGTAATCGACGGTATCCTCCTCTTCGCGGCCTACCGTCTCATACGCCGGGCTTGATAGATAGAGCCGTTGGTCCCTCATCGCCGCTTTCCCGGAAAAATTGGCTATGACCCCTGGCTTGAGAGTGTTCTTTATATATGTCTGGTTGAACCATACGGCGGTTATAGATCCGGAGCTGTCGGAGAGCAGAGCCTCTATTACGAACATCCTCCTCTTCCATGTCCGCTTGACGCTTATGTCCTTTACCGTTGCCTGAATGGTCTTTGTGTCTCCCGGTCTTAGGTCGGCGATCCGGACTACTTCGCTCCAGTCCTCGTATCTGGTAGGGAAGTGGTACAGCAAGTCGTGGACCGTAGATAGGTTCAACTTCTTTAGCTTCATGACCATCCCCGGACCGATTCCTCTGACCTCTTCTAGAGTATTGTCGAACCTGAACATTACTATGATTATATCCTCGATTGTGATATTTGCTTTAAATATATGAACCCATACATAATGGTATGTACAGATAATTATGAGGTTAAGGTTAGAAGATAAACAAAAGGCCGTGAATCTTAGGAAGAGGGGCTTCTCTTATAAGGAAATTATGGCAGTCATCCCTAACCTTTCCAAGGGAACTTTGTCAGGTTGTTGTAGTGGTATAGAGTTGTCTGCCGATCAGATTGATAATC
>VFSW01011056.1_pt1 | contig 12720 bp, 15 predicted proteins | sample 5358111 | NCBI WGS metagenome assembly VFSW01 (sample SAMN11554181, study PRJNA540505) | mine drainage metagenome | isolation source: sediment from site ElyBrook_90M | place: USA: Ely Copper Mine, Vershire, VT | collected 2017 | reverse complement strand
CGACGCGCACCAGCACGCGCTTGCCTTTCACATCGGCGTCATCGAGGCTGCGGAAAGAGTTCATTAGGGAGAGGCTAAGGCGTCGCTGGTGTCGTCCCCGGGCCAGATTTCACTTTAGGAATAACCCGGCAATCGCAATAGCTGCCTGCACGATATTCGCTAGACCTCCGACGCGCTCTACGGCATCCCACAAGCCCAATTTACGCAACCGGCTTTCTGCTAACTGCCGCGTTTTGGAAGTCTGCAACTCTTTGACGATCCTTGTCAGGTCCTCGACACTTTCTTCGACGCCCAATTTATCAGCGATTTTCGAACCGAGTTTTCGAGCGTCGATCTCTGCCAGGCCGGCTGAGATTAACTGGAACGTCGCATCGCTTATATCAACACTTCCTCCGCGGCTGGCTAAAGCACCCTCTTTGACTTTCCCGTGCACAAACGCGTCCCGCGCAGAAATGTGCCCTTCGGTATCCGCGTCCGCAAATCGATCGATGTCTACTCCATCGATTTGGACGCCATCCGCGATAATCTTGCCGCCATTGCTTGCCTTGAAGAAGGTCCCAATTTTCGGATTTCCTTCCCCCTGAATTTTGACCATTGAAGGCTCCCTGCGTTTGTTAGGTGAGTTTCCCCATCGCGACCGCGGTATCGACCATGCGGTTGGAGAAGCCCCACTCGTTGTCGTACCAGGACATGACACGCACCAGGGTGCCGTCCATCACCTTGGTCTGATCCATGTGGAAGACCGAAGAATGCGGGTCGTGGTTGAAGTCGGTCGAGACATTGGGCGCGTCGGTATAGCCGAGGATGCCCTTGAGCTGCTGCTCGGCGGCGCGCTTGACCGCGGCGTTGACTTCGTCCTTCGAGGTCGCGCGCTTGGCGACTAACTTGAAATCTATGACCGAAACATTCGGCGTCGGCACCCGGATCGCGACGCCGTCGAGCCGGCCGGCGAGTTCCGGCAGCACCAGGCCTACCGCTTTGGCCGCGCCGGTCGAGGTCGGGATCATGTTGAGCGCCGCGGCGCGCGCGCGATACAGGTCCTTGTGCACCTGATCGAGCGTGGGCTGATCGTTGGTGTAGGAGTGCACCGTGGTCATAAAGCCCTTGTCGATGCCGACCGCGTCGTTGAGCACCTTCACGACCGGAGCCAGACAATTGGTGGTGCACGAAGCGTTGGAAACGACGGTGTGCGCCTTCGTCAGCTTGTCGTGGTTGACGCCGTAGACCACGGTGAGGTCGACGCCATCGGCGGGCGCGGAAATCAATACCCGCTTGGCGCCGGCCGTCAGATGCGCCGCGGCTTTTTCCTTCGAGGTGAAGATGCCGGTGCATTCGAGCGCAACGTCGATGCCGAGTTCTTTCCACGGCAGCTGCGCCGGATCCCGGTGGGCGGTGACCTTGATCGGCCCGTTGCCGCAGTTGAGGGTGTCGCCGTTGACCGTCACTTCACCCGGAAAGCGGCCGTGCACTGAATCGAAGCGAAGCAGGTGCGCGTTAGTCTCGACCGGGGCCAGATCGTTGATGGCGAGGAATTCGATATCCTTGCGTCCCGCTTCCATCGCCGCCCGCAAGATGTTGCGGCCGATACGGCCGAATCCGTTGATGGCTACGCGTACCGACATGCCGATCTCCCTGTAACTTTATAAACGCGCCAGCGCCGCCTCGGCCACCCTCTCAGGCGTAATACCGAAATGTTGGTAAAGCTCCTTACTGGGCGCACTGGCGCCAAAGCTGCTCATGCCGACGAAAGCGCCGTCCGAGCCGATAATCGCGTCCCAGCCCTGGCGAATGCCGGCTTCGACCGCGACGTTGACCCTGGCTTTGCCGATCAGCGCCGCCCGCCGGTCGTTCGGCGCGGCGAGGAAAAGTTCGAAACATGGCACCGATACGACGCGCGCGGAAACATTGCGTTCGGCCAAAAACTTTTGCGCTGCGACCGCGATGGCGACTTCGGAGCCGGTCGCGAACAGCGACACCGCGGCCGCGCCGTCTTTGGCGGGGAGGAGCTCATAAGCCCCACCAATGCAGCGATTGGCCGCGTCGAAGCCCTGGCGCAGTTGCGGTACATTCTGCCGCGTTAGCGCCAGCACGCTCGGTCCGGTGTTGGTTTCCAGAGCGAGCTGCCAGCACTCGATCGTCTCGACCGTATCGCACGGCCGGAACACCTTGAGATTGGGGATGGCGCGCAATGCGGCCAGGTGCTCGACCGGCTGATGGGTCGGTCCGTCTTCGCCGAGACCGATCGAGTCGTGGGTCATGACGTGGATGACGCGCCGGCCCATCAGCGCGGCGAGCCGGATCGCCGGCCGGCAATAATCGGAGAACACCAGGAACGTGCCGGAGTAAGGAATAATCCCGCCGTGCAGCGCCATGCCGTTCATGGCCGCCGCCATGCCATGCTCGCGGACGCCGTAATGGATGAAGCGGCCGCCGTAGTCCGCCGCGCTCATTGCCTTCATCGCCTTGGTGCGGGTATTGTTGGAGCCGGTGAGGTCGGCCGAACCGCCGATCATTTCCGGCAGCGCCGGCGCCAGTGCTTCGAGCGCAAATTCGGATGCCGCGCGGGTCGCCATCTCCTTTGGAGCCTCGGCGAGGTTCTGCTTCACCGCCGCGACCGCCGCGGAAAGTTTGTCCGCCGGTAATTCACCGTTGATGCGGCGTTCGAACTCGGCGCGTTTTTGCGGATCGATCGCGGCGAGACGCTCGAGCCAGGCCAATCGTGCCGGACGGCCGCGCGCGCCGGCGGCGCGCCATTGTTCGCGGATGGCTGCGGGAATTTCGAACGGCGGCGCAGTCCAGTTGAGCTTTTGCCGTGCGGCTGCGATTTCGTCAGCGCCGAGCGGCGAGCCGTGGGTCTTTTCGCTGCCGGCCTTGGTCGGTGCGCCGTAGCCGATGATAGTGCGGCAGGCAATCAGCGACGGCCGCTCGGATGTCTTTGCCGCTTCGATCGCCGCTTCGATCGCCGCCGGGTCGTGGCCGTCGATGCGTGTCGCGGTCCAGCCGGCCGCTTCGAAGCGTTTGACCTGATCGACATTGTCGGACAGCGTCAGCGGTCCGTCGATCGAAATGCCGTTGTCGTCGAACAACACGATGAGCTTTCTCAGCTTCAGGTGTCCGGCGAGCGCAATGGCTTCCTGGCTGATGCCTTCCATCAGGTCGCCGTCCGAGGCGAGCACATAGGTGGTGTGATCGACTATGTCGTCGCCGAACAAAGCCGCAAGGTGGCGTTCGGCGATCGCCATTCCCACCGCGTTGGCGATGCCCTGGCCGAGCGGGCCGGTGGTGGTCTCGATGCCCGGCGTGTGGCCGTATTCGGGATGACCGGGCGTCAGCGAGCCGAACTGGCGAAAGCGCTTGAGTTCGCCGATGGTCACCTTCTCGTAGCCGAGCAGATGAAGGAGCGCGTAGATCAGCATCGAGCCGTGGCCGGCCGAGAGCACGAAGCGGTCGCGGTCGGGCCAGGCAGGATCGGCCGGATCGAATTTCAGAAAACGCGTGAACAGCACCGTCGCGACGTCGGCCGCACCCATCGGCAGACCTGGATGGCCGGACTTCGCCTGTTCGACCGCATCCATCGCCAGCGCGCGGATGGCGTTCGCCATTGACGTGTGGTCGGCATGCGCTGCCGGGCCTGCGCCGGCGGCGGGAAAGCGCGGTGCTTGGGCGAGGGCTGCGCTCGCCGCGAGAAGACGGTCAGGCATCGTCCTTAAATCGGCCAATTGCGGCGTGAGGCGGATGGCCGCGGGCACGAGATAGCATGGGAGAGATCGAAGTCAAATGCGCGCCGAAAGCGCCGCTGCGTCATGCACAGGGCCCGGCGTGAAAGCGCTTTCGGCGTTGACGCTCGTCCTCGATGGGACGTAAGCTTCTGTTGATAAATAACTGCCGGTGCTCAGTTTTCACCGTGCTACCGAGTATGATGGCCGCAACCGGATGGCCATATGAGCGAAACCGATTCCGTCGAGACCGCGAGCCGGCGTCTGGCGCTCGCGCTCGATGCGCTGGAAGCGGCCGCCGAGCGGCGCGACGAGACCGATCACGACGCCCAGGTCCTGGCGATGCAGATCCAGGCGCTCGATACCGACCGTGACCGGCTTGCCAGCGAGCTTGATCAGGCAACCGCCCGCTCGCGTGGACTCGAAACGGCAAATCGGGAAGTCGCGCAACGCATCGTGCGGGCGATCGAAACCATCAACGGCGTTCTGACCGACGAACACTGAAGAAAGCTCGGGCCGGAAAGCCGAGCTTGAAATGTCCTGGTGCAATGTCTTGGTCAATGTCTGGGAGTTGCAATGACTCAGGTCAGCGTCACCATCAACGGCCGGCAGTTCCGGATGGGTTGCGAGGATGGTCAGGAGGACCACCTGACCAATCTTGCACGTGAACTCGATGCGCGCATCGCCGACCTGCGCGGCAAATTCGGCGAGATCGGCGACTCGCGCCTTACCGTCATGGCAGCGCTCACCATGGCCGATGAGATGACCGAGATGGACTCGCGCATCAAAAAGCTCGAGCAGGATCTCGCTGCCGCGCAGGATGTACAGGCCGCCGCCGCCAATCGCCACGAGGTCGTGCAGGAAGCGGTCGCGGCGGCGCTTTCGAGCGCCGCCGAGCGCATCGAAGCCGTCACCAGAAAACTCAATCAGAACGTCGTCGTCGGCGGCGTCGCGCTGGGCTAGGCCGGGGCGGTTCACGCCGGCAGGTGCGCGCCCTTCCCGAGCCACTGCTTGATCAGCGCGGCGATCGTGCCATCCGCCATCAGCGCCGCCTGAGCCCTGCCGATCGCTTGGCGCAATGCCGGGTCGTTCTTGGCTACGCAAATCCCAAGGCGTTCGCGCGTGATGCCTACTTCGACGACCTTAAGCTTCGGCCGGTCGCGCACGAACCATTCGGTGACCGGGGCGAGTTTCATGAAGGCGTCGCAGCCGCCGGTCGACAGGTCGTCGAGCGCCTTCTCGATCTCATCATAGGCGTAGACCCGCACGCGCGCCGCACGGTGCTCGGCAACAAGTTTGTTAGCGACCGGCTGGCTGGTATTGCCCTGCTGCACGCCGATCACCAGGCCGCGCAGATCGGCGATCCCGTGCACGTTGGGATGCCGGCCGCTGTCGACCACAAGCGATTGACCGGAGTCTACGTAGGGCGAACAGAAATCAGCGATCTTTTGCCGTTCGGGGGTGATGGTAGTGCCCGAGGCGATGCAGTCATAGGTGCCGGCATCGAGACCGGCGAAGATGCCGTTGAAGTCGGCACCCCGATACGGAACCAGTTGCCATTCGCGGCCGAGCCTCTCGGCGATGCGCTGCATGAGGGTGATGTCGAAGCCGGCCGGACCGTCCTTTCCCATGAACTCGAAGGGCGGGTCGGGGAGTGCTGCCCCCACTCGCAACGGCGCAGCGCTGCGGGCGGCGCCCCCGCTAAGAGCCCCGGTTGCAAGCAGCGGCAAGGCGGCAAGCAGGTGGCGGCGCCGCATTTTTGTTTCCTGAATGTGCCGAGACCAACGTAGCGTCGGTCGTCGCTTAGCACTAGATTGCCGAAGCGGGGCTGCCTGGTACGTCAGGAGCCAAATCCCCGGGGCCTTATCGATCCTTAAGGGAGCTGTCCCTGCCGGGCTCCTGGGCTCGGACACATGGCGCCCACCTACTTTCGTAGGGAACCCGGGATCGAACGCTCTAACGGCCGGCGCGGCTCCGCACTTATCGACTATGACCTCGTCAACCTGCATGGATGATCCCAAGGTGGTTATGCGCCGTGAGGCGAGCGCGCGGCGCGACGCTCTGCCGGCGGCCACGCGGCAGGCGGCCGCGGAAGCGATCGCGGCACGGCGGTTTCCGCTGCCGCTGGCGTCAGGCGTCATCGTCTCCGGCTTCATGACGCTCGGGAACGAGATCAATCCGCTGCCGCTGATGCGCAAACTTGCCGAGGAGGGCGCAGGCCTTGCTCTGCCGGTCGTTGCCGGACGCGGCAAGGCGCTGGTGATGCGGGCATGGACCTTTGGCGCGCCGCTTACCGCCGGCGTCTGGGGCATCCGCGAGCCGACGCCGGAGGCGGCGGAGGTGGAGCCCGACATTCTGCTCGTACCGCTGCTCGCTTTCGACCGCACCGGGCATCGCCTCGGCTATGGGGGCGGTTATTACGATCGCACCCTCGCGGAGCTGCGCGCGCGCAAGCCCGTTGCCGCGGTCGGGCTCGCCTATTCCGCCCAGGAAGTTCCGAAGGTACCGGCCACGCCCCGCGACGCGCTCCTTGATCTTGTGCTAACCGAGCGCGAAGTCATTGATTTGCGAGGCCACTAAAGCATGCGCATTCTGTTTGTCGGCGATGTCGTCGGCCGCAGCGGGCGGACGGTCGTCATCGGGCGGCTGCCTGGCCTCATCCGCGACTGGAAGCTCGATTTCGTCGTGGTCAACGGCGAAAACGCCGCCGGCGGCTTCGGCATCACCGAAACCATCTGTAACGAATTGCTCGAAGCGGGCGCCGACGCCATCACGCTCGGCAATCACGCCTGGGATCAAAAAGAGGCGCTGGTGTTCATCGAGCGCGCGCCGCGTCTCATCCGGCCGATCAATTATCCGGCCGGCACGCCCGGCCGCGGCGCGGCCTTGTGCGAGACGAAAAGCGGCGCGCACGTTCTGGTCATCAATGCCATGGGGCGCGTCTTCATGGATCCGCTCGACGATCCGTTCGCCGCAATCGATCGCGAATTGACCGCCTGTTCGCTGACGAATGGCGCCGACGCGATCCTGGTCGATATGCACGCGGAGACGACCAGCGAGAAGCAGTCGATGGGCTACTTCTGCGACGGCCGCGCCAGCATTGTCGTCGGCACCCATACCCATGCGCCCACCGCCGACGCGCGCATCCTGCCGAACGGCACCGCGTTTATGAGCGACGTCGGCATGACCGGCGACTACGATTCCGTCATCGGCATGACCAAGGAAGAGCCGCTGCAGCGCTTCACCCGCAAGATTTCTTCGTCGCGTTTTGAGGCGGCGACAGGCCCGGCGACGTTATGCGGCATCGCGGTCGAGACCGATCCGAAGACCGGTCTCGCCGTGCGGATCGGGCCGGTGCGCCTCGGCGGCGGTCTCGAACAGGCGATGCCGGCATTCTGGTCCTGAGCGCGGTTCGGCCCCATCTTTATTTCCTGATTGAGCCGCACTATTAGGGCGTCGCTGCGCTTGCAACGACGGAGAAAACGAGAGAAACGAAGCGATGGCCGGTCATTCGCAATTCAAAAACATCATGCACCGCAAGGGGCGGCAGGACGCGGCGAAATCCAAGCTGTTCGGCAAACTCGCCCGCGAAATCACCGTTTCCGCCAAGATCGGCTTGCCCGATCCGGCGATGAACCCGCGGCTGCGTGCGGCGATCATCGCCGCCCGCGCGGAAAACATGCCGAAGGACAATATCGACCGCGCCATCAAGAAGGCCACGGGAGGCGACGCCGAGAACTACGAGGAAATTCGTTACGAGGGCTACGGACCCGGCGGCGTCGCCGTCATCGTCGAAGTATTGACTGACAACCGGAACCGCACCGCCGGCGAAGTGCGTGCCACCTTCACCAAGAGCGGCGGCAACCTCGCCGAGACCGGCGCGGTCTCGTTCATGTTCGACCATGTCGGGGTCATCGAGTACGACGCCAAAGCGGCGAGCGCGGATGTAATGTTCGAAGCGGCGCTCGAAGCCGGCGCCGACGATGTCGTGTCGAGCGAGAACGGCCACGAGATTTACGCCACGCCCGATCGCTTCGGCTCCGTCGCCAAGGCGCTGGAAGCCCGCTTCGGCGAACCGCGCAAAGCCTCGCTGGTCTGGCGCCCGCAGAATACGGTGTCGGTCGACGACGAGCAGGGCGAAAAAGTCCTGAAGCTCATCGACAGCCTCAACGAGCACGACGACGTCCAGAACGTCTATGCTAATTTCGAGGTTTCGGACGCGCTGGTGCAAAGGATGAGCGCGTAGCCACAAGTCAGAATTTCAGTTCTACGACGTCACCCGGTCGAAGTGCGTTGATAGCCGCCACGATCTGCGCTTCGTGTGTTCGAAGGTCCGGCCAATTCGCAGTGGGCAATACCAGGATTGCCAGCCGCCGTTGGGCCAGATTCTGTTGATGGCGAAGATTTTGATCGGTCGTCACCAGCGCATCGAATTTTGCTTCGGTCGCGGTCAGGAGCTCGCCGTTATCGAGCTGGTGCCATCCTATTTCATAGGCTGTCGATACGGCATGTTCTTTTAGTGCACGACGGAGCGGTACGGGCGTGCCCTGATCAAACAATATTTTCATGCACAAAAAGTGGTCGCGTTCTTCAGGCAACCAGGCTCTGTTCGGCGTGGCGAAGTACCAGTTCCACCTGTTCGCGAGTCACTCCCGGAAACCACTCCAAAAAGTCATCGATGCGAGCGCCGCCTTCGAGGTTTTCAAATAAAGCCTTCACCGGCACGCGCGTGGCTTTGAACAGCCATTCGCCACTAACTTTGCCGGGAACACGTTCCACTGCCGGGCAAGTGCTCCAATCTAACATGCGACCGAATTCTACGGGCGGTGCTGGATATCCGCAAGGTTGCGGGGACCGAAGAGAAATCGTCGAGGCCGCTTTGCCGGCGGCGATGGCGGGTCTATCACCAAGCCATAATGACGCGCCCGATTCGCATTCTCGGCATCGATCCGGGGCTCCGCCGCACCGGTTGGGGCATGGTCGAGATTGCCGGCAACCGGCTCGGTTTTATCGGCTGCGGTTCGGTGACGACGAACGATCGCGACACGCTGGCGGCGCGGCTTCTTGCCATTTACGACGGCCTCATGCGCATCCTTAATGAGTTTCGCCCTGACGAAGCGGCGGTCGAGGCGACTTTCGTCAACCGCGACGCCAAGGCAACGCTGAAGCTCGGCCAGGCGCGCGGCATTGCCCTGGTGGTGCCGGCTAAGGCCGGTGTGCCGGTTGCCGAATACGCCCCGAACCTGGTGAAGAAAAGCATTGTCGGCGCCGGCCACGGCGATAAGGCGCAAGTTCGCATGATGATCGGTGTGCTTCTGCCCATGGCTGACCCGTCCTCGGACGACGCCGCCGACGCGCTCGCCATTGCGGTGACGCACGCGCACCATCGAACGAGCGTGGTGCTGCATGCGGCGTTGAAGGTAGCGGTGCGATGACACGGATTTTCACAAGCGTCGTTGTTGGCCGTTCTAAACAGGAACCTCGCCGGCAAGGCCGGCGCTCGATGTGTGCCCTCTCCCCTCGCGGGCTACGGGATTCACGGAATTTGGCCTTGGGTTGCAAGAGCATAGCCTTCGAGTCTGGCGGCGAGTTGGTTCCATCCCTGGCGCATGGTCTTTGGTCCCGGCGGCTTGTAGTAGCAGTTCCAGCGGCCGAGCCGGGCGGTGATCCAAGCGACGAAGGCGAGCGATCCGGGCGGATGCGGATTTTTCTGCCGCGCTGTTTTGCCTTCGAGTTTTTTCGACAGCAATTGCAACGGGACGGCAAAGGCCTGGTCGACGACATCGGTGGCGGGGCGAGAACTGCCGTCTCTGGCGTCCACCAGTTGGATGGTGCGGATAGCGGCGGCCATGCCGATCGCCGCGAGATTGAACAAGCGTTCGGCATCGACCATTTGGCTGTCATCAAGCTTGAGGCCATCGCTCTTGAGCGCACGGAAAACCTGTTCGATGCGCCAGCGCAAACGATAAAGCCGCACGACTTGCTCGGCGTCCGCGGCGGTGGCCACCGGCAACGTCGTGAGCAGGCGCCAAAGCAACGGCGTGTTAGCCTTGGGCGCATCGACTTCCCGCGCTTCGACCAAGCCAAGTTCTATCGTCTCGGCAAGCGCACGCGAGGGACCAACGTGCGGACGCTTGATGCGCACCGTTGCGGCACGCAACTCGACCTTGGCGATGCGTCCTTTGTCGCCCGGCCCGCGCGGCGCTACCTGCACCTCGCTGCGATGCAAAGCTTCGGATTTGTCGAGGGCCGCAGACAGCAGGCCGCCTTGCTGCAAACCGCGATCCTGCCCAGCGCGCACGATCAGATCGAGCCGGTCAGGCCGGCGGGCAAACAATGCATAAAGGTCGCTTTCGCGGTCCGCCACCATGACCACCGAAGCGGCTCCAGCCAAGGTCTTGGCCGCAGCCTCACAACCGGCGAGCCAGCGCATCGACTCCTTGTCTTCCAACGTCCGCTGGCGGCGTGGTGCAACGTGCGCCTGCGACCGGGTCCAGATTCCCGCGTCGACCAACCCGACGACCGCTTCCGTCTCGACCTCCAGCGCAATGACAGGGTGGATGAAGAACCCCGGCGTCTGGCCATCCCCGCCCGCGCCAAAGCCGCGTCGCTTCTTGTCGCGACCGGCAAAATTGATCTCCGTCGTGTCCTGAACCGCCAGCACATGCCGACCGGCGCACTGCACCGCCGTGCGCGCCGCCAGGGTCTCGACGATATTTGCAACACTGACATACGGTGAAGACAGAAAACGATGGACCGCAAGCTCCCCGGCTCTCGTCTCGCCGACACGGCGAAGCACCAGCGTGCCCATCGTCGCCACCCGCTCGATCAGCCAATCCGATCGTTCCGCAACCCGAATATCGCCAAATGCCATCGCACAGCCTCCAGCAAAGCCGCCACGAAGGCCTTGAATCACATCTCCAATTATAGAGGAATCACTTCCGTGCATCCCGTAGCCCGCAAGGGGAGGGCACACATACGGCGCCACGATCCTGTTGCCGCAGTAGCGCTAGTCCGCGCTCTCCGAGACGCTCTCGAGCTCGACATGCACGCATTCGCCGAGCGCGGCATGATGGCCGTTGCCGGCGGCGAGAAGCGCGCGTGCTTCTTCGGTGGTTCCGGCTTCCACCCACCATTGCTCGAGCCGCGTCACCAGCATGGTGGCGTGGAAGGTCTTGCGGCTGGGTTGCGGTTCGAACTTGCGGGCAAGTGCAGGCATGTCGCAGTCCCCGGCGGCGAATCGATGCGTGCAAATACTTTACCGTAAAACCACCCCGCACGGAACAAATCGGAAACGCCGACCCCGTCGCGCCTCGGATTCAAGCCGGGAACGCGTTATGATTAATGCCGTTGTCAATTCGGCGTTCAGCAGGAGTTAACCGTGGCCCCCCGCGCATACTGGAAAGGCTACTTGAAGCTTTCGCTCGTGTCCTGCCCGATCGCGCTCTACCCGGCGACCTCCGAACGGGAGAAGGTCAGCTTCAACCAGATCAATAAGGAAACCGGCCACCGCATCCGCTACCGCAAGGTCGACGCCGAGACCGGCGAGGAAGTGCCGTCCGGCCAGATCATCAAGGGCTACGAGGTCGCCAAGGGCGAATACATCGAGATTACCGACGAGGAACTGGAATCGGTCGCGCTCGAGGGCACCCGCACCATCGAGATCGACGAGTTCGTGCCGCGCGACGAGATCGACGAGCTCTACAGCATCCGGCCCTATTACATCGCGCCCGACGGCAATGTCGGCGAGGACGCTTTCGTCGTCATCCGCAACGCCATCGAGCAGATGAAGATGGTGGCGATCGGCCGCGTGGTGCTCACGAGCCGCGAGCATGTCATCGCCATCGCGCCGCGCGGCAAGGGCCTGATGGGCACGCTGCTCCGCTTTCCCTACGAGGTGCGCGATGCCGGCGAATATTTCGACGACATCCCGAACGTCAAGCTGACCAAGGACATGATGGATCTGGCCCGCCACATCGTCGAGACCAAGGCCGGCCATTTCAAGCCGCAGGAATTCGAGGATCACTACGAGCACGCGCTCAAACAGCTGATCGAGAAAAAGGCCAAAGGCGAAAAGATCGAAGCGCCGAGGCGTGAACCCTCGGGCAAAGTCATCAATCTGATGGATGCGCTGCGCCGCTCGGTGCAGGCCGAGACCACCGGTCACGTGACGAGAACGCCAGCCAAGAAGGGCCGCAAAAAGGTCGAAGGCCAGAAGGAAATGCTGCTGCCGATTACCGGCAAAAAGGCCGCGCGCGAACCGGCGCGCGAAGAGCCCCGCAAGCCGGCGCGGTCGAACGGCCGGCAGCGCAAGGCCGGTTAAGCGATATAGATCGCCGTAAGTACCGTCAGTTCATGAATTTCGGGAGTTCGGAGTCCGCCGGCGTGGCCGCTGTCGCGGGTTTTTCCGCCGCCGTTGCCTGTCGTGGCAAGCTCAAGCTTTTCTTGATCTCGACCTGCGCCCGAAGTTGCGTCAGCACCAGTTCAACAAGATGGCGGGCAAAGGCGAGCCCCGCGTCGCGCGCGCTCTGGTTCGCGGTCGGGCTGACGAACTGCTCGATCTTGGTGCGAACCGCTTGCTCGAAACGCTCCAGGTTGGCGTCGGAGCGATGCAGCACCAGGTCGGCGGCCATCAGCCTGATCAGATGCAGCAGCGCGGCAAAGGCCGCCGTCGCGGCTTCCGGAAGGGCAGCGCTGACTTCCTCGACCGGACCTCTCGGCGCAGCGCCGGTCGGCGAATCGCCGTCGTTTGCGGAGGCGTCGCTGCCGTCAGGATCCACAGTGGACCTGCCCGCTTCTGCCATGACAATTCATAACAGGGCGATCGGAACAGATACTGTCAAGTATCATGTTACCGTTTTCCACAAGCCTATGATTCTACGTCAATTTTCGGCGGGCAACGGCGCTCGCTGAGCGCTCCGAAATCGGCAAGACCGATTTCAATTCGCGCCTCAGCCGCAGCCGCGCGGCGCTCGGCCCAGGTCTATAAGTCGCGTCTCTAAGT